>Ga0157371_10000081_pt1 | contig 151138 bp, 131 predicted proteins | sample C45metaG_FD_113462 | JGI IMG/M metagenome (GOLD analysis project Ga0157371, IMG submission 113462) | Corn rhizosphere microbial communities from Kellogg Biological Station, Michigan, USA - C4-5 metaG | ecosystem: Host-associated > Plants > Roots > Rhizosphere > Soil | place: USA: Michigan...
AAAAATTGTCGGGGCGGCAGGATTCGAACCTGCGACCTCCTGGTCCCAAACCAGGCGCGATGACCGGACTACGCTACGCCCCGAGAAATTAGACTTTATAATCAGATCTAGACTATCAGTCAAATGATATAAAAAAAAGAGATCATAAACGATCTCTAATTTGTGAGCGCGTCAGGATTCGAACCTGAGACCGTCTGCTTAGAAGGCAGATGCTCTATCCAGCTGAGCTACGCACCCATTGGTAATTTTTTCGAAAATTACTAAAAATTGTCGGGGCGGCAGGATTCGAACCTGCGACCTCCTGGTCCCAAACCAGGCGCGATGACCGGACTACGCTACGCCCCGATTAGCCATCTTTTGTTGCGGAGAGTAAGGGATTCGAACCCTTGGAACCGTTTCCAGTTCGCTTGTTTAGCAAACAAGTCCTTTCGGCCTCTCAGGCAACTCTCCTTGCAGTTTTCAGGATATATACTATCCCGTTATTGCGAGTGCAAATATAGAAGACTTTTGCGTAACTACCAAAATTTTTTATTTATTTTTTTTCATATTTTTGAGTCATAAAAATAAACTTAAAATAGACTCTAATGCGTAATTCATTATATCTCATAACCTTAGGAACCTTAATTATTTCCTGCGGAACTCAACAAAAAACGGCAAAAAAAATAAACACTACTCTTCCCAATGCTCCAAAACCTATTGTTCAGGTAAAAAAGCCAGAAATAAAAGAAGAGGACGGCGAATATTATAGGGTCAATATTGCGGATATCACGAAGAATGACAATACCGCAAGTTATGGTTCCATTGTAAGCGCGAATCCCGCAGGCTTCAAAATTGTGAAAACTTATTTCCCCGCCATCGGGCAAAACTTCAGACAGAAATATGTGATTTTACATTATACTGTTCTGGATGATGAAAAATCTATCACAACCTTGACCCAACAATCCGTGAGTGCGCATTATTTGATCAACACATTGTCTGATAAAGAAATCTATCAGTTGGTAGATGAAAACAAGCGTTCTTATCACGCAGGTGTCAGCAATTGGAGAAAAGATCAGAACCTCAACGATACTTCTATCGGAATTGAAATTGTGAACCTTGGTTACACGACAGACTCTCTGAACAACCGTGTTTTCTCTCCTTACCCTGAGAACCAATTCAAAAAAGTAGCGTCGCTGACTAAGGATATTGTGACACGCTACAATATCCCGCCGACCAATGTTTTAGGTCATTCGGATATTGCGCCCACGAGAAAACAAGATCCAGGTCCGATGTTTCCTTGGAAGCGATTGTATGATGAATATCAAATCGGGATGTGGTATGATGAAACGGCGAAACAGACTTTCCTCAATCAAATCTTAACGACAAACGATATTACTATACAATACAACAATCCTGAATTTGTCTCCAAAATCCAACAGCAATTGGTCCAGTTCGGCTATAATCTAACCGTGAATGGCGCTTGGGATAAAACCACAAAACAAACGATTGAGGCTTTTCAATTCCATTTTCGACCGAGTAATTACAATGGACTTATGGATGCGGAGACTTTGGCGATTTTGCAGGCTTTGATTCAGAAATATCCGCAGAAATAAATGGATGTCATTTTAAAAACGAAAAGACTCAATATAAGACCGATTTCTGAAAATGATATTGAAGATGTTTATAATTTACAAAGCTTAGAAGAAACTGCCAGATATAATACTTCCAAAATTCCCGAAAATCTCAACGAAACTAAAATCACAGTTGAGAATTGGATTCTTGAAAATAATAATGATAAACCTAAAAAATTCACATTTGCGATTGATTTGATTGATGATGAAAAATTCATTGGTTTGATTGGAATCAATTTGGGAAAAGAACATTATCGAAATGCTGAAATCTGGTTTCAGTTTGATTATAGATTTTGGAATAAAGGTTATGCAACAGAAAGTTTAAGAAAAATTATCGAATTCGGTTTCGAAGATTTGAAACTTCATAGGATTGAAGCTGGTTGCGCTGTTGATAATATTGGGTCATTCAATGTTTTAGAAAAGGTTGGAATGTTGAGAGAATCACATACGAGACAATTGCTTCCGCTTAAATCTGGCTGGTCGGATAATTATGGATATGCAATTTTATCCACTGATGAGAGGAAATAATTAATACAATATATTAAAAACACAAATTATGAATTTTGACTTTAAAGAAAATTATATTCTGGAAAATGAAACTGTAAGATTAAAGCCGCTTAAAACTTCTGACTTTGACATTCTACTTCCTTACTCGGAAAACGAGCCGGAAATTTGGGAATTCAATGCTGGCGGCGCAAACGGAAAAGATAATCTGGAAAAATATATTTCCAACGCTGTCCTACAAAGAGAACAAGAAAAAGAATATGCGTTTATAATCTTTGATAAAAGGACACGGAAATATGCCGGAAGTACTCGCTTTTATGGAATATTTTTAGATAATCAAACCATTGAAATTGGTTATACTTGGTATAGTAAAGAATATCAAGGAACTGGAATCAATAAAAATTGCAAATTTTTATTATTGGAATTTGCTTTCGAAAAACTTGGTATGGAGCGTGTTGCTTTTGCAGCGAACAGTAAAAATTCACGAAGTTTAAATGCAATGAAAAGCATTGGCTGTGTTGTAGAAGGCGTTTTGAGAAATTGCAGTAAGGACGCTGAAGGAAATAGAATTGACGTTACAAGACTGAGCATTTTAAAAAGCGAATGGTATGAAACCGTAAAAGCAAAATTAAAAAACAGCATAGAAAACCATGCAAGCAAATAGAAAAAGCCTCGAATAATTTTTCGAGGCTTTTATTTATGACTTTCTCAACAACAAGGAAACCCATTCTTCCCGCTGAATTTTCTTCTCAAGCTTCAGATTTTGCTCGGTGCAAACTTCCAGAATATCGTCCACATCAAAGAAACAAAGTCCGGACAGCAACAATTTTCCACCATCTTCCAAGACGGAAACATAAGTCGGAATGTCAGAAATCAAAATATTTCTGTTGATGTTTGCTAAGATAATTTCGAATTTTTCTTTGCCAAGATTGTCAGCAGTTCCCAATTCGATATCCAATTCCACATTATTACGCGTTGCATTTTCTTTGGAATTCTCTACAGACCATTCATCAATGTCAATAGCAACAGTTCTTTCCGCACCATTTTGTTTGGCGAAAATGGCTAAAACCGAAGTTCCGCAACCCATATCAAGCACCTTTTTGTTTTCTAAATCCATATCCAACATCTGCTGAATCATCAAGTGCGTTGTTGGATGATGACCTGTTCCAAATGACATTTTTGGCTGAATCACAATCTCGTGCATTTCTGGATTCGGTTCGTGAAATTCTGCTCGGATTAGGACTTTATCTTCCACATTAATTGGTGAAAAATTCTTTTCCCATTCCTCGTTCCAATTAATGTTTGGCATTTCCTCGTAGGTGTAAGAAATCTCCACTTCTTCGTTTTGTAAAAGATAGATATTTTTCAAATCCTCCTCTTTGAAAAGGTCTTTTTGGATATAACCAAGAATACCGTCATATTCTTCTGTGAAGCTGTCAAAACCGATTTCTATCAGTTCTGCCATCAATATTTCGTTCCAGGGCTGGAGAGGTTTTATTTTAAAATTGAATTCCAGGTAAGCTGCCATTGTATAATTTTTTGCAAATTTAATTCATTTTAATCTGATAAGTAAATCCTAGATGAAACCATCTTCCCGGCATTGGAACCAGATTGGTTTCTACATATTTCGCATTTGTCAGATTATTGATTAAGACATAGAAATTGAGGTCTTTGTATCGGAAATTAAGCTGTTCATCCAGCGTATTATAACTGCCGAGATTCACACGTTCCGTATATCTGTAAATCAACTGATTGCTGAAAAACTTCAAAAATTTAACATCCAATTGCCCTACAAACTGATGCCTCAAATTCTGCAAAGCATATCTGGATAGCTCCTCATTTTTATATTGATTATCAAGATAAGTATAATTCAATCTGTAATTTAAAAAGTCAAATAATTGATGTCTAAATTCAGTTTCAAAACCTTTCAAATTAATTTTTCCCACATTTTCCGCAGTCCAGATACTTTCAGGCTTTGGTTTCAACCAATCGATGCCGTTGTTTGTATTTCGTATAAAACCACTGACTTTTGCCATTATTTTCTGATTCTGGAATCGATAACCTATTTCTGATGACACCGCAGATTCCGGAATCAAGTTTGGATTTCCTTTCTCAGTCGGACTTACATAATACAAATCTGTAAAAGTTGGGATTCTGAAACCTTTCGAGATTGCTCCGAAAATTTTGTGATTTGGATTAAATACATAACCAACATCCATCCCAGGATAAAAGAAATTCTCTCCCGAATAATTCGCCCAACTTGCACCAGGATTCACTTCCAGTTTTTGATTGAAGAATTTGAATTGATGATCAAAGAAAACCTGCGTCACATCCCTTTTTCTTTCCCCAAGATTGTTGCTGGACAAAAATTCTCTTCGGAAATCCACCCCAACATTGGTTGTACCAAGTGATGATTCATAACTCGCATTCACGGTTCCGCCGAGGTTATTTCCGATGTGCATATTTCTGTAACCTGTCGGATTGGAACGTGTAAAAAGATACATATCCTGACCTCTTTTCCAATAAACACTGGAATTCAAAGACAATTGACTGAACTTCTGCTGATACTGCAAACTTACCACAGATGCCTGCGTTTCTTCATATTGATTGATCGCAGAAGGCGATGCGTAAAAACCATTCGCCCCAAATTTCTTCTCAGAAAAACCAGCCTGCAGACTCACACTTCCTTCGTTCAGTTTTAATTTATTTTGATAAAAGAAATTGCGGATATTATAATCGGTGTTGAATCTATAACCGTCGGAAGCGCCATTGCTAATCGTAAATAGATTGGTAAACTTCTCCGAACCAAACGTTGCAGAAGCCGACAAATCATAAGTCTTGAAATCTCCACCTTGCGCTTTGATGATCACTTTTTCTTCAGCGGAAGATTTGGTAACGATGTTAATAACACCAGCGAAAACGTTCTGTCCATAGAGTTTTGCCGATGAACCTTTCATAATCTCAATCCGTTCCACCGCAGAAATATCAAATGGAATATTGAAGGTATTATGACCAGTCTGCGAATCATTCATCCTGATGCCATTCACCAAAATCAAAACCTGCTCAAACGAACTTCCGCGAATTGTAATATCACTCTGAACACCGTTCGAACCTCGCCTTTTGATATCCAATCCCGAGTGGAATTGCAACAATTCATCAATGCTGGTTGCAGGACTGTTTTGGATTTGTTGCTTCGTGATGACCGTCACATTTTCATTCACATCATTATAAGGAATCGATAAAAACCTACCTTGCAAATTGACCTCATCGATTTCGTTTTCCTTATTCTGTGCAAATCCGCTGATTGACAAAATCAAAACCGGCAAAGACGTTATAATTTTTTTCATAGTTTAATTTCTACCAAAATTTAAAGGCGCAAATATAGAGATTAGCCTTAGTTTAGCAGCCAAATTCATTAAGAAAATCTTAATAGTTTAAATCCAAATTCATATTCCAAATCGATTTAATTTTCCGTAATTTTGTGGGTCTCATTTTTTTGAGAAATTTAAAATATTTCAACATATATTTTTAAAAAAGCATTTGATTATTAGTCTAATATCTAAGGTCTAATATCTAACATCTACTTATGGCTACAACAACCGACATCGATATCAAGAAATTTCTTTTCGTTAAAAACGCGCACCTCAACAACCTGAAACACATAGACGTTCTCATCCCAAAGAACAAACTGATTGTAATTACGGGCGTCTCGGGAAGTGGAAAATCTTCCCTGGCTTTCGACACCATTTATGCCGAAGGACAGAGGCGTTATGTGGAAAGTCTGAGTTCCTACGCGCGTCAGTTTTTGGGGAAATTAGAAAAACCAAAAATCGATGATATCAAAGGTTTGGCGCCATCGATTGCGATTCAGCAAAAGGTAATTTCTTCCAATCCACGCTCTACAGTTGGAACTTCTACAGAGATTTACGATTATATGAAGTTGTTCTTTGCGCGTGTTGGTCGAACTTATTCCCCGATTTCTGGTGAAGAAGTAAAAAAAGACAGCGTAACGGACGTGATTGATTTCATTAAAAATTCAAAAAAAGATTCGACGTTTTTGCTTTTGGCTCCTTTGGCATTTGATGCTGATAATTTTGCCGAGCAATTGAAAACCTTAAAAGTTTCCGGTTTCACAAGATTGGAAGTCAATGGAAATGTAGCTGGGATTGAGGATTTGGAAAGTTTCGGATTTGTGCCGGAGAAAGATATGACGATTAATTTGGTCATCGACAGATTCAGCTATGAGGAAGATGAGAGTTTTCTTCAAAGATTGGCGGATTCTATCCAAATGGCTTTCTACGAAGGTCACGGCTATTGCTCTCTTAAAAATACAGACACAGAAAAAGTAAGAGATTTCTCGAATAAATTTGAACTGGACGGCATAGTTTTCAATGAACCGACTGTCCATTATTTCAGTTTCAACAATCCTTATGGCGCTTGCCCGACTTGCGAAGGTTACGGAAAAGTGATTGGGATTGATGAAGATTTGGTGATTCCGAACAAAAATCTATCGCTTCACGAAGACGCCGTTGCTTCCTGGAAAGGCGAAAGTATGAGCGAATGGAAAAAAGATTTCATCAAAAAATCCAAAGACTTCCCTATTCATAAGCCTTATCATCAATTGACCAAAGAGCAGAAACAATATCTTTGGAAAGGCGACAAAACGAAAACATTCCCGAGCATTGATAATTTTTTCAAAATGCTGGAGGAAAATCTTTATAAAATCCAGTACCGCGTAATGCTTTCCCGCTACCGTGGGAAAACGCTTTGTCCGACTTGCGAAGGCTTAAGATTAAGAGAAGAAACGAGCTGGGTGAAAATCGATGGACACAATATCCAATCGTTCATCGAATTGCCTTTGGATGAATTTCTTCCATTAATCAAAACCTTAAAACTTAACGAGCACGACCGAGAAATCGCCAAACGACTGACCTACGAAATAGAAACCCGATTGGAATTCTTGACGAAGGTTGGTCTTGGTTATTTAACGTTAAACAGAACTTCGAATACACTTTCCGGTGGAGAAAGTCAGAGAATCAACCTGGCGACCAGTTTGGGAAGTTCGTTGGTTGGTTCGATTTATATTTTGGATGAACCGAGTATTGGATTACATTCCCGAGATACCGAAAATCTGATTGGCGTTTTGAAGCAACTTCGAGACCTTGGAAACACCGTAATCGTTGTTGAACACGATGAAGACGTGATGAAAGCGGCCGACCACATTATTGACATTGGTCCCGAAGCGGGTTACCTCGGCGGTGATTTGGTTTTCAACGGGAGCTATGACGAGATGATGAAATCCGATACGCTGACCGCAAAATATCTGAGTGGCGAAATGGAAATCGAAGTTCCGAAAAAACGTAGAAAAACGAAAGAATTCATAGTCATCAAAGGCGCGCGTCAAAATAACCTGAAGAATATCGACGTAAATGTTCCATTGGAATGTTTGACCGTCATCACGGGCGTTTCCGGAAGTGGAAAATCGACTTTGATGAAAGAAGTGATGACGAATGCGATTCAAATCCAACTCGGAATGGGTGGAAAAAAAGCGGATTATGACTCCGTGGAATTCCCTTCAAAACTGATACAAAACATCGAATTGATTGACCAAAACCCAATAGGAAAATCTTCCCGTTCAAACCCAGTCACTTATCTGAAAGCTTACGACGACATCCGTGACCTTTTCGCAAAACAAAAATCAGCGAAAGTTCAAGGACTCAAACCAAAACATTTCTCCTTCAATGTGGACGGCGGACGTTGCGACGAGTGTAAAGGCGACGGCGTCATCACAGTCTCAATGCAGTTTATGGCGGACATCGAGCTGGAATGTGAACATTGCCACGGCACACGTTTCAAGAAGGAAATCCTTGAAATCAAATACGATGAGAAAAACATTTCCGACATCCTTCATATGACTGTGGATGAGGCTTTGGAATTTTTCTCAGAAAATCACGAAGTTAAAATTGCAACCAAAATAAAACCTTTGCAGGACGTTGGTTTGGGTTATCTTCAACTTGGTCAATCCTCTTCTACCCTTTCCGGTGGAGAAGCGCAGAGAGTGAAATTGGCATCGTTCCTTGTGAAAGGAGTGACGACGGAAAAAACTTTGTTCATTTTTGATGAGCCTTCGACTGGTTTGCATTTCCACGACATTCAGAAATTATTGAAATCACTTCAAGCCTTGATAGAATTAGGACATTCGGTAGTCGTGATTGAGCATCAGCCGGACATCATCAAAGTAGCAGACCACATCATCGACGTTGGACCGAATGCCGGAAAATATGGTGGCGAGATTGTTTTTACGGGAACGCCGGAGGAATTGATTAAAGAGAAGAAATCTTTTACTGGGAAATATATTGCGGAGAAGTTGGAGTAAAAAATGTGACCTTCATAATCACGTTTTGTCATTACATAGGAACTTCGACTTGTTAGATTCCTTCTGAATGACAATAAAAAGGTTAATAATTCTTACACTTATCCACAAAAAAATGTGGATAACTACAAAACTTTAACATTCAGTTTACATTTCGTATTATTTTTCTTTCTAAATTTACATTATAAGATTAAGAAAAATACTGTGGTAACTTACTTATTTTCAATCAGAATCAATCAAACTAAATTTGATATAAAAATCAAAGGATAGCACCGTCGGCTATCCTTTTTTGTTGTTGTTTAACTAAAAAAATGAGATGTATTTATCTACTGAACCGGCTTCTAAAGAGTTGGTTCTTTTATTTTTCAGGCAAAAAAAAAGACTATCTCTCGCGAAACAGTCCTCTCCTTTTCATTTTTACGATTCACTTATTTAGAAGCTTTTACATTGATTCCAATCTCAATGTCTTTGCTAATCATCCATTCCGCTGGGTCCGTTTCGTCTGTCCCGAATTTGATTCCCCAATCTGCTCTGTTCACAGTAAATCTCGCTTCGATTCCCGCTTTTCCATCAGCAACAGTCACTTTCGCAGGGAAAGAAACGTTCACAGATTTTCCCAGCAAAGTCAAGTTTCCGCTCACCGTTTTGTTAGCTCCGGCAACAGCATCTTTCGGCAAATCTCCAGCTAGATCAGCCACAGAAGTGATTTTGAAATCAGAAGTTGGGTTTTTAGCAACGTTGAAGAAATCTTCGTTTTTCAAATGCGCTTCCAAGTCAGCCGGTTTTTTGTCAGCCTCAGTCACAGACGCTGGGTCCACTTTCAGACTTGTCATATCGATGACAAAATCTCCAGCTTTCAAGGCTCCGTTTTCAACAGAAACTTCACCAGTTTTGATGTTCAAAGTTCCCCATCTTGGTGCGAAACCGCCTTTGTGGAACGCTTTCCAAGTCACGTTAGACGTTGCCAAATCTACATTGTAAGATTCTCCGGATTTTGCAGCTACTTCCTGGACATCTTTTACATTTTCCTTTTTGTCGTTACAAGCCGTGAACATCAAAGCTGCTCCGGCGAATGCCAATACTGTTAAATTTTTCATAGATATTTAAATTAATATTTGTTACATCAAAAATAAGACCTTTAAAACTAATGTCACATTGATGTACATCAAGAAAATCATTATAAAAATTATTTGGGCAGCTTTTCCGCCTTCCACTCCCGCTATTTTTTGCCATCGCTAAATTCCAGCATCAAAAAATGAGCTCCGTTCAAGTCGGGCTGCGTAAGATTCCACGATTAAATTGAGTTTTAATTAACAAAATAACTATTACCTATAAACAATAAAATACTAAGATCATAATCAACTGATTATCAATATTAAAATATTTTTCAAAATCATTGAAAATTTCAAAATTCGGCACCAGATTTGATTCTAAAAATTAACTTAATTAACATTTTTTAACAATTTAAAATCATTTATTTACAATGAAAAAAACTTTTGCTGAAAAATCAAATCTTTTGGTTTTTCTTGGGACTGTTGCCTTAATCTCCACAACAGTATTTTTTTTGAATTCGTGTAACAAAACATCAGAAAAAGAATCACAAATAACCCCAAAATCAGCAAAAGTCATATCCGCAAAACCAGAAATTCCCGACGACCCAACGAAACGATACATCTATCTCACCTTCGACGACGGCCCCAATAAAGGAACAGAAAACCTCCTGAAAATCATCAACAAATATCAAATTCCGGTAACGTCATTTGTAGTTGGAAAACATGTTTACGACAGCAAAACCCAAGCAAACGGAATGAAAAATCTGGAGAAAAGTGAATTGGTGGAAATAGCCAACCACAGCTATTCTCACGCTGGCAACAAATATTCTGAATTCTACAAAAATCCATGGAAAGTCATCCAAGATTTTGACAGAGCCAAAGACAGCATGAAATTCAAAAATAAATACGCCAGAACGCCCGGCCGAAATATCTGGAGAACGTCCAACATCAACAGTACGGATATCAAAACTTCAAAACTGGCGTCGGACGAGTTGCAAAGAGCTGGTTACACGTTGATTGGCTGGGATTTGGAATGGAAACCGGACAACAAAATGAAACTAAAAGGTTCGCACAAAGATATGGCAAAGCGCGTGGACAGCATCTTTTTCAACGATTTGGAAAAAACTTCTAGACATTTGGTTTTCCTGACGCACGACCAATATCTTCAGGATGATGATTCGGTTCGGGAACTGGATTTGTTTATTTCCGGTTTGCAGAACAGCAACCGTTTTGAGTTCAGAAAAATATCTGATTATCCTAAGATCAATGATATTTTGAAGTAATTAAAAACTAAGTTTTATAAACCACAAAAGTCACAAAAGATTTTATTTTAAGATTTCTTTTGTGACTTTTGTGGTTTTAATTTTATTCAAATTCCTTAGAAACTCCTAAGCCAAATAATGCAAAATCATAGATTGCTGGATCAGTTGAATTATATTTTCTAAGAATCAAATCTAATTCTTCAACCGCTTTCCAGTCGTTTTGTTTTCGGGTTAAAATACCTAGTTTTCTGGAGATATTGGCGGTGTGAACATCCAACGGCACAGAGAGAAACTTCGGGTCAATTTTTTCCCAAATTCCAAAATCGACGCCTTTTTTATCTTTTCGAACCATCCAACGCAGAAACATGACTAATCTTTTGGAAGCCGAATTTTTGTAAGGCGAACTTACGTGTTTTTGTCCACGATGGATTTCTGAAATAAAATGATTTCTGAAACGCTCGATGGAATGAGAAAAATTGGTTTCGTTTTCATTGATTCGAAATGCATCTTCCAGACTTTCGAACTGAGAATAAATCCGGCGAAAATTCTTGAGAAAGAAAATAAAATCCTCGTGGTTGAAAGTTCTGTGAATCGCTTTTTGTGGAATTTTATTTAAATCAGAATCAGTAAAATTCATCACAAAATCGTACGGTGAATTTCCCATTAACTCCATCATTTTGTTCGCATCATTAATAATCGATTTTCTGTTTCCCCAAGCGATACTGGCAGACAAAAATCCAGAAATCTCTATATCCTGCTTCAAAGAAAAACGATGCGGAATCTGGATTGGGTCATCGGTAATAAAATCTGGAGAATTGTAGAGTTCTGCTTTTTCATTCAGCAAATCGAAGATGTCTTTTTCTTTCAAATTCATTCTATAAAAATACGGATTAGTTTTATCGCAAAGTCGCAAGTATTTATTGATAAAAACACAAAAAAGTCGCAAACTTTCCGATTAGAAAACATTTGCGACTTAAAATAGTACTTTTTAAAAATAAATGCGCCTTTGCGATAAAAATTTAAACAAAATTATCTCCCAATCACTTCTGTAATCGGTTTTCCAATCGCTCCACTTGGGAATTCGATGTGGAGAAGCGCGGAGATGGTCGGCGCAATATCGGTCATATAATAATCGCCGTTGCTCTCGCCGTGCCTGATTCCCCAACCCATAAAAATCAATGGAATGTGCGAATCGTAGGAATTCCAAACGCTGTGTGTGGTTCCTTTTTTGGCGTAGCTTGGTAACATTCCGTCGTGAGAAATGATTTGAATATCGCCGCTTCTCTGCCAGTTGTAGCCATTAATCGCTCTGGATTTTATCGGTTCCGGAATGGCTGACGAACCAATCTTTTTCAAATCTACAGCGTACAAAACTCTAGGGTCTTTGTTCAGATTATCGATGATGGTGGTTTTGATTTCTTCTTCGTTCAGGTTTTTTTCTTTGATTAAACTCTGGTTCAGATAAATTTGATAATTATCGATTCCGAGAATCAATTTAGAATTGGCGTATTTCTTTTCCAATTCTGCGCCCAGATTTTTTTCCATTCCTTCGTCGAAGAAACCGCCTAAGATTTTGTTGGCTTTCAAAAATCCCTCAGCATTCGCTCCGCCGTGGTCAGCAGATAGGAAAACCAAATAATTATCTTTCCCTACTTTCTCATCCAGCATTTTGAAAAATGTTGCCAAATCTCTGTCCAATCTGATATAAGTATCCTCAACCTCGATGGAATTTGGGCCGTAAGAATGCCCCACATAATCTGTAGAAGCCAAGTTGATGGCCAAGAAATCGGTTTCTGAACCTTTACCCAATTGATAATTATCCAATGCAGATTCTGCAAATTTCAAAGTCAAAGTGTTTCCGAAAGGCGTGGTTCTGATAACGCCTTTTTTGGTTGCGTAATCTGACAATAGATTTTTATAAGGAAAAACCGGGTCTTTCGCCGTTCCAACTGGATATTCCCATTCTACATTGTCTGCTGTACTTTCTGTGTAATCTGCGATTGGTAAAGCAGTTTCCCAGCCATTCGCTAATAGCTTTTCAGGCACTTTTTGGTCGTTGAAATCTTTTACCCATTTCGGCAATTCATTCATATAATAAGAACTCGTGATGAAGTTTCCAGCAGAATCATCAAACCAAAATGCGCCCGTCGGGTTGTGACCAGCCGGCAAAATGGAAGCACGGTCTTTCAAAGAAACGCCGACTACTTTGGATTTGAAGTTACTGGCAATTCTCAATTGATCTGTCATCGTGGTGGACCAAAGGTTTTTTGGAGAATGACTTCCGTTCTTTTTATTGTCCGATCCAACCGGATTGACGCTGTCGTCGGCCGTGCAATAAACATTTTTCCCGGTCGCTTTGTCGGTCCAATCATTTCCGGCAATACCGTGAATCGATGGCACCGAACCTGTATAAATGGAAGTATGACCAATCGCCGTTACCGTTGGAATGTAGGGAATATGAACATTATTGAGAGAATAACCTTCGCCCAAAAGTCTTTGAAATCCGCCTTTTCCGAATTTCTTTTCGAAGCGGTAAAGGTAATCCCAACGCATCTGGTCGACTACCAATCCAACCACTAGTTTTGGTCTGTCTCCTGAGTTTAATTTTGTTTTCTGAGCATTGACATTTCCAAATGTTGCCACTGCCAACACGAAAATCTGAATTTTTCTGAACATTGAATCACTTTTTATTGAGCTCAAATTTACGGCTTTCAAAAGTTTTGGGGTATGAAATTTTTATTAAAGTTTGTTATGAAAATTAAACGCAAAGCTCGCAAAGATTTTTTTGACTTGATTGAAAATATTTTTAAGGTTCACAAAGGCGTAAAACTTATCAAAGATTTTGATTTATAAAAGAAAAAGAACGAACAAATTGTCCGTTCTTTTTATTACTAAATTTTAAAAGCCATCAGCCAATTGCCAGTTGCCAGTTGCTATTTACTTCCGCCAGAGTTTTTCTCTACATCGGTTTTGGTGTTTTCTTTTACTTTTTGGTTTCCGAAACGTTTTACGAATGTCAAAGAAACTCCGTACCAATCCCACTTGTTATAGTTTTTAAAGGTTCCAATCTGACTGTAAGTTGTTGTAGTCATACTCGGTCTTTTGAAAATATTCATAAACTGTAAGCTTGTTTCTATCTGCGCTCCAGAGAAAATCTTGGTTATAGAAAAATTATGGAAGTAGTTATATTTATTAGCCACAGAGTTTCCATTATTTTGATTATCAACACTTAACCAAGCACTCAGATTAATATTTTTATTGAATAAATTGGTGTAAGATAAATTGGTAGAACCGCCGACATAACTGATATAATTGTTTTCAGAACTCAAATTATTTCTTCTGTTGAAATCGCTGTTATCAATATAATACCATCCAACTCCGAAATTGACATTCAATTTATTCTTGAACAGATTCTGATTGGTGTTGGCGAATAAATAGAACTTCTCCACTTTTCCTTTGAAATTATCCGGGAAAACAATGGTCTTCAAATTTCCGTTAACATCAGTTTCCTGCGAATAATTCTCCCAATAATCTTGATCGGTAAACATATATCTTGCGGAGATAAAATATTTCTTGAATAAGCCAAATTTCAGCACTATTCTATCACTTGGATTGGGAAGAAGCTCCATATTTCCCCGGTAAAAAATTCCATTGTTATTAGGAATTTCGAAAGGATTGAATTCCGAATACCAAGGTCTCCAAAGATTGTGATTGTAGGTCAAACTCAAATCGTAGCTTGGAGAGAAAGAATATTTTACCAAAAGATTAGGCAAAAATGTTCCGTAAGAATCCTTTCTTCCTTGGTTTCCTACATTTTCCCTGATTTTATAATTGATGTGCTCATAACGCAATCCAACTCTGGTTTCCAGTTTTTCAAAAAACGTTTTGCTGTAATTGAAATAAAGTGAGTTGATGTTATCTGTATAATGAAAATCGCTGTTCAGCTGGGTATTTTTAATTAAATCCTGATAGGTATTCGGAATCACATTGTTATTGAAATTGGCCTTTCCGCCGACTTCCAAAGTTCCGCCTTTGCCGAGTGGCGTTGTGTAATCCACTTTAACATAATAATTTCTGTTTTGTGTGTCGTTATGAATCAGAGTTCTTTCAATTGCCGGTTTGTTTTCCCAATCTTCCGGCTTTACATAGGATGAATTGGCTGTTTTAAGAATTCTGTCAGTTGAGCCTTCACTCGAATCGTAATTCAAACCAAAATTAATATCCAAAATCTTGTTCTTCTCTTTATCATAATATTTGTAGAACAAATTGGTTCCCAATGTATTATTAAGATTGGAACCCATTACATTTTGATAATCCAGTTTTTTGAAATTATCATCATCATAGAACCTGGTTTGGGCATCGGAATCAGAACTGTTATCGCCACGGAAATATTCCAGAACAAGACCAACGTTATTCTTGTTATTCAGTTCAAATTCTGAAGTCGAAGAAAAAGATGGATTTTTGTTTTTATAGGCCGATTCCGAATTGATTAATTGTTGGTTTTTGTTGGCATAATAAGAATAATCATTGGAACTTTTTGAGATGAAAACATTATCGCTGTAACTTCCTGTGAAAGTCTGTGTGAAGTTCTTCTTGTGATAATTTAAGTTCAAACTTCCATATTGGTTATTTTTCGTATTCTGAGTGTTGGTAAGGGAAATACTTCCTTTCAGACCTTCATCATCACGTTTTTTCAGAACAATATTAATAACAGCTCCAGTCGCTTCATAACGCGAAGACGGACTTGTGATAACTTCAATTTTCATCAGGTTATCAGCCGGAATTGTTTTGAGATATTCTTTCAATTCTTTTCCCGTGAAAACCGATTTTCTATCATTGATGTAAACCGTTACAGATTCTCCTTCCGCTTTTACATTATCATTGTTATCAATGCTGACCAAAGGTGTCATTCTCACGATGTCCCAAGTCGTGTTTCCAGCTAAAATAGAACTATTGGCTACATTGAAAACGGTTCTGTCGGCTTTGCTCTCGACGGTTGGCTTTCTGGCAACCAAAGTGACCGCTTCTATTTCTTTGGATTTTATCGTATCTTGAGTAGATTGTGCTAGTAATAAAGTAGTTGAAAGCAATCCTAAAGAGGACAAGAGTAGTTTCATAGTTTTGTTTTGCTTATAAGACACCTATCAACACGTAATTGTTACATTGAAAATCAATTAAATTTATATTAATTCGAATTTTAATTAAATTTGGGAAAACATAATATTAAAATGAATCCAAAAGTTGACGAGCATATCAAGCAATCTAAACAATGGAAAGATGAGATGAATACATTGAGAACCATCATTCTGGATTGCCAATTGGCAGAAGATTTCAAATGGGGAAAGCCTTGTTATTCCTTCAATGCAAAGAATATTGTCATTATCCAAGGATTCAAAGAATATTTTGCGCTTCTTTTTTTTAAAGGCGGATTGATGAAAGATTCTCAACATCTTCTTGTAAAAATGGGCGAAAACACCCAAGCAGGAAGACAGATGAGATTTGAAAATGTTCAGGATATTCTGGATAAAAAATCAATTATCAAAGATTATATTTTTGAAGCTGTTGAAATCGAAGAGCGTGGCGAAAAAGTGGAAATCAAAAAAGAAGCAACACCGATTCCTGAGGAATTTCAAATTAAACTGAATGAAAACCCTGAATTGAAATCTGCTTTCGAAGCTTTAACGCCGGGAAGACAACGCGCTTATTTTTTTCATTTTTCTGCACCAAAACAATCTAAAACCCGAGAATCCAGAATCGAAAAATCTATCCCAAATATATTGGACGGAAAAGGGCTGAACGAATAAATCTGACAATTATGAAAAACAAACCTCAACTTTCAGCAGAACAACAGGAAGAATTAATCAAAATCCTGAAAGCTCGTTTTGAGAAAAACCCAAAACGTCACGATAATATCAAATGGGAAGACGTCCAGAAAAAACTGGAATCTAATCCAGAAAAACTTTGGTCAATCAACGAAATGGAAAGAACGGAAGGCGAACCAGATGTTGTCGATTTTGATAAAAACACAAATGAATATTCGTTCTTTGATTGTTCCGCAGAAAGTCCAAAAGGCCGACGAAGTCTTTGCTATGACCGAAAAGCATTGGATTCCAGAAAGGAAAATAAACCTGCCAACAGTGCTGTAGATTTGGCTAATGAAATTGTAATCGAAATCTTGGATGAAGAACAATATCGATATTTACAAACGTTCGGAAGTTTTGATTTGAAGACTTCGAGTTGGGTAAAAACACCGGAGGATATTAGAAAATTAGGTGGTGCAGTTTTTTGTGACAGACGGTACAATAAGGTTTTTCTATATCACAATGGGGCGGAATCTTATTATTCGGCGAGAGGTTTTCGGGGTGTTTTGAGAGTGTGATTCAAGCACAATACTTACAAACCCCACTCAAAATACAATTTACACTTTCCACAGAATAACCTTTTTCTAACGAAAACTGAACGGCAATCGGCAGACATTCTATCGTTTCACATTTCGTACAACGGAAATGAAAATGATGGTCTGCTAATTTTTTTTCTTCGCATTTGATACAAACTGCGAAATATTGTTTTCCATCTTCCGCGACAATTCTGTGCAGAATTCCGTCTTCGCAAAAACGATTGAGAACGCGGTAAATCGTGGCTCTGTCAGCTTCTACATTCAATTTTTTTTCGATAGCATCCTGACTCATTGCTTTGCCGGTATTTGCAAGGATATTCAAAACGGCTTCTTTTGCTGGTGTGTTTCTTCGTTTCATTTTTATTAATGCGATTAAGTTGCAATAATAAAAATTAATCTTAACTTTGGCAAGCAATATTTGGCTTTTGGCATTTTGCTCTTAGCTGATAGATTTTAAAAAGCGAAAATTAAAAATTCTAAAATTAAAAATATGAAGCAGGAAAATACATTTGATGTTATTATCGTTGGCGGAAGCTACGCCGGACTTTCTGCGGGAATGGCTTTGGGCAGGTCGCTCAGAAAAGTTTTGATTATCGACAATGAAAAACCTTGCAATATCCAGACGCCACATTCTCATAACTTTTTGACTCAGGATGGAAAAACCCCTAAAGAAATTTCGACCTTGGCAAAAGAGCAAGTCAAAAAATATGACACTGTTGAGTTTCACAATGGATTGGCGATTGAAGGAAAAAAGACAGAAAATGGTTTCGAAATCACAACCAAACGAGGCGAAATATTCAACGCTAAAAAAATAATTTTTGCAACCGGAATCGTGGATGAAGTTCCTAGTATCAAAGGCTTTTGGGATTGTTGGGGAATTTCTTTAATCCATTGTCCTTACTGTCACGGTTATGAATTTAAAATCAAAAAAACAGGAATTATTGCGAATGGCGAACGTGGATTTCATATTGCTTCTTTGGTGAATAATTTGACAGACAAACTAACCATTTTAACCCGAGGAAAAGCTGATTTTACGGAAGAACAATTTCAAAAATTAAAGCAAAATAACATCGATATCATCGAAACAGAAATTGAGGAAATCCAACATCAAAAGGGATATGTTGAAAAATTGATTTTATCCGATGGTCAGGAACTGAAATTTGAAGCAGTTTATGGCGCATTTCCTTTTCATCAACATTCGGATATTCCAGAATCTTTAGGTTGTGAAATAACGGAGATGAGCCATATCAAAATTGACCAATTTCAAAAAACGAATGTTGCAGGATTGTATGTTTGTGGCGATAATTCCAGTCTAATGCGTTCTGTTGCAAATGCCGTTTACACGGGGAATCTTGCTGGCGCAATGGTGAATGCAGAGTTGACAAAGGAGAGTTTTTAGTACGATACATTTTTTTTATTTTTGAATATCAATATTTAATTAAATGAAGAAAAAATTTTTATTTTTTGTTATTTTTATGACTCTCGTATTTTCATGTAATAAGGAAACCATTGAAAGCCAGACAACAAATTCAGAGGAAAAATCTGAATTAAAAACTTCTCAAGAACCGGTTTTAAAAAAAGTGGAACCAACGGTCAATCTATCAGAATACAGCAAACTGGCACCTATTGAAATTAAAGATGCGAATCAGAAAGATGTTTTTAAGAAATATGGAATAGAGTTCGGTGGAAATTGTTACGCTTGCGACCTTGCTATATTTAAATTAAATAAAAAGAACTTTGATATCGTTGAGCTTTGTGATGAAAAGAATTTCCATAGATATAAAGATTTCAGTTATGAAAAGACAGAAAATAGTTTGAAAATTATAACTCAAGAATCTACTTTCATTTTCACAAAAGTTGAGAACGAACCTATTTATCAACTCAAAATTGAAGGTCAAAAACCTAAATTTAAAAATAGACGAATCTCAGAATTCTACGCATCGGAAAATTTGATTGAAAAATTTGAAGAACACAATTGTGGTGATTTCGGAGGATAATTTAAATTAATGAAAAGAAAAAACCGTCTCAATATTGAGACGGTTTTTAATTTATTTATAGAATCTTAAGATTAGAATTTTAAATCGCCATTCACATCTCTAACAGCCTGCGCCGCTTCAGCGAATTTCGCTTTTTCTTCTTCTGTCAAAGTAATGTTCACAATTTTCTCAACACCATCTTTACCAATAATTGCTGGAACGCCTAAACAAATATCGCTTTGTCCGTATTCTCCGTCTAACATCAGAGAACAAGGAATCATTTTCTTTTGGTCGCAAAGGATAGATTGAACCATCACAGAAACCGCGGCACCCGGCGCGTACCAAGCTGAAGTTCCTAATAATTTCGTCAATGTTGCGCCTCCAACTTTAGTTTCTTCAATAACGTTTGCTTTTTGCTCATCGCTCAAGAATTCTGAAACCGGAACACCGTTTCTTGTTGCTTTGCTGAACAATGGCAACATTCCTGTATCTGAGTGTGCTGCGATTACCATTCCGTCAACGTCTGAGATTGGAGATTCTAATGCTTCAGCCAATCTGTATTTGAATCTTGCAGAATCCAATGCACCACCCATTCCGATAATTCTTTCTTTTGGAAGTCCCGAAGTTTTGTGTACCAAATAAGCCATTGTGTCCATTGGGTTAGAAACCACTATGATGATCACATCAGGCGAATGTTTTACCAGGTTTTCAGTTACTTCTTTCACGATTCCAGCGTTGATTCCAATCAATTCCTCTCTCGTCATTCCCGGTTTTCTTGGGATTCCGGAAGTGATAACTGCCACTTTGGAACCTGCAGTTTTAGAGTAATCTCCAGTTGTACCAGTGATTTTGGTATCGAAACCATTAAGAGAAGCTGTCTGCATAAGATCCATTGCTTTTCCTTCTGCGAAACCTTCTTTGATGTCTACCAAAACAACTTCTGCTGCAAAATCTTTCATTGCGATGTATTCTGCACAACTAGCTCCAACTGCGCCTGCGCCAACTACGGTAACTTTCATAATTAATTATATTAGTTTAAAATTTTATTTGTATTGCTCGTAAATATAGTAAAACTTACAAAGTCAGAGAAAAATTTAATTCTAATATTTATCATATTTTGAATTAATAAAACTGATTCCATAAAATTGTCGTAAAACGTAACAATTATCAGTTAACATATGATACAAAATGTAGCATTATAATTAAAGTCATTCTTTAATATGATTCCTATTTCGTAAATTTGCTTTGAAAAAAATTAAAAATATGTCAGAAAACAACATTAAATCTATTGCGGTTCTGACTTCCGGAGGCGATGCGCCGGGGATGAATGCCGCACTTAGAGCAGTTGTAAGAACAGCAAATCATTTCAATATAGACTGTTACGGTATCCGCGAAGGTTACAATGGTCTTATTGCTGGTGATGTTACAAAAATGGGACCTCGTTCCGTGAAAAATATAATCAACCAAGGTGGAACCATTCTGAAGTCCGCAAGGTCTAGAGAATTTATGACACCGGAAGGCAGAGAGAAAGCTTTCAAGCAATGCCAGAAATTAGGAATTGATGCGATTGTTTGTATTGGTGGAGACGGAAGTTTTACCGGCGCAAAAGTATTCAATGAGGAGTTTGGAATCAAGGTAATTGGCGTTCCAGGCACTATTGACAACGATATTTTCGGGACTGATAAAACCATTGGTTATGATACGGCGCTTAATACGGCGATGGATTCGATTGATAAAATTCGTGATACTGCAACTTCTCACAACAGAGTTTTCTTTGTAGAAGTTATGGGACGTGATGCTGGTTTTATTGCGCTTAACAGTGGAATTGCTACGGGAGCTCTTGATATTTTAATTCCTGAAAGAAAAGACAGTTTAGAAGACCTTTTTGAAACTTTCGAAACTGCTGAAAAAGTAGGTAAATCATCCAGCATTGTGGTAGTTGCTGAAGGAGAAGAATTAGGAAACATCTACGATCTTGCTAAAGCTACTAAAGAAAAATTCCCAACTTATGATATTCGTGTAACCGTTCTTGGGCACATCCAAAGAGGTGGTTCACCTAGTTGTGCGGACAGAGTTTTGGCCAGTCACTTAGGTTACGGAGCTGTCATTGGATTGATGGAAGGCCAAAATAAAGTAATGGTTGGAATGCAATCTAACAAAATCGTCTATACACCGATAGAAGAAGCAATAAAAAAACATAACGAGATCGACAAAGACCTTCTTAAAATCGCTGAAATACTTGCGATGTAAGTCTTTTTTTCGTAAATTTATAGAACAAAATAAAACCTTAATATTTTAAATAATATGTCAACAATTAAAGTAGGAATCAACGGATTCGGTAGAATCGGACGTTTAGTTTTCAGAGCAATGGCCGAAAGAAGCAACATCGAAGTTGTAGGTATCAATGACCTTATCGATGCTGAATACATGGCTTATATGCTTAAATACGATTCGGTTCACGGAACGTTCAAAGGAGAAGTATCAGTACAAGGAAATAACCTTGTCGTTAACGGAAAAACGATCCGTGTAACTTCTGAGAAGGATCCGAACAACCTAAAATGGAATGAAGTTGGTGCAGAATATATCGTAGAGTCTACAGGTTTATTCCTTTCCAAAGATTCAGCTCAGGCTCACATCAATGCTGGTGCTAAGAAAGTGATCCTTTCTGCACCTTCTAAAGATGATACGCCAATGTTCGTAATGGGTGTAAACCATTTGGAACTGACTGACGATGTAAAAATCTTCTCAAACGCATCTTGTACTACAAACTGTCTTGCGCCATTGGCAAAAGTAATCCACGATAACTTCGGTATCGCTGAAGGTCTTATGACCACTGTACACGCTACAACTGCAACTCAGAAAACTGTAGATGGACCATCAGCAAAAGACTGGAGAGGTGGCAGATCAGCTCTTAACAACATCATCCCTTCTTCTACAGGTGCTGCAAAAGCGGTAGGAAAAGTAATCCCTTCTTTGAACGGGAAATTGACTGGGATGTCTTTCAGAGTTCCAACAGCTGACGTTTCAGTAGTAGATTTAACTGTAAAATTAGACAAACCAACTTCTTACGAAGAAATCTGTGCTGCTATCAAAGCTGCATCTGAAGGTGAGTTGAAAGGAATTCTTGGTTACACAGAAGATGCTGTAGTTTCTCAGGATTTCGTGAGCGATGCAAGAACTTCTATCTTCGATAAAGAGGCTGGAATAATGTTGAACCCAACTTTTGTGAAATTGGTATCTTGGTACGATAACGAATGGGGGTATTCTAACAAATTGGCAGATATGCTTGTTCATTCAGCTTCTTTGTAATCTGAATTTGAAATAAAATAAAAAACCTCTGAATTTTTTCAGAGGTTTTTTATGTATTGATTTTTTACTCGACAATGAATTTTTGACTTTGAATTATCTTTTTCTCATCAATCAATTTTAAGATATAAATCCCTTTTTTTAAATAACTTATATCTATCGAAAAATTATCATCACTAAAATCATTTCCTAATAATCTTTTTCCAGAAAAATCATAAATATCAAATTTAATTAATTTTAAATCTTTAGAAATAAAAAGTTTGTTCGAGGTTGGATTTGGATAGATTTTTATTTTCTGAACTGTCAGATTATTTGTATTCAGATGCTCCACTTCTCCTCCAAAGATTCTTGTAATCCGGTTTCTGCCAATTCCATTATAAGAAGTAAAATCTCCAACTGCAATGAATTTTTCATCTTGATTAATGATTTTATAAATAGCCTTATTAGCAGCAGCTTGAGTTTTATTGAATGTATCATCCAAAACTCCGTCCTTTGTAAGTCTTGCGATATAGTTGCTATTGATGTTATTAAACTTAGTAAAATTACCTCCTATCAAAATTTTCCCATTGGCTTCAAGAGCTAAAGTTTCTACAGACGCATTAGCCCCAGCGCCATTTGCAAAAGTTGTATCTCTGCTACCGTTAGCATTTAGCCTAGCAATTCTATTGGAAGAAACACCGGCAAAAGTGGTGAAATTTCCACCGATTATAATCTTATCATCATTTTGAAGTATTAAACTGCTTACCGTATTATTAGCACCAATTCCCACTACAAAAGTTGTATCCAAAGTTCCATCAGGATTCAATCTGGCAATCCTGTTTCTGGAAATACCATCGTAGGTTGTAAATGTTCCTGCAATTAAAATTTTGTTATCAGATTGTAATCGCATCGCATAAATATTATTATTACTTCCGCTCAGCGGTTGGAAGGCGGAATCAATAGTTCCATCTGAATTTAATCTTATGATATGATTTGCTGTTTTTGTATTGAAGACGGTGAAATCTCCGCAAATCAAAATTTTTCCATCTGGTTGAACAAGAATTTCTCGTATCGGATCTGTAGGTCCATAACCAATTACAAAAGTATTATCCAATGCTCCTGTAGAAGTAAGTCTGACCAAATAAGATTTATTGAGGTTATTATAGGTTAGAAAATCGCCTCCAACAATTATTTTATCATCACTTTGTATCGCAATACAACGAATCAATTGATCTGCTCCGATGCCGGATTGTAATGATTTATCAATATTACCATCAGCATCAATTCTTGCTATTCTATTATTCAAATTATCATTATAACTATTGAAACTCCCGCCAATAATCATTTTTTTATCAGACTGAACCGCTATCGATCTTACAGTTCCATCTGCTCCATTTCCCAAATTGAAAGTAGTATCTAAACTTCCATCCAGATTGATCCTTGAAATATAATGCTTAGTATTATTGTTATAAACAGAAAAAGCACCACCGATGATTAGCTTCCCATCAGATTGTTGCAAAATACTTGTTGTAGCTCCACCAAATCCTTTTCCCGGATTGAAGGTAGAATCTAATGTTCCGTTTTCATTAATTTTAGCAATATAATTCCTTGCTACTCCATTATAAGTTATAAAATCACCAGCTAGCATAATTTTATTATCAGTTAGAATTACAATATCTCTAATAATATTATTTGCGCCCGAACCAATAGTAAAACTATCATCGATGCTTCCATCATTATTCAGTTTTACAAAAGAGTTTTTGGCGATATTATTATATTTTGTAAACTTCCCACCTAAGAAAATTTTGCCATCTGCGGAAAGCAATACTTTATAAACAATATTGTTAGTACCTGCTGTTAAAAATGATTCATCTATACTTGAGTCAGAATTTAGCCTAACAAAATAATTTTCTGTGCTGAGTTTATAGTTTGTAAAGTTACCACCAACCAATATTTTCCCATCAGATTGAAGAGCTAAGGAATAAACATGAGAGTTAAAACCAGAACTTGTATCAAAATCAGAATCTAATGATCCATCAGCATTCAGCCTCGCTAAATATTTTCTATCAACCCCATTAAATTTTGTAAACTGACCTCCAATCAGAATCTTCCCATCATTCTGAACCATCACACACTCTATAACTCCATCTGCTCCGGTACTGATTACAAAACTCGAATCTATACTTCCATCGGCATTAAGCCTTACGATTCTGTTCTTTGCAACGCCGTCAAAATTAGTAAAACTGCCACAAACAATTATTTTTTCATCAGTCTGAGTTACAAATGATGAAACATAACCATTTGAACCTGTTGTCATAAAACTATTGTCAAAACTCCCATTGGCATTAATTCTAGTTAAAGATTTGGCTGCATTATTATTGAAAGTTGAAAAATCTCCACCAATGATAATTTTACCATCAGATTGAAGAATAATATCTTTTATATAATTATTAGCACCATCACCATAACCAAATCCAACATCTGAAGAATTAAAATTAAGATCTACACTTCCTGGGTGTTGTGCAGAGAATGTAAATAACAGAAAAGAAAATATAATCAATAAACTTTTTTTCATCTTTAAAAAATATCCACAAAATTAATTGATAATTTGGATATTACATTATATTAATAATATTTTGATATTAAAGAAATTTAATTTTCTTTAGTTAAGCTTTATATTTTATACTACAAAAAAATTAGGCTTTGAAGATTAAAATGATTATTTTTGAGAATAATTTTTTGATATAATGAGTACAAACGACGATAAGAAAAAAGCACTGCAGCTGGTGCTGGAAAAACTAGATAAAACCTACGGAAAAGGAACTGTAATGACTCTAGGAGAGGATTCTGTAGATCATACTATAGAAGTAATCCCTTCCGGATCTTTAGGAATTGACCTTGCATTAGGTGTTGGTGGTTATCCAAAAGGAAGAGTAATAGAAATCTATGGCCCAGAATCTTCTGGAAAAACAACTTTAACCCTGCACGCCATTGCAGAAGCACAAAAAACTGGCGGAATTGCGGCTTTTATAGATGCAGAGCATGCATTTGACAGAAGCTATGCGGCGAAGCTAGGCGTGGATCTTGAAAACCTGATTATTTCTCAACCGGATAATGGTGAGCAAGCTTTAGAAATTGCGGATAACTTGATTAGATCCGGCGCAATTGACATTGTGGTAATCGATTCTGTTGCTGCCTTAACGCCAAAAGCTGAGATTGAAGGTGAAATGGGAGATTCTAAAATGGGACTGCACGCAAGGTTGATGTCACAGGCTTTGAGAAAATTAACAGGCTCCATTTCAAGAACGAAATGTACCGTGATTTTCATCAATCAGCTTCGTGAAAAAATCGGCGTAATGTTCGGAAACCCTGAAACGACGACTGGTGGAAATGCACTGAAGTTTTATGCTTCGGTAAGAATTGACATCAGAAAAGCCAGCGCGCCAATCAAAAACGGAGACGAAGCTATTGGTAGCCGAGTAAAAGTAAAAATTGTAAAAAACAAAGTAGCTCCTCCATTCAAAATGGCAGAATTTGACATTATGTATGGTGAAGGAATTTCTAAATCAGGAGAAATTTTGGATACTGCAGTAGACCTTGCTGTGGTGAAGAAAAGTGGATCTTGGTTCAGTTATGAGGACACCAAACTAGGGCAAGGTAGAGATGCTGTGAAAGACCTATTGAAAGACAACCCTGAACTATCCGAAGAAATCGAAGGTAAAATCAGAGAGATTATCAAAAATAAATAAGATAAAATCTACAAAAAGTAAAGGCTGTGAAATTTCACAGCCTTTACTTTTTATTTGAATAAATAAGTTAATCCTAAACTTATAACTTGTTCCGATTTTTTCTTAGCAACACTAGGATCTTTGGTAAGAATCTCTTCTGGAGAGTTTTTAAGATCAGGATAAGCATCGGATAAACCAATATCATATTTCAAGGCAATTTCCAATTGACGTTTGTAACTGAAACCGACTCCCGCTCCCAATCCTAAATTAAAAGAATTTGCTTTTCCATAACTGTCCACTTCATAAGAGGCTTTCGCTGAGTTTTTAATTTTTTGGTTAACTAAAAAATTAAATCTCGGTCCCATCAATCCATAAAATTCAGATTCCGCTTCTGAAAAGTAAACTTTAAAATTAATAGGAACACTTACATAATTATTAGCGTAAACCGCATGTTCCCATCCTTTAGCATCCTCATACTTTTTATCACCTCCTTCTCCTGCTCCAAAATACAGAGCCTCTGCCTGGATGTAATATTGTTCACTCACTCCAATTGGAACCTGCGCCGTAATCCCTCCTAGAACAGAAATCCTTGCTCCTGAAGGATTGTGTGCATTTCTAACTCTTGAGTAAGTCCCTCCTGCAACTATACCAAATTCAGTTGATCTGAAATCGATTTGAGCCTGTGAGAAAAATGAAATTAAAAATAAAGAGCCAAAAAATATTTTTTTCATAATCGTGTGTTTATAAATTTTCTGTTTCAAATTTAGATAAAAAAAATGAGAAGCTCGGACTGAGCTTCTCAAAATATATTTTAATAGATAATCTTATGCTAAAACTTGCGCTACAGTTTTCCCGATTTCTGCAGGAGAATCTACAACGTGGATTCCGTTTTCTTTCATAATAGCCATTTTCGCTTGTGCAGTATCATCATCTCCACCCACGATAGCTCCAGCGTGACCCATTGTTCTACCTTTTGGCGCCGTTTGTCCAGCGATGAAACCAACAACTGGTTTTGTAGAACCACTTGCTTTGTACCATCTTGCAGCCTCAGCTTCCAAAGATCCACCGATTTCTCCAATCATTACAACCGCTTCCGTTTCTGGATCGTTGATGAACAATTCCAAAGCTTCTTTAGTCGTTGTACCGATGATTGGATCTCCACCAATTCCAATAGCTGTAGAAACTCCGAAACCAGCTTTCACAACTTGATCAGCAGCTTCGTACGTTAAAGTTCCGGATTTTGAAACGATACCAACTTTTCCTTTTTTGAAAACGAAACCAGGCATAATTCCGATTTTAGCTTCGTCTGAAGTGATGATACCAGGACAGTTTGGACCAATCAAACGAACGTCTCTGTCTTGGATATAATCTTTAACTTTTACCATATCAGCAACAGGAATACCTTCTGTAATACAAACGATTACTTTGATACCAGCCTCAGCAGCTTCCATCACCGCATCTGCAGCAAATGCCGGCGGAACGAAAATAATACTCACATTAGCGCCCGCTTTTTCTACAGCTTCTGAAACTGAATTGAAAACCGGCTTACCAAGATGCTCTGTTCCTCCTTTTCCTGGAGTAACACCTCCAACTACGTTAGTTCCGTAATCGATCATTTGACCTGCGTGAAAAGTACCTTCGTTACCTGTAAATCCTTGTACGATAACTTTAGAATCTTTGTTTACTAATACTGACATTTTTTATTGTAATTTATTGATTTTATAAACTTTTGTTATTCGCAAAAATAACGATAATAATTCAAAAATTTATTCTAATCAGTGTTTTTTTGAATTAATAAAATATGATTTACTTCAGATTTTTGATTCTGACTTCTTTTCTGAGATAATCTCTAAATTCTTCTGCAATGGGTCCAAAATAAGTTCCTTTTTTAAGGTCTCTGTTCACGCCAGTTTTTGCAAGAAGAACTGTTCCTGTTTCGATTCTTACGCCAGAAGCCATCCCAACTTGTCCCCAGATTGTCACTTCATCTTCAATAATACAACATCCTGCGATTCCTGTTTGAGAAGCTATTAAGCATTTTTTACCAATAATGGTGTCGTGACCGATTTGGATTTGATTATCAAGCACAGAACCTTCGCCAATGATTGTTGAATCTGTAACACCTCTGTCAATGGTACATCCGTTTCCAATTTCTACGTTATCCTCTATCACAACATTTCCAACTGAGATTAATCTATCGAAAGTTCCGTTCAGTTTTCTGTAATAAAATGCGTCGCCGCCTAAGACCGTATTGGCTTGGATGATAACATTATTACCAATAATCGTTCTGTCGCCAATGACAACATTGGGGAAAATGTGGCAATTTTTTCCAATTTTAACATCGTTTCCGATAACCGCAGATGAATGGATGAAGGTTCCATCCCCGACTTCCAAATCGTGCAATTCTTCTTTGAAATTGGAGATTCTGGTAAAATGTGTATTGATTTTATTGAAATCTCTGAAAGGATCATCAGAAATCAAAAGCGCTTTACCTTCCGGGCAATCTACTTCTTTATCAATTAAGATAATAGTCGCCGCTGAGTTGAGAGCTTTATCGTAATATTTGGGATGATTGACAAATACAATTTCTCCCGGTTTTATCATATGAATTTCATTGGTTCCAAGAACCGGAAAATTGTCGTCTCCGATATATTTTGCGCCAATGATATCTGCAATAACTTTGAGTGTTTGAGGTTGGTTGAAAGTCATAGTTTAAATAAAAATTCAATTTGTCTTTTATCGTTTGATGATTGACAAAATTAATATAAATGTTCAATCTGCAGCCCGACTTGAGCGGAAATCCTTTTTTTTTTGGCTGGAAAAGCTCAGGTAAAAAGATTGACTTCGTCGAACCACTTCGTTAGGTTTGGGAGCGGGAGGCGGAAAAGCTGCCATAAAAAAGAAAGCTGAAAACTTTACGCTTTCAGCTTTCTGATATGTTTTATTTTACTCTTTCCAGGTAAGAGCCGTCTTCTGTACTGATTTTGATTTTATCACCTGGCTCGATGAACAATGGAACCATTACTCTAGCACCAGTTTCCACAATCGCGTTTTTCAAAGCGTTGGTTGCAGTGTTACCTTTCACACCCGGATCAGCTTCGATAACTTCTAAGTAAACTGACTGAGGAAGTTCAGCAGAAAGAGGCGTTTCGTCCGCTTCTTTCAAGATGATAGTCACTTCTTCTCCAGCTTTCATCAAGTTAGCATTCTCGATCATTTCTTTGTTAAGATAAAGCTGAGAAAAATCTTCGTTGTTCATAAAGTGGAATCCATTCTCATCATCATATAGATATTGGAATTTTCTAGTGATAACCTTTACTTCGTCGATTTTGTGACCTGCAGAGAACGTATTGTCCAATACTTTTCCATTGGTTACAGATTTTAATTTTGTTCTAACGAAAGCAGGACCTTTACCTGGTTTTACGTGTAGAAATTCGATTACTTTGAAAATATCATTGCTGTATTCTATGCAAAGTCCTTTTCTTATATCGTTGCTTGTTGCCATTAGTTATATATAAACTTGTATTATTTTAAATTATTCTTTTCCAGAGCCGTAACCTTTCACGATACCTCTTGGAGAGTTTTGGATGAATGTGATGATCTCGTCTCTCTCTACTGTCGGAAGCATTTCTTTTTCAATGAATTCAATAGCTTGGGTTGTATTCATTTTCATCTGAAAGATTGCTCTGTAGATTTTTTGGATTTCGAAGATTTTATCATTGGTAAAACCTCTTCTTCTCAATCCTACAGAATTGATTCCTGCATAAGAAATCGGTTCTCTTGCCACTTTGACATAAGGTGGAATATCCTTTCTGATCAATGAACCTCCGGAAACCATCACGTGTTTCCCGATTTTTCCGAATTGCTGAACTGCAGAAAGACCGCCCATCACAACAAAATCTCCAATCTCTACGTGTCCCGCGATTCCGCAACCATTGGCGATGATGACATTATCTCCAACGATGCAGTCGTGTGCAACGTGTGAAGTTGCCATAATCAGGCAATTATTTCCAATTTTTGTATATCCTAAAGCTTTAGTTCCTCTGTTGATGGTAACACATTCTCTCAACGTGGTGCCGTCTCCGATAATCACCTGAGTATCTTCCCCATCAAATTTAAGATCCTGAGGAACTGCTCCAATCACGGTTCCTGGGAAAATTTTACAATTCTTACCGATCTTCACATTCTCCATAATGGTAACGTTTGGACCAATCCAAGTGTCCGAACCAACGGTAACATTCGCCCCAATCGTTGTGAAAGGTTCGATGGTTACGTTTTTACCAATTTTGGCGCGAGGATCTACTGCTGTAAGTTGGTGAATCATAAATTATATTTTAGTTTTTGCAACCTGAGCCATCAATTCGGCCTCTACAACTACACTGTCACCAACGTATCCGTAGCCTTGCATATGTACAATTCCCCTTCTGATTGGTTCTATCAATTCAATTTTAAAAATGACCTGATCGCCTGGGACTACTTTTTTCTTGAACTTAACATTGTCCATTTTCACAAAATAAGTAGAATAATTCTCGGGGTCCGGAACATTAGCCAAAACCAAAATTCCGCCAACCTGAGCCATTGCCTCGATTTGCAAAACACCTGGCATTACTGGTTCTTTCGGGAAATGTCCAACGAAGAATGGTTCATTCATTGTCACATTTTTAAGACCCACCACATGAGTATCCGACAGTTCCAAAATCTTATCAATCAATAAGAACGGAGGTCTGTGTGGCAACAATCTCATAATACCATTGATGTCAAAAACTGGTTCAGCTTTCAAATCAAAATCTGGAACATTTTTTCTTTTTTGCAATTTGTATTGTCTGTTTAGTTTTTTTGCGAACTGCGTATTCACAAAGTGTCCTGGTTTATTGGCAATGATTCTACCTTTGATTCTTACACCAACCAAAGCCAAATCACCAATCACATCCAGTAATTTGTGTCGTGCAGCTTCATTGGTAAAATTTAGTGTCAAATTATCAAGAATTCCATTTGGACGGATAGAAACCTCTTCTTTACCAAAAGCAACTTTCAATTTTTCAAGCGTTTCAGGTGTCAATTCCTTATCAACATAAACAATTGCATTGCTGATATCGCCACCTTTAATCAGATTGGCATCCAAAAGCTGCTCTAGCTCGTGCAAGAAACTGAATGTTCTCGCAGGTGCAATCTCATCCTTGAATTCTGACAGGTTTTTCATACTGGCATTCTGGGTTCCCAAAACTTTGGTTCCAAAATCTACCATTGTTGTGATTTCGTAATCTTCAGCAGGAATAACAGTGATTTCAGAACCTGTCACTGGATCTACATAGTTCATCACTTCTTTGATTACCAGATATTCTCTTGGCAATTCTTGTTCAGAAACGCCCACTTTTTCGATAGCTTCAACAAAATATTTTGAAGAACCGTCTAAAATTGGAGGTTCAGCACTATTCATTTCCAGAATGGCATTGTCAATATCCATCCCAACAAGGGCTGCCAACAAATGTTCGCAAGTATGGATTTTGACTCCCAATTTCTCAAGAGTTGTGCCTCTTTCTGTGGTAGTTACGTAATTAACGTCAGCTTCAATGTGCGGACGTCCCTCAAGGTCAGTTCTTACAAATACAAATCCGGTGTTTTCTTTCGCCGGTTTGATCGTTAAATTAACCTCTTTTCCTGTGTGAAGACCTATCCCTGAGAGGTTTATGTCTTCTTTGATTGTTTTTTGTTTATCACTCATTGTAATAGTTTTGAGGCGGAAAGAACTTGGTTCTGGCTCCTGATACCTTTACTCTGATTTTTTATTTTCTAAATCGTTTATTCTCTTAACTATATTGGTAAAATTACGGAAATGTACATAATTTCTTCTATAATCACTGTAATTAATTGCTGGCGAACCATATAAGGTTTCGCCATCTTTCGCAGAAGAATTCACGCCACTTTGAGCCTGAATTTTCACCTGATTTCCAATTTTGATGTGACCAACAATTCCAACTTGTCCGCCAATCTGATTCCAGTCTCCGATAACAGTAGAACCTGCAATTCCGGCTTGCGCCGCGATAACATTATTCTCACCAATAATCACATTATGGGCAATCTGAATCAAATTATCAATCTTAGTCCCTTTGCCAATAATCGTAGAACCAATCGTTGCGCGGTCTATACTGCAATTGGAACCGATTTCTACATCATCTCCAATAATCACATTTCCTAATTGCGGAATTTTCTTAAAACCTTCCGCAGTCGGCTGGAAACCAAATCCGTCACCACCAATTACCGTGTTGGAATGGATCACGCAATTGTCACCAACGATACAATAATCGTATATTCTTGCGCCACTATCAATTTTGCAATTTTTACCGATTTTCACACCTTTACCGATGTAAACGTGCGGGAAAATCTGTGTTCCATCGCCAACTTTAGCTTTCTCAGAAACATAAGTAAATGCACCAATGTAAACATTTTCACCCACTTGCGCAGTTTCGTGGAAATGAGAACCAGCCTCTATTCCCGTTCTTCTTCCTTGCATTTCTTGATAGAGATTCATCAAAATCTGAAAAGAAAGGTAAGCATCTTCCACCGCAATTATTGTAGGTTTATAGTCCTTATCTTCTACAAGATTTTCAGAAACTATCAAAACCGCACAATCTGTGGTATCTATGTAATGTGAAAAACGGCTTTGACCAACGAAAGACAAATGTCCCTGTTGACCATTTTCTATAGGCGAAACTCCAGAGATGACGGTCTTTCCGTCGCCTATGATTTTTCCATTTATTAATTCTGCAATTTGTTCTGCGCTAAATTCCATAGTTTGCAAAGATAAATATTTTATTAATTATCCATTAAATAATTATGACGAATCAAAAATAGTTTTACTTCATTCATAAAATTTCTCTTGGAAAATAAGCGATATATTTCTTGGTCGAAGTCTCCATACAGCCAAACAAAATCTGATTTTCCGACTCTTCCAGCTTGAATTTATTTCCCGTTTTGTCCATCAAATAAATGGGCTGTTTATCAGTATCATAAGGCAAAAGCGTTCTGGAAATCTGACCCACCAATTCTTCTCCATTGTTAATATTAAAGTATTGGTTGACCATTTCCACTTTTTGTTTCAAAAATTCTTCAGTAAATGGCTTTGATGAAATAATGCTTTTCGGAAAATCTCTGTAAATCACAATCTTGCATAATTTCGATAAAATCAAATCCGGATTTTCTGTCCATTCTTTGATGGCCTGGAAAACATCCATATCATCCAACATTGTAAATCTCCGGATATCTTCTTCCGTAGCTTCATCAAATTTATTTTTAATCAAAAAATATTTCAGATTGGAAGGCGCATTCAATTCCAAATTTTGAGAAACCAGATATTTTGCTCTGTTGAGAATCTGAACCAAAACGTGTTCCGCCAGCGCCGCGGTTTTGTGGTAATAAACCTGCCAATACATAAACATTCTGGCAGTCAGATAATTCTCAATCGAATAAATTCCTTTGGCATCAATCACCAATTTTTCATCGCTCACGTTCATCATTGAGATGATTCTTTCCACATTCACATCGCCTTCGGAGACGCCTGTGTAAAAGCTGTCGCGTTTCAGATAATCCATTCTATCAACATCTAACTGAGAGGAAATCAATTGGTTGAAGAACATTCTATGATATTGACCTCTGAACATTTCGATAGCTAAATCCAATTTCCCACCGAATTCTTCATTGAGACGATTCATTAATAAAATTGAAATTTTTTCGTGGTGCCAATCGTCCATCAATCTGTTTTCCAAAGCGTGAGAAAACGGGCCGTGACCAATATCGTGAAGCAGAATCGCTACCATCGCTCCTTCTTCTTCCTTTTTTGAAATCTTGATTCCTTTCAGTTTTAAAGTTTCCAAGGCTTTGAACATCAAATTCATTGCACCAAGCGCGTGATGAAATCTTGTGTGTTTTGCGCCGGGAAAAATGAGTGAAAGAAGTCCGGTTTGGGAAATTCTTCTGAGTCGTTGGAAATAAGGATGTTCTATAATATCGAACAAAATCTCGTGAGGAATTTTGATAAAACCGTGAACCGGGTCGTTGATAATCTTGAGTTTATTCTGCACCTTTTATAGTTGTGATTGATACAAAAATAGGGAAATTTTGGTCATTTTATGTAATAAATAATATGATGAAAAATAAATATTCCTTTATATATTAGTATAAACAAAAAACTAAAAATCATTTGAAATCAATATCATTCTTATTCGTAACATCATTGCTGTTGACAGCTTGTAAAAAATCCTCAAACTCTGTAAATAATTCTCAGACAGAAATAAAAGAACAAGAATTTATCCCAAAGTATGGTCAAAAATATTTTAAATATGACCAAATCGATTTCTATCATATTGATTTTGATGAAAATAAAATTATTGAATTATATGAAAATAAAGACAAATCAAAACTTGACAGATTAAGAAACGATATTATTATTGGAGAATATCCTGAGAGTATGAATAAAATCGGTTTCTTAAAATCAATGGATAAAATTGGTTATAATCAAAAAGAAATCTCCAAAAGTAAATTCCCCGAAATAGATAAAATATTTATCGAAAAAACGGTTAATCAAAGTTCCGCATATGCTTGTATTGCAATTTACAGAGATATTTTAGTTTTTAAAAACAAAGATAAAGTTATTGGAATTGCAAAAATCTGTTTTGGTTGCGGTAATCATAGAATTATTGGAACAAAAGTAAACTATGAAAATTTTGGACAGAATGGTGATTATAAAAAGCTTGAAATTTTATTAAACCAATAAAGTTTTATTCTTCATCATCAAGCCAAAACCCTCAAACTCTTCGGCAACACTTTAATCGTAATCGGCGATTTGATTTTCTTGAATCTCTAATTACAAGAAATTATTTTCTTATATTTGATAAAAATACAGAAATGACATACGCAGAAAAAAACATCATCGAAACTTATTCTAATCTTATCGATAATCTTAGTTCCATTGGAAAAATGGAATTATTAGAGAAATTGACCAAGTCTTTGAAGAAGGAAAAAAAATCTAAGGAAGCTGATTTTTTTGATTCTTTTGGTCAATTTTCCGATGAAAAATCTGCTGAAGAAATTGTTTTAAAAATCAAAGAAAGCAGAAAATTCAGAGAGAAGGATTTGAAATTCTAACTTATTATGCAATATCTTCTCGATACCAATATTTGTGTTTTCTTTCTGCGAGGAAAGCTAAATCTCGACCAAATTATCCGAGAAAAAGGCGTTTCCAATTGTTTCATTTCTGAATTGACTGTTTTTGAGTTGAAATTTGGTGCAGAAAACAGTTCTAGCCCAAAACAATCTCACAAAGCAGTAGATAAATTTGTCGGCGGACTTTCTATTATTCCAATTATTGGTTCGGTCGACAAATATGCTCAAATCAAAGTCAAATTAAGAAAAAACGGAACACCTTTACACGATGAATTTGATTTGATTTTAGGAGTTACCGCACTTACCCACAAATTGACTTTGGTTACAGATAATACAAAAGATTTTAAAAACATAGAAAATCTTAAAATGGAAAATTGGTTTGAGAGAAAATAATCAAACCAAAATCCGCAAACTCTTCGGCAACACTTTAATCGTAATCGGCGATTTTATTTTCTTGAATTCACCATCGATATGCCAAGTTTTAGTATTGACTTTGAATCCGATTTCTGAAACTGGGAGATAAGTCACATAATCGTCATCTTTTAAGCGTTTTGTAAACATTCTGAACGCGAAAAACGGCGAATAAGTCAGTGGAAATTTCTTGACCAAAACCAAATCTACCAAACCATCACTTTTGCTCGCCATCGGCGCAATGTATGCGTTGTTCCCGAACTGTCGCGTGTTGGCGATATTCAGCATCAGATATTTGCCGTTGTATTGTTTGTAATTTTCTTGTGAAAATTTGATTTTGATAGGTTTATAATTAAAAAAAGTCTTGATAGAAACTTTGATATAATTTTTAAAACCTCGATTGGTTTTCTCAAATTCTTTCACCACTTTTCCGTCAAAACCAGTTCCAGAAACATTGATAGAAAAATTATCATTTACAGTAAATGTATCAATTGCCCGAAATTTCTTTTGGTTTAATTTCTCCAAAAGAACCGAAATATTTTTGTTGAAATTATTCTCGTTGGAAAATCCATTTCCTGAACCTGCCGGAAAAACAGCTAGAATTTTTTCTGTATTAATGAGCTTCTGCGCCACCACAGAAATAGTTCCGTCGCCACCAACAGCCACGAAAATATCAACATCATTCCAATGTTTATGAATGAAATCGTCTGTATCTTCTAAAGATTTGGAGACGAGATACAACGGATTTTCAACCTTCTTGGAAAGGCTTTCCAGAAAAGGCTGATAGTTTTTCTTTGCAGAATATGGATTGATGATGAAAGCAAACTTCATTTCCCAAAAATAAAAATACTCTGATGATTTCAGAGTATTTTTTTGTTAATCTTTTGAACGCAAAGCCCGCAAAGATTTTTTCCACATTTATTGAAAACATTTTTAAGTTCGCAAAGACGTAAAACTTAGCAAAGCATTAAAGTCAATTAGACAAAAATAGCTTTCCTAAATCCTTTTATTATCAGCTTTCCAGTTTTTGATATTTTGTTTGATTTGGGTTGATGACCAATCGTTTTGCGCGGTTTGGTGCATCAATTCCATCAAATCTTCATCTTCGGCAAATCTCAGGGCAAAAATCTGAGAATCAGAAAAATGATACGTTGAATTTTCCAATCGATTTCCTGATAAAGTGAAATATCGGAATTTAAATTCGTTTATAATCAATCTGTCCTGCAGTCCCAGAGCGTAATGTTGACGGAGCATAAATGATAATACAATTATCAAAACTACAACGGCTGAAACTGCGCTCCAAATAATCACAAAAGATTCATTATGATTGATATTTTTGAAAAGCTGAAACAAAGAAAAGACCAGCAGAATCAAAGAAACCGGATAGAAAACAAAATGATGAGGCGGATAAAACTTCCTGTGATTTTTATAATTTTGTGCGCTCATTTACTTGATATTATATTGCTGGATGAATTCTGGCTTCAATTGATCTTTGATGTCTTTGAAATTTAAAGTGATGTAAACCACGCCAGCTGCGTAAGCCGTGATTTCATATTGATTGTAAACAAACGTAATTTTATCTTGGTCAAAAAAGAAGTTGTTGTTTAATTCAATTTTATCTACCAAAAGCATTTCTTTTTGCTCAGGTTCATCGAAATGACTTTGCAAAACTTTATTCCAATTCGTATCTGAAGGATTTTTGAAAATATCGGATTGAGAAATCACTTTATTATTTTTCAAATCGAAGGCTTTGTATGTTTCAAAATAATAACCGTGCGCGCCACCAGCGTAACCGTCACCTGCATATAATAAAGTTAAGACGTTATCTTGATGAGAAATCAATTTCATACCCGAACTTTCGTCCCAATATTGTTTAGTCTCAGGCAAATAATCTTGAGATGAATCTTTTTTCAAAGATTCTGTTTTTAATTTCTCAAGAACTTCTGTCAAAGTTTTTTTGGAATAATCCGTAGATATGATGTCGGCAGGTTTATAAATACTGTCCAGAAGAGTTTTATTAGTAATATTCGGGAACAAAAGAATTTGTTTTTCGAATGATAAAGTCAGCGTTTTTGCGACCTGTAAAGAATCCTGAACTTTGATAGAATCTACAACGAATTCTTTCTTAGTTTCGATGCTGTCTTTTTTTGCAGTTGAAGTTTCTTTGTTTTCTGTTTTGTTGCAGGAAAAAAGCAAAACTCCGAAAGATAGAATGGTAATAAGGTTTTTCATAAGTTTATTTTTAAAATGGTGATTGAAGTTACTTAAAATTTTAACACAAAGTCCACAAAGATTTTTTTATCAATTATTGAAAATATTTCAAGGTTCACAAAGGCGTAAAACTTATCAAAGCTTTTAAAATAATTTCAAAATCGATTATTGAAAATTAATAGACTTAAAACACATTTCGGTTTTCAACAAAAAACCTTCCAAAAAAAATTGGAAGGTTTAGTTTTATGATTTAAAATTGATATTAAACATCAATTCTTGCGTAAACTGCATTTTTCTCGATGAATTCTCTTCTTGGTGGCACTTCATCGCCCATCAACATTGAGAATGTAGAATCTGCTTCTACAGCATTGTCTATCGTGATTTGTTTCAGGATTCTGTTTTCAGGATTCAGAGTAGTGTCCCAAAGTTGTTCAGGATTCATCTCTCCAAGACCTTTATAACGCTGAACCTCAACACCTTTACCATCCGGAGACATTTCGAAAGTGATTTGTTCACGTTCTTTCTCGTTCCAGGCGTACACTTTTTTGTTTCCTTTTTTCAATAGATACAACGGCGGAGAAGCGATATAAATGTAACCGTTCTCAATCAATTCTTTCATATATCTGAAGAAGAAAGTCAAAATCAAAGTCGAAATGTGAGAACCATCAATATCCGCATCGGTCATAATGACAATTTTATGATAACGAAGTTTTGCTAAATTCAGAGCTTTGGAATCTTCTTCTGTTCCTACGGAAACACCAAGCGCAGTGTAGATATTCTTGATTTCCTCATTGTCATAAACTTTATGAACCATCGATTTCTCAACGTTCAAAATCTTACCTCTCAAAGGTAAAATCGCCTGAAAATGACGGTCACGACCTTGTTTAGCCGTTCCACCTGCGGAATCTCCCTCTACCAGGAACAATTCTGATTCAGCTGGATCTTTGGAAGAACAGTCGGACAATTTTCCTGGCAATCCAGAACCACCCATTGGTGATTTTCTCTGAACCATTTCTCTCGCTTTCTTAGCTGCCTGTCTTGCTTTTGCCGCCAAAACAACTTTCTGAACGATGATTTTTGCTTCGTTAGGATTTTCCTCCAGGAAATTGGTCAACATTTCTCCAACGATTTTATCCACCGCTCCGGAAACTTCTGAGTTACCTAATTTGGTTTTGGTTTGACCTTCGAACTGAGGTTCCATCACTTTTACAGAAACCACGGCAGTCAATCCTTCACGGAAATCGTCTCCGGTAATTTCTACTTTTTCTTTTGCAGGAATCCCAAGGTCATCCGCATATTTTTTAAGCGTTCTTGTCAAAGCTCTTCTGAAACCTGCCAAGTGCGTTCCACCTTCGTGGGTATTGATATTATTAACATAAGAGTGTAAATTCTCCGTAAACGACGTGTTGTAGCGCATCGCCACCTCAACAGGAATCCCCTCTCTTTCGCTTTCCATAAAAATCACGTGCTCCATAATAGATTCACGGTTTCCATCGATGTATTCTACGAATTCTTTCAGTCCGCCTTCCGAATGGAAAACTTCTGATTCAAAACTTCCGTCTTCGTTTGGACGTCTTTCATCAATCAAAGTAATTGTAATTCCTTTGTTCAGGAAAGACAATTCTCTCAATCTGTTCGCCAAAGTGTCATAGTTGTAAACCAATTCCTGGAAAATCGTTCCGTCTGGCTGGAAGAAAACTTCTGTTCCTCTTTCAGTAGTAGTCCCGATTTCGGCAACTTCTGCTAAAGCTTTTCCTTCAGAATATTTTTGTTGGTACAATTTGCCATCACGGCTAACTGTTGCTACCAACAAGGTAGAAAGTGCATTCACACAAGAAACCCCAACACCGTGAAGACCTCCGGAAACTTTGTAGGAATCTTTGTCAAACTTACCGCCAGCTCCGATTTTGGTCATTACAACTTCTAGCGCAGATTTCTGTTCTTTCTCGTGGAAATCAACAGGAATCCCACGACCGTTATCTTTTACAGAAATGCTTTCGCCTTCGTGAATGGTCACTTTTATCGTGTCGCAATATCCGGCCAAAGCCTCATCTATGGAGTTATCCACTACTTCATAAACCAAATGGTGAAGACCTCTCACGCCAACGTCTCCGATGTACATCGATGGTCTCAATCTCACGTGCTCCATCCCTTCCAACGCCTGGATGCTACTTGCTGTATATTGTTTTTGACTCATATTATTTTTATTAAAGAATTAATCATCATTATTTCAATTAGTTATGAAGATTAACAATCTTTTTATTTTGTTAAATTATTTTGTTAAAATGCTTACAAATATGGTGATTTTTTTCGAGATATGAAAGCCTAAAATCGAGGTAGTTTTCAACAGGAATGATTATTATTTAAACAAAAAAAGCATCCAATAATGAATGCTTTGTAATATTTTAAATTCAAATAATCTATTTCTTAATCAACTTTGTTTTATAGATTTTTCCGTCTTTATTTTCTCCTGTCACAATGTAATTTCCTGAAGGCAATCTGGATACATTTACATTCCAAAAATCTGATGAAACTGCAGTCTTTTTCCCGTCCATAGTATAAATTGAAACTTTGACAATATCATTATTAAAATGAAAGATATCAGTTGCCGGATTTGGATAAATTTTAAATTCTGTGGCTGATTTAAGCTCAGCAGTGCCAAGAACTGACAAATCTGTACTTTGAACACTATTCAAAGATGTAGAAGTGCTTACGGCTTGATTTCCACCAAATACATATAATTGATTGTTATAAACTTCCGCCTTGTGATTTCTTCTTTCAATTAAGTTGTTAGAAGATAATGTTGTGAAATTTTTATTGATAACATCATACATTCCCAAAAACGATTTATCATAATAATCTCCGGATACCATTATTTTATTTCCATTTACGGCTAGAGCATTAGCAGAAAGTGGTTTTGGCAAATCTGCAACACTAGAACTCCAAGTATTAGTGATTAAATCATAATTTCGAATTTCTGAACTTGTAAAAGATTTGAAAATCCTAAAATTATCTATCTGGAAAGTTGTAGTTTTCTGTACCGGCAAATAACCTCCAATATATTTGAATGCAATACGAAAATTATTAGGATAAGAAGCTAAAGAAATATTACCTGAATTTGTAAAATTTATGGCATAGCCAGAAGTTGTACCAGCTGACATTTTAGCAGACAAAAGCGTTTTGGAAGAAGTTGTAATATCGCCAGTCCAATTGGTAATAACATAAGCTTCCAGCAACGCACCATTATCGTAGCCGTCTTTTGTATCAAAACTCAGAAAAAAATCCTGATTAGTTGTTGACGAAGATTTTGTAAGTACTGGCGAAACCAGCCAAGAGATATTTTGAGCATTTTGCTCGTTGATAACCGGAGTGAATGCCGTAATCTGCGCATACTTATTATTAGCAAAGGCTTTTCCCTGGTATGGTTTATTTCCAACCTCTTGAACATTAAACCAATTTGGAAGTGCCAAGAATGACGCAAAAGGATCTACACTTTCAAAATCTTCAATCTTAGTATTCGATTCAGAATAACCTCCTACAGTATAAAGTTTATTATTAACAATAGCGCCCGTTGTTTGCATTGCTTGCGAAATATCAGAAAGCTGTGACCATTGGTTCGAAATCGTATTATATTTGAACATTGCCTGGGAATACGAGGCATTGAGGTCAGAAGCAAGATTTCCTCCAAAAAAGTAAATATCATTTCCGCTCACAGCCGAACCCGCATTAGAAACAGGAAAGGGATTGGTTGTGCCGTATGTAACAATCCCGGTTGACAAATCAATTATTTCCAGCTGATTATTATTGGTATCATACGCCGTTTTTCCATTAAAAATATAGAGCTTATTATTTACAATTTCTGCATTGGCATACGTCTTTGCAATAATTGATGCACTGCCAGCAGGCGAAAAAGCAGACCAAGAGTCTGTGGCAAAATTATATTTTTCGATATCAGATGTATAATATTGCGAGGGCGAAAAACCATTGACAATATATTCATTAGCTCCGTCTGTAGCAGCTGCAGAACCTCCTCTTGCAAGGTTCATACTAGCTTTATTTGTGAAATTTAAGGTTTGAGAATACGCATTTGAAAATCCAGCGACAATTAATAGAAAAGTAAATTTTTTCAGCATTGAGTTTTTATATTTAATTTTAATTGATATTTTTTTGCATAGATATGAAATCTAACACAAATTTTTATAATAAAAAAAGTGAACTGTAAAAGTTCACTTTAATTTTATATTTCAATGATTTTAAACCAATTTCATCCAAAGAACCTCATCGATTTTCTCAACTTTTACCAAATTATTTTTGGTTAAGATTTTGGAAGATTTGTCCCATTTTTTTCCTGAGAATTTAGATTGTTCTTTCACATCGTTTAATAAAAGAGCTTCTCCGGATTTTAGAATTTCGAGAATCGTTTTTTCGTCCTCAGTTAATTCAACTTTTGGAACTACTTTTTCAGGACGCATTTGTGGGAAGAAAAGAACTTCCTGGATGGATGGATTGTTAGTTAAAAACATAATCAATCTGTCCATTCCAACACCTAAACCAGAAGTTGGTGGCATCCCGTACTCCAAAGCTCTTAGGAAATCTTCGTCGATAAAACCTGTTGCTTCATCGTCTCCTTTTTCCGCTAATTTCAACTGTTCTTCGAAACGTTCTCTTTGGTCAATTGGGTCATTCAACTCAGAATAAGCATTGGCGATTTCTTTTCCGCAAACCATTAATTCAAAACGTTCGGTCAAACCTTCCTGCGTTCTGTGTTTTTTGGTCAAAGGCGACATTTCCACAGGATAATCTGTAATGAATGTCGGCTGAATAAAGTTTCCTTCACATTTTTCACCGAAAATCTCATCAATCAATTTCCCTTTACCCATCGTTTCATTCACTTCTATTCCGATAGATTTTGCAAAGTCAAATAATTCCTGCTCCGATTTCCCAGTGATGTCAAAACCTGTATATTTCAAAATCGCTTCTGTCATAGAAACTCTTGGATAAGGCGCTTTCCAGCTGATTTCGTGTTCACCGAAAACAGAGTTAGAACTTCCGTTCACCGCATTGGCGCAGAACTCCAGCATTCTCTCCGTGAAATCCATCATCCAGTTGTAATCTTTGTACGCTACATAGATTTCCATCGCCGTGAATTCCGGATTATGCGTCCTGTCCATTCCTTCATTTCTGAAGTTTTTAGAGAACTCATAAACACCGTCAAACCCACCAACAATCAATCTTTTCAGATATAATTCGTTGGCAATTCTAAGATATAACGGGATATCCAAAGCATTGTGATGCGTGATAAACGGTCTAGCCGCAGCGCCACCAGGAATGGATTGTAAAATCGGGGTTTCTACTTCGAAATAGCCAGCATCATTGAAGAAAGTTCTCATCGCATTGAACAATTTTGTTCTTTTTACGAAGATATCTTTCACCTGAGGATTCACGACCAAATCGGCGTAACGCTGTCTGTAACGCAATTCTGGGTCGTTGAAACCGTCATAAACATTACCTTCAGCATCTACTTTTGGAAGCGGAAGCGGACGAAGCGCTTTTGTCAATAGCGTGAAGTTTTCCACTTTAACGGTCATTTCGCCAACTTGGGTATTAAACAATTCACCTTCGATTCCGATGATGTCACCGATATCCAGAAGATGTTTGTAAACCTCATTGTATAACGTTTTATCTTCACCAGTACAGATTTCGTCTCGGTTAAAATAAACCTGAATCCTACCTTCAGAATCCTGCAACTCTGCAAAACTTGCCTTGCCCTGGATTCTTCTGGACATCAATCTTCCAGCGATTACCACCTTCTTCCCTTCCTGGAAATCCTGTTTTATGGACTTCGTAGAATCAGTGATTTTATATTCAGCGGCTGGGAATGCGTCGATTCCCAAATCGGTCAGTTTTTGTAGTTTCTCGCGACGGATAATTTCCTGTTCTGATAATGACATTTTAATTCAATTTTTTGGAATTGCAAAAATAGTGATTTTAAAATGTTTATGAAACTTAAATTTTGGATGAACCACAAAAGGCACAAAAGAAAACTTTTTGGATTTTTTTGAACGCAAAGTCCGCTAAGTTTTTTTGAAATTATTGAAAATATTTTTAAGGTTCACAAAGGCGTAAAACTCATCAAATTTTTTTTTAACAGGAATATTGTCATTCCGTAGGAATCTATTCATACGGAATAACAAATCGTGAAAATTATAGTAACTTTTGATTATATGTTGAATCTGCAGCCCGACTTATCTCCTTTTTATTATCTTTTTTTATTTGAATCGATGAACCACTTCGTTAGGTTTGAGTAGAAATCCTTTTTTGTGGCTGGAAAGGCGAGGGCAAAAAGATTGGGAACGGAAGGCGGAACTAGCTGCCCAAATTTTTATCAATCTAAAACCAACTTTTCCTATTCTCTTTCGAAACAAAAGTCCACGCCAAAATCCGGCTTATTTTCTGACCTTGCGCCATATCGATCGTTTTGAATTCAGTAACCTTGAGGTTTTTCAAAAGTGTCGTCAATTGATGGAGATTATCTTTTTTGGAAACCAAACTGCTGAACCAAAGCACGTTTGAGGAAAACTCGACACTTTCATTAATCATTTTTTTGATGAACGCCATTTCGCCACCTTCGCACCATAATTCCGACGCGTTGCCACTGAAATTGAGATTGGTTTTTTCTACCTTTTTTTTTCTGAGATTATTATTTTTTCGTCGATTTCCCAACATTGCATCTTTCTCAGATTCGTGGAATGGCGGATTAGACATCGAGAAAGTAAACTTATCATCTTTCGAAATGATATTTTTGAAAATATGTTTAGAATCTGGTTGATGTTTCAAATGAATCGACAAATCAGGATTTTGATTCAAAATTGTTTGAGCATTTTCCAGAGAATCTTGATTAATATCCGTTCCAAGCATTTCCCAACCGTACGAACTATTGGCAGTCAGCGGATAAACGAGATTGGCGCCCGTTCCGATATCCAAACCTTTGACCGAATTTCCTTTTGGAATTTCGACATAATCTTCCGCCAGCAAATCGGCTAGATAATGAACATAATCTGCACGACCGGGAATCGGCGGACAAAGGTTGCCTTCCGGAATATCCCATTCTTTGACCTGATAATACTGCAACAGCAAAGCTTTATTCAGCAGTCTAACCGCTTTGGGAATGTTAAAATTAATCGTCCAAGTATCGTAATCATTTTTGAAAACGTAATGTTTAAGTTCGGGAACGGCAGACATCAGCAATTCGAAATCGTAGGAATTTCGGTGGAGATTTCTGGGATGCAGGCTGGATTTTTTGGTCATTATTTTTCTTTCTCTAATTTTTGGATTCCGGCTTTCACATCTGGATGGCTCATAAATAATTTCCAAATTAAACCTGTTCGGTAGTTTTCCATCATCACGGTCATTGGCGCTTGATTCAGTCCCATAAAAATCGGCGAACACCAATTGTTATTGAGGTCAAACGAATCTCGGAAACCATATTCTCCCCAAAGGAAATCGCCGTAATTGAGGTAGAAATTCTTCAAAACTGCCATAGATTCAGTTGGCGTGTAAGGGAAAGAAGCTATTGCGCCAGTTGGTGTCAGTTTTCCTGTATCTTCTCTTTCTACTGGCTCATCCGGATTGTAGCCATTAGGACCGTCGGAAGCCGTCAAACCCCAACCATCTTTGCCGTAACCATTTTGTTTTTTCGGATTTTCTACGCAATACAGATAGTTGATTTTAGCAATATTCTGATTGTTTTTGAAATAGTTCGTGTATCTGTCCGTCAAACCGTGCGGGTCGTAACCCAAAAAAGAATAATGTGCAAAAAACAGCGGACCACCTTTGTTGACGCCGACATCCAGCTTGATTCCGTAATATGTATTCCCGTTGGTGTACATTGCGCCTTCGTCCGATTTTCCCCAATCTTTTCTGTAATCCTGAGCAATTTTATCCTGACTTGCCCAGCCTGAATAGTACATACTAGCGGGAACCGAATGCGTTGGCGAAGCGATTGCCATCAAGTAAGTGACCATCGTCTCGTTCCAGCCAATCAAATTATGGTTAATTACCCAACCTTGGTCTGGCGACCAATGCCAATAGAGAAATTTACTGTCTGGTCTTTGGCGAAACCAATCCCAGTCGATGCCTTTCCAGAACTTGTCAATTTTTTGTCTGATATTTTTTTCTTCTGCATTGTCTTTGTTAAAATATTGATGCCCCACCAACAAACCTTGAACAAAAAATGAGGTTTCAACCAAATCTGCTCCATTATCTTTTGAACCGAAAAACGGCTCAGTTTTTCCGGTTTTTCCATCGATGAAATGAGCGACTGCACCGTGGTATTTGTCGGCTTTCTCAATGAAGTTGACGATTTTCGTAAATCTCTCCGCCGCTTCTTTTCTGGAAATAAATCCACGTTCGGTTCCTGCAATCAAAGCCATTACTCCGAATCCTGAAGCGCCGGTTGCAATCATATTTTGTCGTCCGTTCGTGTTTTCTTTCGACAATCCACTTCCGGTTTCTGCGCCGTCCCAATAATAATTGAATGAAGCTTCCTGAACCATCGTCATCAATTCTTCATCCGTCATATTTTTAGTTTCAGAGGAAACAATTTCTGATAATTTTGATTCATTAAAAAGTTGGTCTAAGAAACTGATTTTATAGGCATATTTCTTTCCGGTCTCATTGGTAAAATCAGCAAATCTATCGATATAAGCATCTTGGATTCCGACCGGTTTGAAATCTTTTCCATTTTCCGAACGGTAGATTTTGACGTATCGGATGTTATTATCTGTAATAGGATTCCATTTCAGATCCACGTGTTTCATATAACCTTTAGCCAACGAAATTTTTGGCATTTCAGAAATGGTTTTCTTCTCTTTTGAATTGATGAAAGCAATATCGTCTAACCAAATTTTATTATTAGAATCAGAATTTTCGGGTTGAGAGAAAACAATCGCTTTGACAGATTTTGGGTTATCTTTCACCGAAGCATCAAAACTTGAAATATCAATCAACACATTTTCCCATTGATTTTTTTTTGTCAGTTTAAAAGCAATCGGTTTCGAATAACTGCCGTCCGTTTTCTGAATCTTCACGGTTGGTAGAATGTTGAAATCGTTTTTCTCAGATTTAATCCAAAAACTTAGAAAATTGGATTTCGTGAAAAAATCTTTTCCTCGGACTTCTTCATATTCTATCGAAGCTTCCCATTTGCCGCCTTTTGCATTTTTATAATCCAATAAAAGTGAATTTCCTGCAGAATGGAATTCATTTTTATCAACCAACAATTTATTATTTTGATTTTTCACAGCAGAATTACCTGATGATTTCACATTTCCGTAGAAGAAATTATCTTTCATCAGACTATTCGTGAAAAAAGTATAATCATATAGATGTTCCTGCGCACACAAAGATGCAGAAAGAAATAAAGCAGAATATAATATAGATTTCATAGGATTGAATTTTCTGAAAGTTAATCAATTTCTCCAAAAGAGACATCAACAAAAAAGACAGTCCAAAACTGCCTTTAAGTGTTATGCTTAATTTGAATTTATTTCGAAGATAAAATATACTGCGCCATAAACTTCGCATTTTCTTTGCTGAATCCGTGCGCCGGCATTGGAACATCGCCCCAAACTCCGGAACTTCCTTTGATAATTTTCTCCGCAAGTATTTCTACATTTTCCGGTGTGTTCTCATATTTTGCTGCAACTTCTTTATAAGACGGACCAATCATTTTTTCATCCAGTTTGTGACAGCCAAGACAATCCGAACCTTCAATTAAAGATTGACCTTCTGCAATTGGGTCGGTTACAACTTTTGGTGCTGGTTCAGGTTCAGAGGCAATTACATCTTTGTTACCAGAATTTTCATTTTTGGAACAGGAAAATATTACCGCTAAAAAGGCTGTTAGAAATACTCTTTTCATATTAATTATTATATCACAAATTTATTAAATAAGGAATTAAGACTGATTTTAAATTAGTAAGAAAATGAATCATTATCTTTGCAGAATGGTAAAAATTGGCAACATAGAACTTCCTGACTTTCCACTTTTATTGGCTCCGATGGAAGATGTAAGTGACCCACCGTTCAGAAAATTGTGCAAAATGCACGGCGCAGACCTGATGTACTCGGAGTTTATCTCTTCGGAAGGCTTGATTCGTGATGCGATTAAGAGCCGTAAAAAACTTGATATTTTCGATTACGAAAGACCTGTCGGAATCCAGATTTTTGGTGGCGATGAGGAAGCAATGGCAATGTCTGCCAGAATTGTTGAGACTGTTGAGCCGGATTTGGTAGATATCAATTTCGGTTGTCCTGTAAAAAAAGTCGTTTGTAAAGGTGCTGGAGCCGGCGTTTTGAAAGATATCGACTTGATGGTTCGATTAACGAAAGCCGTTGTGAGTTCTACGCATTTGCCAGTTACTGTAAAAACAAGATTAGGTTGGGATAATGACTCTATCAATATTGATGAAGTTGCTGAAAGATTGCAGGATGTTGGCATCAAAGCCTTGACCATCCACGCCAGAACACGTGCTCAAATGTACAAAGGCGAAGCGGATTGGGAACACATCTCAAGAATCAAAAACAATCCAAATATCGAAATCCCTATCTTTGGAAACGGTGATGTTGATTCTCCCGAAAAAGCCTTGGAATATAAAAACAAATACAACTGCGACGGGATTATGATTGGCCGCGGCGCGATTGGTTATCCCTGGATTTTCAATGAAATCAAACATTTTTTTGAAACTGGAGAAATTCTTGCCGAACCAACCATCGCTGAAAGATTAGACGCTGTGAAAAACCACGCCCTTTGGTCTGTAGAATGGAAAGGTGAACGTCCCGGAATTGTGGAAATGAGACAACATTACAGCAATTATTTCCGTGGTATTCCGCATTTCAAAGAGTTTAAAACTAAGTTTCTTCAGGCTTTGACGCTTGAACAAATTGATGAAATCATCGAAGAGACGAAGCATTTTTATCAGGAAAATGTGATTTAGAAAAATCATTCATTATAAAATATCAAACCCTTTCTCAGTATCTAACTTTGAAAGGGTTTTTGCTTTAATCAGGATACTTTTATCTAAATTTGTAACGTTTCATTTCCTTGATGAAACTAATTCAAAAAAATTAAAAATGAAAAAAATCTTACTGTTCGTCATATTGATTTCCGGTGTTTCCCAAGCACAGATGTTTGAAAACCCTAATCCTACCAAAATTGATACCCTGAAAGGTTCTAACACGGAATTCAGGAATTTCTGGGATGTTAAAAAATACGACATCGTTGTAGAGCCCAATTTCAATGCTAAAAGTATCAAAGGAACAAATAAAATCAGTTTGACGATTGAGAAAGATGTAAAAAACCCGACGTTCCAAATCGATTTGCAAAACCCGATGAAAGCGGATAAAATCACGGCGAGTTTTCCTGTCACTGAGAAAAAAATAGACGGCGATTTTATATTCCTTCACACTAAGAAAAATTTTAAAAAGGGAGAAAAATTCACGATTGATATCGAGTTTTCCGGAAATCCTGTGATTGCTAAAAACGCACCTTGGGACGGCGGATGGCTATTTAACAAAGATAAAAACGGAAATCCCTGGATGACCGTTGCAGATGAAGGAATCGGTGCGAGCATCTGGCTTCCTGTGAAAGATATCTGGAGTGATGAGCCTGATAATGGCGTGACTTTAAAAATCATTACGCCAAAAGATTTGGTTGGCGTGGGCAATGGAAGATTAATCAAAGAAGAAAATCTGGGCGATAAAAAATCGTGGCTTTGGGAAGTAAAAAACCCGATTAATGATTATTCCATCATCCCTTCTATCGGGAAATATGTGAATTTTAAAGATACTTTTGATGGCGAAAAAGGAAAACTGGACCTGGATTATTGGGTTTTGGATTATAATCTAGACAAAGCCAAAAATCAGTTCGAGCAAGTGAAACCGATGCTGAAAGCCTTCGAATATTGGTTTGGGCCTTATCCTTTTTATGAAGATTCTTACAAAATCGTAGAATCTCCGCATCTCGGGATGGAGCACCAGAGCAACGTGGCGTACGGAAACAAATTTCAGAACGGTTATCTGGGAAGAGATTTATCCGGAACAGGTGTCGGTTTGAAGTGGGATTACATCATCATCCACGAGTCCGGCCACGAGTGGTTTGCCAACAATATCACGGCAAAAGACCAAGCCGATATGTGGATTCACGAGAGTTTTACAATGTACTCGGAGCCACTTTTTGTGGAAAGATATATGGACAAAGCTTCGGCCGAGACTTATGTTCAAGGCGTTCGAAGAATGATTTCCAACGACAAACCTATCATCGGAACTTATGGAATCCGCAACGAAGGCAGTGGCGATATGTATCCGAAAGGTGCCAATATGATTCACACGATTCGTCAGGTGATTAATAATGATGAGAAATTCCGTCAAATCCTGAGAGGACTTAACAAAGATTTCTACCATCAGACGGTGACGACGAAGCAAATTGAAGATTATTTCATCAAAAAATCCGGCATCGATTTACAATCTATTTTTGATCAATATCTGAGAACGGTAAAAATCCCGACTTTGGAATACAAACAAAACGGCAATCAGCTGACTTACAAATGGACGAATGTGGTTCCGAATCTGAAATTACCAATCAGACTGGCAGACGGACAGGAACTAAAACCAACAGAACAGAATCAAACCACGACTTTGAAATCTGATACACCGGTAGAGTTCGATAAAAATTATTACATCAGCGTGAAGGCTGTTAATTAATATTTCAGGATTGATTTTTTAATGAAAAATTCTGTATCGAAAGACATTATTGAAAAATGGCTGACGGCATGGTGTTTATCAAGACAATTGCCGTTACCCGTCAAGTTTTATTAACATCCATTATAAACTCAAAAACCTATTATGAGAAATAAATTCATTCTTTGGGGAATCGTTGTATTAATCGTGACCTGGACGACGGCTTTGTTGATAAAAGCCCACTATTGGATTCCGATTTTCCTGACTTTCCTTTATATTTTAGGCATCTACAATACTTATCAGACCAAACATGCGATTCTAAGAAACTTCCCTGTTCTTGGTTATTTCCGATATATTTTTGAGGAAATTTCGCCAGAGATTCAGCAATATTTTATTGAGCGAGAAACGGACGGAAAGCCATTTCCAAGGAATCAACGTTCTGCTGTTTACAGAAGATCCAAAAACCTGAGTGATACTGTGCCTTTCGGGACTCAATTAGAAATCAATCACCGGAAATATGAAGGCATCAAACATTCGATTTATGCCAAACATCCGAAAGAGGAATTGCCGAGAGTGTTGATTGGCGAAAACTGCAAACAGCCTTACAATGCGTCGCTTCTTAATATTTCTGCAATGAGTTTCGGGGCGTTGAGCGACCGTGCTCAGATGGCGCTGAACCGCGGTGCAAAGAAAGGAAATTTCTACCACAACACGGGCGAAGGCGGCATCTCTCCGCACCATCTCGAAGGTGGCGACCTTTGCTGGCAGATTGGAACCGGTTATTTTGGTTGCCGAAACGAACAGGGAAACTTCGATGCCGAATTGTTTAAAAAATATTCGAATCATGAGAATGTGAAGATGATCGAAATCAAATTGTCTCAAGGTGCCAAACCAGGTCACGGTGGTGTTTTGCCCGCTGTGAAAAACACGCCCGAGATTGCCAAAATCCGCCACGTCCCACCAGGCGTTACGATTCTTTCGCCACCATCGCACAGCGCATTTTCCAATGCCGAAGGTCTGTTGAGATTTGTAGAACAGTTGCGTGAACTTTCCGGCGGAAAACCGACTGGTTTTAAGCTTTGCATCGGCGATACCAAAGAGTTTGAAGACATTTGCGAACAGATGACTCTTCTGAATATTTACCCAGATTTCATCACCGTAGATGGCGCAGAAGGCGGAACAGGCGCTGCGCCACCGGAATTCTCCGACGGTGTTGGGATGCCTTTGGAACCTGCGTTGATTTTCGTCAACAAAACTTTGATGAATTATGAAGTTCGGGATAAACTAAGAATTATCGCCAGCGGAAAAGTTTTGACCTCACTGGATATTTTACGAGCCATCGCAATGGGCGCTGACCTTTGCAACAATGCCCGGGGATTTATGTTTTCGTTAGGATGCATTCAAGCTTTGAGGTGCAACACGAACACTTGTCCGACCGGCGTGGCAACACAAGACAAAATGCTCATCAAAGGACTGGACACCAATGATAAAACCGAACGTGTCTACCAATTCCATAAAAACACTTTGCACACCTGCAACGAACTGATTGCAGCTGCAGGAAGAGAATCTTACGACCAAGTGGATGCGTCTATGTTTATGCGGGGCGACGAGTTCGAACATCTTTCTGACACTTACTTCCCTGATATTTTGGAGAATGTGAGAAGGAAATAAAGACTGACTTATAATTATAAAACAAAAGACCTATTCTTTGCAGAGTAGGTCTTTTAGTTTAAGCTTATAATATGATCGTAAATCTATATTTCATTAGATGTCGGTCTATTTCCGAATGAGGCTCACCACCAGTTCTGTAGTCTCGCCGCTCACAATGTTGAAGGGGAATGTCCATTGTTTCTTCGGGCGTTGCCTATGTTGGTTGATGGGATGTTGTTGTTTTGTGATGAGATTCTGCTGTTGTGGTATCAGATGCTGTTGTTTGTTGATGAGAAGCTATTGCTTTGTGGTGAGATGTCATTGTTTGGTGATGAGGGGTGATTGTTTGGTGATGGGTTGTGATTGTTTTGTAAACATTGGTTTCTATTTAGTTCGTTCCCAAACCTGCTTGGGTATTTTCTTGAGGTCTTTGTTTTGGGATCTCATTAGTTCTACATACTTTTTATAGTTTTCTTTGGCTAATTCTTGGTTTCCGATGGCCCAATAGCTGTCTGCGAGGTTGAGATAGGCGACTGTTCGGGTGGGGAATTTTTGGAGGATTTGTTTGTATAAATAGACTGCTTCAGGAATTTTTTCTTCATTTTGTGCAACGTAATATGCAAAATTATTATACTTATCAATATTGGTTTCGGTAATAGGTATATTCTTAATTAAAAGGTATAAATCTTCATAAGAGTATTTAAAATCATATTTTTTTAGATTTTTAGATGATTTTAGTTTGTTATATTCTTCGTTAAAAATATTTTCACTTATTTTTTTATTTTGTAGGGAATCTTGTAAATATAGTTTTTCATTGGCAGGATATTCTTTGCCATCTATACTAAGGGAATAGGGATGATAATTCACACTAATATTTGGTAAGTGGTCTTCATATTCTACTTCTGAATTTTCTTCTTTATAAAGAAACCAATTATCCATATTTGAGATATATTTAAAGTATAAAATCGTAGTTACTTTTAATGATGCCCCCCTCTCTGCTCCAATTATAATAGTACCATTTTCATTACTTTTATTGATGAAAAAATTAGCAGTACTTTCATCATAATCATCAAAAAAAACATCTAAAGAAGAAATGAGCTTATTTTTTTTATATTTTCCATTTTTATATAAATAAATTCCGTCATTGGTTTTTGTACCATATAATATATAATCTTTATTGATGTCATAATCAAAATAGCCTGTAATTTTGTTTTGGCCATAACAGAATATTTCTAAAAATAAAAAGGCAATTGTTATTTGTATTTTCATTTTTTAAATGTGTTTATTTTGCTTCTTGCCCAAACCTGTTGTGGGATTTTATTCAAATCCTTCTTCTGGGATTTCATTAGTTCTACATACTTTTTATAGTTTTCTTTGGCTAATTCTTGGTTGCCGATGGCCCAATAGCTGTCTGCGAGGTTGAGGTAAGCGACGGTTCTGGTTGGCTCTTTTTTTATTATACTTCTCAAAATAAAGATTGCTTCCTCATAAACTTGAGCTTCCTCCAGGTAATATGTTATATCATTACTATTCTTTATATCCAATAAATTAAGAGTGCCTATTTTAAACGTATTGACAGGATAATCAATAAAAAAATCTTCTGGTTTGTAACTGAATATTAATTCAAAGGCATTTTTGTTATTAAAAAGAATACTATTTTTCAGCTTACCTTTTGAAATAATAGAATTTTTTCTATTTACAAAAACAATTTTTTCGTCCATTTTTTCATAATCCACATCTGTAATTTTAACAGGTACAATGTAATTTTTAGCAAGGAAGATTCCGTCTCTATTTAAATCAACCTGTTCCTTACTTATTAAAAATAAATCATTTGTATTAACAAATAAATGATAGGCACTCTGTGTTTTAGTAGTACTTGCATTGTTTTGATAAACGAGAAAGAAATCATTTGTACCAATACCTTTGTAAAAATAAGTATTGAATAAATCTGTATTTCTAATTAATTTACTGCTGTTATAAATTATCACAGAATCTGCAGTTTTAATGGTTAATTTTTCATCAACGATTCGAATGGAATATTGCGAATGAATCTTTGGTTTTTTTTGTATTTCTTTCGTTTGAGCATTTCCATTACAAGATTGCAATAAAAAAAGTATGAATATTATTTTTAATCTTTGCATTTTTTTATTTTTAAACATTTTTCCATTTTTTCTGCATAACCTTGTACTACATCTGCCCTATCTGTACCATTTATAACCCTTCTCGCATTATAATAATCAGTTTTTTTTGAATTTATGTAATCACCAAGAGATACTCCTGAAAACTTACCTTCTTCACATCCATATATCATAATTTTAATTGCAATATCGTGTTCTGCCGCTTTCTCTGGAGAAATCACTAAATCTACACCAAATTTTTCACCCATTTTTCTGTAATTTTTTTTCCAAGTGATTTGTACGAAACCTCTTCCAAAATATTTTACTCCATCGCCTTGCTTTGTATTTTCATTTGTTAACGCCATTTTTCTACGTTTTTCATTTTTCCCTAAAACAGGGTCATACATATCTTCGAAATATTTTTTTCTCACTTTCCAACTCAACCAATTAGCTTCTTCGACAGGATTAAATGTGTGTCCTGTTTCGAGCTCTGCTGTAGCCAACATATAGGCTATTTTCTTAATATCGCAATCTCTATCTTCTTTTGAATAATATTCTCTTATCCCTTTAAATACTTTTTTAAGGCTAACTTTTAAACTTTCTTTCATAGGCAATAAATTACCTTTTTTATCATATCTAGGAAATTCTTTTTGATAATTAGTAAAGAAGTTTTCTTCATCAATTCTACAACATTTACATTCTTCCTCTTTTTCTTCTTTCTTCACCGGCTCAATAGTCCCAGTTTTTATCGGAACTTGAGAGTCCTGCGGAACAGTCATTTGTCCCATCTCATTTTTCACTTTCAGTTCTTCTTCGTAGAAATTAGACTCGTTGTCGGTTTGCCAAACCTTTATTTTGTAATTGTGCTCACTTGCAGACATATCTTTTTGAGTCTGCATCGGCATAAAAGGTGTGAACATAATGGCTTGTTTGGTTTTTACAACGCCGTTTTTCTGTAGTATTTCTAAGGAAACGGGACTGTTGTACACTTCTTTTTCTTCACCATTTACAATATCATAAATTTTAAAATCTACATTTTTCCCAAGCATATTTAGCGTATAAATTTGCAGATTCAGGCTCATCATATATTTCAGATTATCTTTATTCTGTTCTTTGTACTCTACATCCAAAAAGAAAACATCAATTATTTTTTCTTCGCCATTGCTTTGTGGTACAATATGTATTTGGGCGGTTTCTTCTTTGTAAGTAGCTATTAGTTGCAGGTTTTTGCCTAAAAGAGCTTGCTTAAAAGTTATTGTGATCTCTTTTCCTTTTTTCTGACCAGAAAAAGGTACTTTTTCGTATTTGCTATCTTCATTTGCCCAATGTAATTGCCAAAGAATTTCATCTTCTTTTACAGATGTAATATCTGCATTTTCCCTAAATCTAATACTATATTTTTCAGGTTCATTATTGTTCTTGATAAACGGAAATCGTTCCCCTTTTATACCATTTAATATCTTTCCCATAACTTTAAGAATAATATTGGTTTTCATCATATTCCGCCTGAAACTCCTGCAAGTCCAATCCCGGCAGGATTTGGTTCATCAATTCCGCATCGGCTCTTTGCAGATTGCTGTTGCCTATTTTCACACTTTGTCCATGGTATTTTATCGTGATTTTCCCACCAACGGAACACATGAGATAAGAGGTCTCCAGCAACGCAGATTTTTCCATTATCTTTAGTTTTTCATAAGGTTTCAGCCATTTTCCTGCGGGCGCAAATGTGCACGGATTGTTGTTCTTTACTTTACAGCTGCCAAAACAGGAAGCTCCTTCTTGGAACTGCAAATCTTCCACTGTTGCAACCCATTTATCTTTATCCCGACTGTTGAAAACTGCTTTGGTATGTGAGGTTACTTTTAGCGTTGCAGGTGTAACACCTTTGTCGCACAAGCATTTTGCACCATCTACAACGTAATATTTATTGTCCTGTTCGGTACGTTTCGCTTCCGCTTCTTTTTCTTTTTGTTCTTCTTTCTGCTGTTTTTCTTTTTGAAGTTCTTCCTGTTTCTTTTGTTTTACTTCTTCTTGGGAGAGTTTTTCTTTCTCCACAGTCAGTTTTTTTCCTTCCCAAATCTCATAACCAATTTGGTCCCGGATGTCCTCGCACCAATTATTATGAAAACGCCTTAATTCATCAACAGAAATTCCGAAATCCAGGGCAAGGCTTTCCAACGTTTCGCCTTTCTTTACGGTGTAAATCATTCCTTTTTTCATCTTATGTTTTTGTTATTTATGTTTTGGTAAATCTTTGCCTTTTATTTCTTCAACGAAAAAGCCTTTGGATTTTTTCTCTTCTTTTTCATCATACAAAACACTTACTGTCATTTTTCTTTCAGAAATTTCCTTAATTTCCCATATATGGATGCTGATATTTTCTCTATCTGAAATATTAAAATTAATTTTTATCTCGTGAATACTTCTATCAGAATTTAGCAGAAAATTGCCATGAACTTTATTATCATTACTGGGAGAATTGCCAAAAAGAGAAATATCTGTTTTCCCTTTATCCGTTTTTTCATCATTGATAAATAATTCCGTCTCGTAAATTGCAGTTTCAAGAACAGAAGGGAAAGGATAATTAATTTTTACCGCTTCATCATTTTCGTATTCTCCGTAAATAGGAAAGAAAAATGTTGAGAAGAACCAATCATTCCGTAAACCTTTCAACAGTTTTACAGGATTTTTGTAGAGATTCCCAATTCTGTTTAAAAGCTTAATAGAAAGAGGATTATCATAATAGTCTTCGAATCTCGGGATAAAACTTCTCCACCGTTCTAGTATTTCGGAATGGTTAAAAATTCCGATAGGATAACCAGAAGAATTGATTTGCAAAGTTATTGGGAAAAGTGCTTCAGAAGCTTGGGACACCAAATTACCAATTAATGTTTCATCTGGTTTTTCATAATTAATAAGTAGATGATAACGATTGATTTTGACCAGCTTTTTCTCAGAATGATAGTCATACTGAACGCTAAAATCAAAATTGATTTTCTTTTTTTCTTTTTGGAATAAGTAGGAATACTCTCTCCGTTCCAATGAATTGGAGGGTGTAGGAATTTTCATCATTTGTTTTTTGCGTGTTTTAATTATTCTAAAAATATTTTTCAGAATTATATCAAATCTAAGAATTATATCAATAGCTAGCATATATAAACAAAAAAACCAACAAAAAAATTGCTGGTTTTTATTATTTATTTTTAATTAATACTACTCCCACTCGATGGTTGCAGGTGGTTTTGAACTGATGTCATACGCGACTCTGTTGATACCACGAACCTCATTGATGATTCGGCTGGAAACAGTATCCAGAAATTCGTATGGAAGACGGCTCCAGGTTGCAGTCATAAAATCGATGGTGTTGGCAGAACGAACCACGGCTGTGTATTCATAGGTTCTTTCGTCGCCCATTACGCCTACAGATTTCACGGGAAGAAGAACCACGAAAGCCTGAGACACTTTCTCATACAAATCGTTTTTGTACAATTCTTCGATGAAAATATCGTCTGCTTCCTGCAGGATTTTTACTTTCTCTGCATCTACTTCGCCTAAAACTCTGATCCCTAATCCCGGTCCTGGAAACGGATGTCTGTAAACCAACTCGTGAGGAATCCCCAATTCCTCGCCTACTTTTCTCACCTCATCTTTGAAAAGTTCTCTCAACGGCTCCAACAATTCGAATTCCATTTCTTCGGGAAGGCCACCTACGTTGTGGTGCGATTTGATAACCGCAGAAGGTCCTTTGACGGATTGAGATTCGATGACATCCGGGTAGATGGTTCCTTGTGCGAGGAATTTCGCCCCTTCGATTTGTTTGGATTCTTCATCGAAAACGTAAACGAACTCGTTGCCGATGATTTTTCTTTTTTCTTCCGGGTCGCCAACTCCCGCTAATTTGGATAGAAATCTTTCCGAAGCTTCTACCAATTTGATATTCATTTTGAAGTGCTTGCCGTAATTTTGCATTACTTTTTTGCCTTCGTCTTTTCTCAAAAGTCCGGTGTCTACGAAGATGCAATTCAGCTGATCACCGATGGCTTTATGAATCAACACTGCGGCAACAGAAGAATCTACACCGCCGGACAGACCTAGAATCACTTTTTGGTCGCCCACTTTTTCTTTGATTTCGGCAATAGTTTTCTCGATATAATTGGTCAGTTTCCAGTTTTTATCTGCTTTACAAATTCCGAAAACGAAGTTCTCGATCATTTTTCCACCTTCTTCCGAATGCGAAACTTCCGGGTGGAACTGCACACCGTAAATCTTTTTCTCAGGATTAGAAATCGCAGCGATAACACCTGATTTGGCATTGAGTTCGAAACCAACCGGCAATTCTGCAACCTCATCGAAATGGCTCATCCAGACGATTGAGTTTTGGTAAACACCTTTCAGCAATTCGTTTTCTTTAACGATGTCGAGGTGCGCTTTTCCGTATTCGCCTTTGTCGCCTTTGGCTACTTTTCCGCCTAGAAGATGTGCGGTCAGTTGCATTCCGTAGCAGATTCCGAGAACCGGAATGCCTTGCTCATAAAGTTCTTTCTCTACCAAATGAGCGTCCTCTGCATTCACAGAACTTGGACCTCCGGAAAGAATGATTCCACGAGGTTTTTTCTCAAGAATTTCTGATAATGGTGTGTTGAATGGTACTATTTCCGAATAGACTTCCATTTCACGGATTCTTCTCCCGATGAGTTGGTTGTACTGTGAACCGAAGTCTAAAATGATAATTCCGTTTTGCATATGATGTTTGTAATATTTTTTAAAATTGTGCGTAAATAAAGGTTCTTTTGAACGGGTAAAATACCGGCGAACCTCTGAAAACTTTTCTAAGTTCTTTTTTATAATCTTGTTTGTATTGCTCTTTCAACTCTTCCGGAAGTTTTTCCACAAAAGGAATCATTGCGGTTCCAGATGCCCAATCATAAACCGCATCCGCATCTTTCATAATGTGCGGATAAACTTTTTCAAAGACGTTGATTTTTCTTCCTCCGTTGTCTGACAGAATCTTAGCGTAATCTTCTATATTAAGAACCGAATATTCTCTTTTCCAGCCATTAAAATGCTTCTGATAAAAGTCGTGTTCCGCAACGACAGACAATAACTGATGAACTATGAAATTATGATTCGATGGGACTTGGACGGCTAATTGTCCTTCTGGATTAATTTTTGAAATTAATTTTGGGAAGAGTTCCTGATGATTCTGACACCATTGCAAAGATGCGTTGGCAATAATTAAATCAAATTTTTCATCCAGCTCCATTTGTTCTTCAACGCTTCTTTTGAAAAACTGCAATCTTTTGGTTTCGAATTGTTCTGCCTTCTGAAGCATTTCAGCAGAAGAATCGATTCCGATGATTTGAGAATTGGGGATGAGATCCAAAAGTCCTGCAGTGAGCTCTCCCGTTCCGCAACCTAAATCGACAACGGACATATTGGATTCTATTTCCACCAATTTTATTAAATCAAAATAAGGCGCTGAACGTTCTTGCTTGAACTGGTCGTATACATCAGGATTCCAAGGCATTTTTGTAATTATTAATTATGAGTTATTAATTATGAGTTGGGCACTTCGACAATCCATCGAAAACCTCAGGATGACAAAAGGTGACAAATCTAATAGTAAACGTTTTATTTTCAGCGCTGTCAGGCTGAGGCTCTCGAAGCCTTTATATTATATAAACTTCCATATCTAAGTTTCCGAATTGCAAACTAGCCCCGATTGTAACGGATACCCCACAGCAAGCGTTGGCAAATTGCGGCTGCGCGAGGAGTATGAGTGGAAAGCGGGAAACAGCTTCTAAAAAAAAGAGACATTGGTCGCCCAACATCTCTGTATATTTTAGAATTTCGCAATATCTTCTCGGTAAAATCCGTAGTCGAAATCTACAGCCACCGCATCTTCGTAAACTTTTTTGCGAGCTTCTTCGAAAGTGTCTCCAAGCGCCACTAAGTTCAAAACTCTACCGCCTGTGGAAACGACTCTGTCGCCTCTGTAGTCTGCGCCTGCGTAAAGCAACTTGCTACCTTTCACTTTTTCTGCGCCCGTAATCTCGTAGCCAGTCTCGTGATTCTGAGGATAGCCTCCCGAACAAACAACCAAACAAACCGCTTTTTTATTTTTGAATTTCAAATCCAAGTCTTTGCCGTGAAGACAATCCTCTATAACGTCTACCAAATTGTTTTCCAACAACGGCAAAAGCACCTGAGTTTCTGGGTCGCCCAATCTCATATTGTATTCCAAAAGATACGTTCCGTTTTTGGTAATCATCAATCCGAAGAAAATGAATCCTTTGAAGCTTAGACCTTCTTTTTTAAGACCTTCTACCGTTGGATTCATAATATGTTCTACGAAATCCTGATGATGTGCTTCTGTAAATTCCGGACTTGGTGCAGCAGAACCCATTCCGCCCGTGTTTGGACCTTTGTCGCCGTTTCCTACTTTTTTATAATCTTTTGCAGAAACAAAAGGGAAGATTTTTTCGCCATTGGAAACTCCGATAATTGAAGCTTCGAAACCTTGAAGAAACTCCTCGATAATTACCTGAATCCCAGAATCTCCGAAGATTCTCTTAATCATAAAATCGTGGATTGTGCCTTCTGCTTCTTCCAAATCTTCAGCAATCACCACGCCTTTTCCGCCAGCTAAACCGCTCGCTTTGATTACCAAAGGATATTCTTGTTTTTGAAGATATTCTTTAGCATCAACATAAGAATCAAATGTTACAGATTGTGCCGTTTTGATTCCGTAAGTTTTCATAAACTTTTTAGAGAACGCTTTGCTGCCTTCCAAAGAAGCTGCTTTTTTTGAAGGACCAAAAACTTTCAAATCCACTTTTTTGAACTCGTCCACAATCCCTTCAACAAGAGGTGCTTCTGGGCCAACAATGGTCAAATCGACTTTGTTTTTGATTGCAAAATCTCTAAGCGCAGTGATATCTGATTCGTTTATATTTTCTCCTAATTTTTCTGTCGTGGCGTTACCGGGCGCAAAAAACATTTTCGTAATTCTGCTGTCCTCGCTCAATTTTGTCGCTAAAGCCGAAGCACGGCCGCCATTTCCAACAATAAGTAATCTCATCTGTAAATATTAATGTTTTTGTGGATAAACGCTTAAAATATTTCTATTTCTGCAGAACTTTTGTTCTTTGCGTATTACCTGTTTTCAGTTTTACTTTTTAAAGTGCCAAATTTAAGGTTTTTCAATGACAATTCTCATACCGAGACGCGGGTAATTTTCTTAAAAAAATATTAAAATGATAATACTGAATTAATGCAGGATAAAATCTATAAAAATTATCTCTCGCAGATTTCACCAATTCAGCAGATAAACTATCAGAAATAGATTAGCCAAATTTGCTTGATTTGCGAGAGATAAAAAATATTCTTTACTTCAAATTATCTTGGCAATTCCATTGGAACTTCCATCAATAATACTTCGGAGTTTTCCTCGGCTTCTAAAGTGAAACTGTCTGTATCCCAAATTCCGAAACCGTCTCTTTCATTCAAAATTTGGTCTCCGATTTTTGCTTTTCCTTTGATGACGAAAGCGTAAACACCGTTTCCAGATTTGTTGATTTGATATTCTTTAGTAAAACCTTTATCAAACTTAGCCAAGTTGAACCAAGCATCCTGATGAATCCAAACGCCAGCATCATCTGCATTGGGCGAAAGAATCTGTTGGAAGTCATTCTGAACCGATTTTTCCTCGATATCCAGTTGGTCGTATCTCGGTGTAACGTCGGTTTTATTTGGAATAATCCAGATTTGCAGGAACTTTACAGGTTGTTCCGTTGCGTTTTCTTCGCTATGCATTATTCCGGTTCCTGCTGACATTACCTGGATGTCTCCTTTTTTGATGATTCCGGAATTGCCCATATTATCGCCGTGACGCAAATCGCCTTCCAAAGGAATAGAGATAATTTCCATATCGCGGTGCGGATGTCTTCCGAATCCCATTCCGCCTTCTACGAAATCGTCATTCAAAACTCTCAAAACTCCGAAATGAGTTCTCTCTGGATTGTGATAACTCGCAAAACTAAATGTGTGATGGCTTTTCAACCAACCGTGATTGGCGTAACCTCTGCTGTCTGCGCTGTGATATACTGTTTTCATTATAAATTGATTTTAATTGTTAGGCTTTTTTGTTGATACAAATTTCTACCTTTAAAAACTCTCACGCATTGATGTACGATAAGAACGAAAAAACTCCGACTATGGTCGGAGTTTTATTTGAAATTTTGTTTTTAAAAATGAACTTGCTGGATTTCTTCTTCGATTTCTTTTGGAGATTCGTCTTGAGATTTGATAAAAATCATTGTAATCAAAGCGCCTAATAACATACAAACACCTCCCACGACCACATAATCAATCGCCATTTTTCCAAATAGATTCGAAACAATCGGTCCTCCGAAAATACCATTAATGATTTGCGGAACGACGATAAAGAAATTAAAAATCCCCATATAGACGCCCATTTTTCTTTGTGGAATCGCATCGATCAACATCGCATAAGGCATTGCCAAAATACTTGCCCACGCAAATCCTAATCCTACCATCGATATCCAAAGCATAGAAGTATCTTTAATAAAATACATAGAAATCAATCCCAAACCTCCACTTGCTAAAGCTAATGCGTGCGTTTGTTTTTTTCCAATCGCTTTTGCAATCGGAGTTAATAAGAATGCAAACGGAATCGCGAAAAGATTGTACAATCCGAATAAATGTCCGGTCAAATCTCCAGCTTTATTGAAGTCAACGGATTTGGTATCTTCCGGAGACAACCCGAAATGATGCGTCGCCAAAGCACTTGTCGTGAAAACCCACATCGTGAAAAGTGCGAACCAAGAGAAGAATTGGACAATTCCTAATTTCTTCATCAGGTTTGGAATATTCGCAAAATCTTTGAACATATCAGAGAATTTGGAATGCCCTTCTTTAACGTCTTTTCCACCTTCGAATTCTGCAAATTCCTGTGGCGAATATTCTTTGGTTGTGAAAATCGTATAGAGAATTGAAATAATTAAAACTGTTGCTCCAATGTAAAATGCATAAATTACATTATCAGCCACATAACCTTCTGGCGCGACATTCGATATTCCCAATTTCGTTAACCAGTTTGGCATTTCTGAACCAATCACCGCTCCGATTCCAATCAAAATGGTTTGGATAGAAAAACCCAAAGTTCCTTGATGTTTCGGTAACATATCACCGACCAAAGCTCGGAAAGGTTCCATTGCAATGTTGACGGAAAAGTCCATCATCGCAAGGAAAATAACGGCAAGTAACAAAACATTTGCAGCAATCATATGCGTTACGGAAGCAGCGTTTGGAAGGAGAACCAATCCGATGGCACAAAGAACCGCTCCAATCAAAAAGTAAGGTTTTCTACGACCAAGCGGACTCCAAGTATTGTCGCCCATATGACCGATGATTGGCTGAACAATCAATCCGGTAACAGGTGCCACCAACCAAAACCACGAAAGTTCGTGAACATCTGCACCTAGGTTTGCAAGAATACGGCTTGCGTTTCCGTTTTGTAATCCAAATGCCATCTGGATTCCCAAAAATCCCATACTCATATTGATAATCTGAGCGATGGAGAGATTTGGTTTAACTCGTTTTGTAAATATCGTATTACTTTGTTTTGATATCATTTTGTGATTTTTAATTTTTGAATTAAAGCATCCTCGATTGGTGCTTTGATTTTTACAATTTCATCTACTACTTCGTTTGGAATTGTTACCGAAAGAACGTATTGTTTCACTTTCCATTTTCCACCGATTTTTTCGACAACACCGGAACCTCTGCAGATTTTCATTTGGGTGTCAAGAATCTCATCAAACCAAGCGTAATTTCCGTCTTTGCTGAAGTAGATATTTCGTTTTAATGATTTGAAATTCCAGGTTGTTTTTTTATCGAAAAACGGTTTTGCCCAGTCTTTGAATTCTTTCTTGTTCCAAACTTCGGTTGCATCTGTTCCGATGAAAGTTGATTCTTCCGCAAAGCAATCGAAATACTTTTCGAAATCTGCATTGGCTGCAAGTGTATTGAAATCATCTAACAATTTGTTGATATTCTTCTTCTGAACATTTTCGTAAAAGCCTTTTTTCTGGGCAGAAAGAGGAATTGAAATAGTGAGAATTAGAAACAGTAATAGAGACAAATATTTTTTCATAATCTATTTTAAGGTTTTAAGTTTATTATTTTCGAGTAAAGATTTCATTTGAGTGATTGCTACTTTATTAAGTTGAACAAGTCTTTCGTGTTGAGACAGATTTTGCTGGATAAACAATGCATTGATACTTTCCATATTACTCAAAACCACCAATTGTTCTAATGTTGCCTCATCTCGAATATTTCCTTTCTTCTCGGGATTTTTATCTCGCCATTCCTTAGCCGTGATTCCAAAAAGTGCCACATTAAGCAAATCTGCTTCGTTAGCATAAACAAAACCAGATTGCAGTTTTGTAATTTCCTTAGGAATCAAATTGGCTTTAATGGCATCTGTATGAATTTGATAATTGATTTTGGAAATAGTTCTTTGTAAATTCCACTCGAGATTGAGTCGGTTATTCTCATCATCTTTTAGGCGTTGAAATTCTTTAATTAGGAAAAATTTGAATTCTGCACTTAGCCAAGTAGCAAATTCAAACGCAATATCTTTATGAGCAAAAGTTCCGCCGTATCTTCCTGTTTTGGAAACAATACCAATAGCATTTGTTTCTTCAATCCATCTTTTGGGTGTGAGGGAAAAGCTGTTTGAACCAGCTTGATTTTTAATTCCATCGAATTCGATGGAATTAAAATCTGGATTATTAAATTTCTCCCACAGACCAATAAATTCGATAGTGCTTCTATTTCTCAACCAGTTCTGAAGAAGATAGTCACTACGCTCAGAGTCACGATACCTTGCAATATCGGTTAAAGAAATATAATCACTGCTATTGTCTTCATATAAAACAATATCAACTCCTTGAACATTTATCTTTTTATTTTTCGCCATTTTAAAACGATAAAACTAATTTTATTTAAGCTCTAAAATTAATGAAGATTTTCCAGCGACAGACAAATTTGTTTTCAAATCGAAATCTTTGTCAGAGATAATATCTTTTCCTGTTCTAAAATTCTTTAAACCTTCAGAAAAACGCTTCAAATCTAGATTTTGAGTTTCTTTATTGTTATTGATGACAACCATTACTCTTTTGCTATCCGTATATCGGAAGTAAACGTAAACATTGTTGTTCGGGATGTAATGCAAAGTTTTTCCGGTGTGAACTGCTTCGTTTCCTTTTCTCCAATTCAAAAGTTTTTTGGTGTAATCGAAATATTCGTTTTGAGAAGCTGTTCTTCCTGATTTTGTGAAAGCATTATTCGCATCGCCAGCCCAACCTCCTGGAAAATCTTTACGAATCTCGCCATCGCCACCGTTGTTTTTGTCTCCAGCCATTCCGATTTCGGAACCGTAATACAACTGTGGAATTCCACGAACCGTCAAAATCAAGCTCATTGCCAGTTTGTAATCTTCAACTTTCGGGAAAATCTGATTAAATCTATTCGTATCGTGATTCTCGGCAAAGACCAAAATATTATTGATATTAGGATAAAGAAAATCATTAGCAAAATTGTCATAAACTCTCTGCATCCCAGAATCCCAGCCAGAATCTTCGCGGAAAACCTGACCAAGAGCATCGTGAAGCGTAAAATCCATCACAGACGGAAGATAAGAATTGTAACCTTCTATCGCCGCAATTTTGGAATCCTTTTGCCAATAAGACATCTGTGCTTGGTCGTGCATCCAGACCTCTCCAACAATATTGAATTTCGGATATTCGTCAGTAATTTTTTTTGTCCAATCTGCAATTCCTTTTTTGTCATTGTAAGAATAAGTATCCACACGGAAACCGTCCAAACCTGCATATTCTATCCACCAGATCGCATTCTGGGCCATATAATTGACAACCATTGGATTACTTTGGTTCATATCCGGCATTGTGGTATCGAACCAGCCATCCATACAAGCCGCTTCATCCACTTTTGCAGCGTTGGTATCGAATTGCGTTGTCATTCTGTAATTGCTTCTCTGGAAACCATTTTCGCTTCCGTTCCAATAATGAATCCAATCTTTGGAAGGCAAATCTTTGATAATCCAGCTTTTCGAACCCCAGTGATTGGTCACATAATCCATCACAAGTTTCATTTTTCTTTTGTGAAGTTCGTCAGCCAAATTTTTGTAATCATCGTTGGTTCCGTAACGCGGGTCTATCTTGTAATAATCGCTTTGGGCATAACCGTGGTAAGAATAACTTGGTTCGTTATCCTCCAGCAAAGGTGTGTTCCAAAGTGTTGTAACACCTAATTCGCTCAGGTAATCCAGATTTTTTACAATCCCTGCAATGTCTCCACCGTGACGTCCTCCGGTTTTTGTTCTGTCAGATTTCTCGGCTGTGTCCGGCGTGTTATCATTTTTAGGATTTCCGTTGGCAAATCTGTCAGGCATTATAAGATACATTACATCCGAAGACGTGTAAGAATCTCTGTTGGCTGAATTCTGTTGTCTTTGTTTGAACTCGTAATCGATTGTTTTAACGGTTTTGTTTCCGTTTTTGAAATTCAGTTTTGCTTTTCCGGGCTGAATTCCGTTGGTGTCGATGGTTACGAAAAGGTAATTTGGGTTTTCAACTTTTTTGACTTCCTTGATTTTGATTCCGTTGGAGAATTCGGGTTGAAGATTGTTGATGTCTTTTCCGTACACCAAGAGTTGAAGTTCCGGATTCTTCATTCCGCTCCACCAAAATGCAGGTTCTACTTTCTGAACCTGAGAATAGAAAATGGAGGAAAGTATGATTGAAGAAAATGTGATTATTTTTTTCATAATGATAAAATTTTGAAAAATCTTTGTGACTGATTTTTTATTAAACCTTCAAGGTTTTTGAAACCTTGAAGGTTAGAATATTTGAGGAAACTTTTGCTACGCCGAATCAACGATTTGACAAAGTGTTGATTTATGCTGACGCCCATAGCCCCGATAGTAGCGGCATCCTTTTTTGTTTTTGTTGAAATCTGGATTTGATGACAAAAACTTGATAAAACAAAAAAGATATAGCGGATAGCGGGATTAAGCTCCTGAAAAACTACCCCCGATTTCCGAACAAGTTCGAAAATCTCCCCTTCAGGGAAGGGGAATTTTTATTATTTTATCGGTTTTAACGAAATGGCGTAACCACCGCTTCTTACCAAATGGATTGGAAGTTTGGTTTTGCTGTCCACTGTCTTTTTGTAAATTTTGTAACTCTGCGGATTGGTGATGTAATCGGCATCTTTACCGTCTTCATAAACTGTTGCTTCATACTTTTTACCTTTGTCGAGGAAAGAGAAATCTACGGTGTAATCTCTTGGATTTTCGTCGGTAACGCCGCCTACGAACCAGTTTTCGGTTCCTTTTGCTTTACGTGCCGTGTGGATGTAGTCGCCAGGTTCCGCGGAAAGGATTTTGGTGTCGTCCCAATCTGCCGCAACGTCCTTGATGAACTGAAATGCGTCCATATGTTTGGCGTAGTTTTCCGGTAGATCTGCGGCCATCTGAAGAGGCATATACATCACGACGTAAAGTGCCAATTGCTTAGCCAAAGTCGTCTGAACGAAACGTTTGTCGCCTGGGAAATAGTAGTCCAATTTGGTTTGGAAAATCCCTGGCGTATAGTCCATAGAACCGCCCATCCATCTTGTAAACGGAAGAATCGTCTGGTGGTCCGGCTTGTTGCCGCCGAATGCTTCGTACTCTGTTCCACGTGCGGCTTCTGCTGAAATATAATTCGGGTAAGTACGGCTTTCTCCGCCCGGACGAACAGATTCGTGGGAGTTGACCATAATTTTGTAATCGTTCGCTTTTTCTACGATTCTGTAATAATGGTTGATGGTCCATTGCGAATAATGGTGCTCGCCTCTTGGGATGATGTCGCCCACGTAACCAGTTTTTACGGATTTGTAGCCGTATTTGTTCATTAGTTTGAATGCATCATCTGACCATCTTTCGTAGTTTGAAGCGGAACCGGAAGTCTCGTGGTGCATAATCAAATCTACGTTTTTGGAATGTGCGTAATCGTTCAACATCTTAAGGTCGAAATCCGGATAAGGCGTGATGAAATCGAAAACGAATTCTTTGGAATGTCCGAACCAATCTTCCCAGCCTGTGTTCCAGCCTTCTATCAACAAGCCTTGGAAACCGTTTGCTGAAGCGAAATCGATGTATTCTTTAACTTTTGTATTGTTGGCAGCGTGTTTTCCGTTAGGAGTCAATTTTGAAAAATCGGTTTTTCCGATGTGGACATTTTCTGCTGTAGAATAGGCCCATTGGGATTTTCCGATAATCATTTCCCACCAAACGCCCATATATTTGGTTGGTTTGATGTAAGATGTGTCTTTGTATTTTGTAGGTTCGTTCAGGTTGAACATCATTTTGGAATCCATTACCACTTCCGCTTTTGGCGAAACGATGATGGTTCTCCAAGGCGTAGTTGACGGTGTTTGGATGTAACCTTTTGCGCCTTGTCTATCAGCTGTTAAGTGTGTTTTGAATTTGAAATTCTGAGCGTCCACTTCCAAATGAGAAGCCGGATAATCCAGAACTGCTGCCTCACCAACATTCACGTAAAGTGGTTCTTTGCCTTCTTTTTTCAACATCAAAGGTGACTGAACGGCGTTTTTGATCAAAGTCTGAGAAGCATTTGAGTCAAATGCTTTTGGCCATTGAGTCGGGATTTCAGAGATTTTGGTGGTTTGGTATTGATATTCCTGAGAATCGTAGTCTGCAACGATCCACCAAGCTTTCATATCTGTCGGGAAATCAATCTCGGAATCTTCTTCTCTGATGACGAAATAATTAAGGTTTTTCTGTTGAGGAAACTCATATCTGAAACCTAGCCCATCATTGAACAATCTGAATTTGATAACGATGCTTCTATCGGAAGAAGTTTGGTTAAGTGTAACTGCCAATTCATTATAATCATTGATATAATTCTTTTTCTCGCCAAGAATTGGTTGCCAGGTTTCATTTTTGGAATCTCTTTTTTCGGCTGTTTTCGTGAAACCGTTATTCAGGTCAAAACTTGCATCTTCCGGTTTTGCAATTTCGGAAGCGAACTTGATGGAAGAATCTTTAAAAAGTCTCAATCCTAATTTGGAATCTTCTACGACAACATTTCCATTGTACTTTAAACTATAAAATGGAACGCCGTTCTTCAGTTGAAAATTTGCTTCGAATTTGCCGTCCGGAGACTTCAAACTTTGGGCATTGATTCCTGTAAACATCATAGAGAGCAAAGCTGCTCCAATGGTGAATTTTTTCATTTTTTCTAAGGTTTATATATGTTCTACAATATAAAAAAAGTGTTGCAACTAGGCAACACTTTATGATTATTACTCAACAAAAAATTAATTAAGTTTCGTAAGCTTATAAGTTCCTTTTTTCAAATCAACTCTGATTTCGTAGTAAAAACCACCACCATCAAATTTGATATTTCCGTTGTGATCTTTTGGTCCTAGATATCCAGTATTACCTTCTGAAGTTATATTACCGTAATCTAGAGCGCCCCAAGATTGCTGTCCGATAAATTTGAACGCTGCACCATCAGGAATCGGAACAGCTGCCATCACGAACACACCATCTCCGATTGGATTGAATGCGATTGACGATTCAGGGGTCCAGTTTTGGATAGATCCTACAAGATAAAGATTAGGAATATCCCAAGCTGCTGTAGTTGGTGTTACAGTCAGAGATTTAACTCCTAGATCTGCATTGATTTCAATTTTATAAACACCTGCAGTTCCTGTAAACTTCATGTTTTCATCGTTCCCGAATTCTACATTCGAAGAAACGGTTTTGAAATATCTGTTTTCAGCTTTTGTTCTTGGATCATCGATACTATAGTTTAAAGGATTCCAATCTTGTTGTCCTAAAAATCTGAACTGATCTGGTTGCAAATAAGTATAGATTTCAGAAATGTTATCATGCTTATACAATTTTATCGCATTTACTTCACTCCAAGAAGCTGCAGAAGCTGCACCTACTAAGAAGAAATTAGGATAATCGATTTGATAAGGCGTCACTTTGAATGAAACAACAGCAGATTTAAGCATAATAGAACCTCCGGTAGAAGTTGTAGTAGCTGTGATTCTGATATCCATATCATTAGCCTGATTGGTTAATGCTCCACTGCTTAAAGCCGCAGTGTTTAGATCTTTGGTAGAAACAGCCAATGATCTTGTCACATTATTTGGGTTTGGATTAGGAATGGTTACCTGCCCCAATGATGAAAAAGCAGTCGATCCTTTTTTAGCCACTTCTACCAAATATTTGACATCAACACCATAGGTAGAATAATCATTCCACGTCACGGTCGTTGCAACTGCAGTTGGATCTGCGGAATTCAACACTAGAGAAGCTCCAGCCGTTGGCGCCGTAACAATTGGGCCAGCAATTGGGTAAACAGTTACGGCAAAACTAATGGCATTTGAAACTTCAGACCCTGCTTCTATTCTGATAAAAACATTTTTGGATGAATAAGGAGAGAATCCCGCTTGCAAAAGTTTGCTGTTTACATCGCCAACTGTTGTTACATAAGTATTGGTTGTAGAAGTCCCCAAAGTTGCTTTGGTCGAGAAATCTGCTGTTGCAGAAAACACAACTGTATAGTTAGAAGTTGCAGTGTGATCCCAAGTCAAAACAAACGGGTTGTTCTTCATTGTTTCGTATAGGACGTTTGCTCCTAGAGAAGTATCCTGCAATTTAAAACTGGCTTCCGGCGTTGTCCAATCTCTGTCTGCATCGTTATTACAAGCAGTAACAACAAAGGCAGAGACTAAAGCCACAAGAAAATATTTGAATATATTTTTCATAAAATCTTAATTTGTATTAAAGAATATTTGGAATTATTCAGTTGGAATTAGAGTGTAGTTTCCAGAAACGTCATTAAAATAAATATCGTATTTCCATTCTGCTGACATAGGAATATCTGATCCATTATTTGTACCTACTCCATAAAATTCACTGTTTGTTCCCCAATTGGTATCCCAAGCATTGTTTGCTCTGAATTTGAAAACACCTGTTTTCAGAACCATTTTTTTAGCTGTCCAAAGGTGCGGATCAAAAGTTGATTTGGTAAGTTGCTGATCTTTACCGTCTGTAGACGTTCCAATTAATGAAATACTATCGTAAGTTTTTACTGGATCGGTAACTGGCGTCAGTGTAAAAATGAGGTCAGTTGTACTTATACTAAGTTTGTAGTATCCTGCTGTGGTAACTTTAATATCACCAGAACCTCCATCTGTACTCAATTGTCCAGCAGATGTACCTAATCCATATTGAGCTGCCCACGACCCTTTCTCTTTAATCATTTTGAATCCACCGACTTTGAAATATCCAGTAAATTCATATTTGCTAGCATCCGAAGTTTTCAACATGGGAATCAAGTTTCCATTGGTTGCAAGGTTATCCCATCCGCCAGCTGTTGCGTCACCAATAAGATATAAATCCGTAAATGCATAGATTGGTCTAGCTAAATATGGCGTAATGTTAAGCGAAGTTATATTTGAGATTTGAGACAGATCTTTATTCGGTCCCACATAAGACAAAACTCTTAAGTACATCTTTTGCGGAGCGTCTGGTACCAATCCTATTAATTTCGCAGCATTATTCATCTCCAATGTTGTAAAAGAAGCGTATCTTTTTACTGGTACAGTCGGTCCTAATTTTACTGGCTTAGCAAAATTTTCTGTGGCACTGATTTCTAATTGATAAATTACCTCCACAGGAACCGTAAAAGCAGCTGCATCCCAAGTGACTGTCAAAGCAGGATTGGCTGGGAAATTAGAATCTAAAAATAAGTTTTTTGCAGACAAATCCATTGCAATTGGCGCAGATTGGTTTTCTACAGTAACAATTTCACGATCCTCGCACGATGTAATTACGAAAAGTAATCCCATAGCGAGTAGAAAAGTGCTTAATATATTATTTTTCATTGTTTCGAATTGTTAATTAATTGTAACCAGGATTTTGTTTCAGATTTGGATTTACAGCCAAATCATTATTTGGAATTGGGAACAGATTGCGATATTCACCCACAGCAACTCCATCTTTAGCATTGCCTTTCCAAGGCCATAAATAAGAAGAAGATGTGAATTTCCCAAAACGAATCAAATCAGTTCTTCTAGTCATTTCCCAAGATAATTCTCTGGATCTTTCATCCAGAATAAAATCTAAATTAAGTACAGATATAGTTGAAGCATTTGCTCTAGTTCTAAGGGCATTAACATAACCAACTGCTGTACTCATACTTCCTCCGCCACCACGAACAACTGCCTCTGCATACATCAAGTAAATATCTGCTAATCTATACAATGGAAGATCAGTATCTACCCATTGAACGTCTTGTGCTGCACCACCGTTACTTTTCAAATTTTTATATTTGATAAAAGCGTAACCATCATTAAAATTCCCTAAGTCATTGATTTCTAAAGTCTGTCCATCCTTATAAAATCTACCTCTTAAATCTGAAGGTTCAAACTTGTTCACGAAAGCCTTAGTAGTTCTAAGACCTCCCCATCCGCCGTTAACTCCAAATTGAGCTGGATTCATGGATCCGCCAATAGCAGCGTGTACGAGATAAGTTGTTCCTCCATTAGTTTGAGTTCTAACACCATCATAAACTATAGAAAAAATATTTTCAGGGTTATTAACATTATTATCAGCCAAAAATAGATTCTCATATTTTGGATTCAATCCATATCCAGCAGAAATTACTTTTTCACAATTAGCGATAACATCAGCATTTCTCTCTGTGCCAGTGTAAACTTTAGCATTTAAGTATAAACGCGCCATCAGACTCCAAGCCGCAGCTTTATCCAATCTTCCGTATTCATTACTTCTTGGAGCTTTCAACCCAGCCTCTGATTCTTTTAATTGTGCTTCTACATATTTAAAAAGATCAGCTCTTGCCATCTGCTTAGGAACCGTTCCTAAAGTTGTTTCATCTACAAAAGGTACGTTTCCATACATATCCAGCAAATGATAATAAGCTTGTGCCCTTAAAAATTTAGCTTCGGCTCTCATTGCTTTTGCTTCATCTAAGTTGGCTCCTGTAATTCCGTTTGAACTTAGTTTTTCGTCTGTCGTATTTCTGATAAATTCATTACAATAAGCAATCTCTGTGTATATTCTGTAATACATAGCATTGTTAAACTCATTAGCAGGCGTCCAGATCATTTTATGAAACTCGTGTAATGTTCCGTCATTCCAACCTATTACAGCTTCGTCTGTTGTAATAACTTGCATGGTGTATAAAAGACGTGTATAAATAGAGAATCCACCATCGATATCTGCTACATCACCTGCACCATCACCTCCTTCTTGTCCTCCTACAGCTAATCCTCCGTAAAGCTTAGCAAGGATATTTTTATAATTATTAAAATCCTTAAACAAACTTGCAGATGTGACTTCCGTTATTGGTTCTTGTTTAAGATCATCAATACAAGAACTTAAAGTAAGTGTTAATCCTAATATCGCTACTATTGATGTTCTTTTTATTCTGAAATTTTTCATTTTCTTAAATTATTAAAATTGAAAGTTTAACCCTAATGAATAAATCTTTGGTCTCTGATAAAATCCATTATCAATATTCCCAAAAATCTCCGGATCTACACCTTTGTAATCTGTGATTACAAATACGTTCTGAGCCATACCAAAAACTCTTAGCTTACTACCCTTATTAAATACATCTCCAAAATCATAACCCAAAGTCAGGTTATCCATTCTAATAAATGACGCATCTTCTACGAAAATATCACTCCAGAATTGTGGCGTTTTAAATCCATAATCCACAGCAACACTAGATATATTTTGCATAAAATCGTTAGTGGTAATACTTTGAACATTAGATTGGGAAGCAAAGTTGTTATAAACATAATTACCTACAACCGCTCTTAATGATGTTGATAGATCCCAATTTTTATATTTGAATTTTGTAGAAAATCCAAAAGTTGCGTCTGGAGTTGTAGATTTATAAAGGTATTTATCAGCAGTTGTTATTTGACCGTCACCATTTCTATCAACATAAACACCCTCTAATGGTTTTCCGTTTGAACCATAAGCTTGTTGATATACATAAAAACTGAATGGAGTGTATCCAACTAAATTTCCTTGAACCTGATTTCCAATTCCTCCAGAAATAGTTGATCCTGTAGGCTGGACTAGCCCTGGAGCAATATCTCTAAACCCTGTAATAACTGGATTATAGTGTGCTACGTTGAAACTGAAATCCCACGTGAAATTTTGAGTTTTAATAGGATTAATATTGATTAAAAATTCAAGACCGTCCGTTTCCAAAGTCCCAATATTTTTAACATTTTTATTGCTAGGTTCTCCAGCCGGAACTCCAACTTCTGCAAGCAGATCTCTAGTTTTCTTTTTGAACCAATCAAATGAACCAGTAATTCGATTATTCCAAAATCCAAAATCTACTCCCGCATTATAGGTATCTGTAGTTTCCCAAGTTAGGATTGGATTGTATTGTGTTGGACGATACATTACATAGAATTGCTCTGCAAAACCATAAGATGCACTTTGTTGAGAAAGATTATATGATGGGAAAGAATTATACCAACGATTATTAGTAGAGTTTCCAATCTCTGCATTTCCAGTTTGTCCCCAACCAGCTCTCAATTTTAAGTCTGAGAAAATATTAGAATCTTTTAAGAACGCTTCATTTTTGATTTTCCAAGCTCCGGAAGCAGCGGCGAATGTTCCCCACATATTATTGGTATCATCTGTTCCATTATAAAATCTTGATGTACCATCTCTTCGAATTGATCCTGTTAAAATATATTTATCTGCAATTGTAAAAATAGCTCTACCATAGAAACTTAGCATCACTAATCTTCCTTCATAGTTGTTAGAAGGTGTAGTGGCTTTATCAGGATTACCATAATATGTTGTTGCCGCTGGAGTTTTAGTATCAAACTGTTGGAAAGAGTAACCACCCATCACATCAACTTTAGTATTGATGGCAGAAATTTCTTTAACGTAGTTCAAGTAAGTTTCCAATAATTTGTTAGATTTTTCCTGAGAATAATCTCTTCTACTGCTTAAATTCTGTGATCTTACAACACCGCCATAATTTGGAAATTCCGTAACAGCACCAGTTCCTTTCTGATAATCATACCCTGCATTCACATTAAAATGCAAATCTGGTAAGAAATGAAATTTATAATCTAGTTGTAATCCACCAATTGCTCTGAAAACTGTAGAAACGTCTCTTCTTCCATAAAGAGAGCCTAGTGGATTAAGCGTTCCGTTGACATTCATTGCATCTGTAAAAACACCATCAGACGTTGGCAAGTACCATTCCCAGTAATTATTCACTTTATTGCCTTTAGCGGAATAATCATAAATAGACTGTGTTGGATCCATTTGTTGTGCTGCACCGATAACCCCAGCGTTAAAACGATTTTCTGTCATCGAACCCTTGAAACTGGCATTCACACTAAGATGATTATCAAAGAATTTCGGGGTTAAATTCAAACCTACTGAAGTTCTTCTGAACTCATTGGTTTTAACGATACCATTTTGCTCCGTGTAACCAAGAGACAATCTATATGGCAAACCTTTGATACCACCAGATAAGGAAACGTTATTATCTGTTCCCCAAGCTTTTTGATAGATTTGATCTTGCCAATTGGTATTAGCAGTTCCTAACATATTCTTATACTTTTGCTGAGTCGCATTTTCAAGAACATATTTTCTGAATTCATCCGCTGTCAAAACATCTTGATTCGCCATTTTTGTTGAAACAGACGCTGTTGTGGAAAAATTAACTTTCAATTTTCCAGACGAACCTTTCTTTGTTGTGATTAAAATAACTCCATTAGAGGCTCTATTACCATAAATAGCTGCTGCAGAAGCATCTTTCAAGACATCAAAAGACTCAATATCATTTGGATTAATTAATGCCAAAGCATTGGACGCTCCAGAAAGACCCTGGAAATCCATTGGAATTCCGTCGATTACAATTAATGGGTCATTACTTGCCGTTAAAGATGCTCCACCTCTAATTCTTATCGTAGATCCTGAACCTGGGTTTCCGCCATTCCCAGTTACAGTAACACCTGGCGCTTTTCCCTGTATCAATTGATCTGCAGATGTGGAACCACCATTAAAATCTTTTGAAGTAATAGAAGATATAGATCCTGTAAGATCCTCTTTCTTCTGTTTACCATAACCAATCAACACAACTTGTTCGATTTCAGTTTCTTTTTTGGCCGAATCGCTTTGCTGTGCATGTAGCATTGTTCCAAGCAAGAGAAATGCAGGAGCAATTTTTAATACATTATAGTTTCTCACAAAAAATAAATTTTTAAGGTTTATATTATTTTCTTATTTGTTTCCAGATTACACATAATCCAGTCTCGCAATTTATAAAAAAAACAACACTATGTTAAAAAATTTTTAAAATGAGACAAATTTGAGCATAAAATAAGCCTTAACAAAAATAATTTATAAATCAAAATATTGATTATCAATATTTTAAAACAATGTTAATTTTATTAACAAACTTGCGTTTTTATTGTTTTTTTGACGATTTTTAGATACTTTTTCTTCTTCTAAATTAACCAATATTAATCCTATATTAATCAAAAATGAAACAAATCATAATTTTTGGAACATTTCAAATCCTCAAAAACATAAGTAATTTGGTGAATTTAGCAAAGCTTAAAAATTTCTTATTTATCTAACATTTTATTAATTTAATTAATAATAAAAAAGAATAAAGTTCATTTTAATAAAAGCAATTTATAGCAAAAAGAATAAGAGTTCAGGAAATTGAAAAGTGCTAAAATCCAAATTAAGATTCTGATTTAATTTATGTTTTGAATACATCATTAATCAGTTTATATATAATAATTCTATTCACAATTTTTTAAAATGAAAATCGTAATTTTGCAATCAAATTGTTATTAATAATGTCAAACAAAAAGATGATTACGGCGGCTTTGCCCTACGCAAACGGACCGGTTCATATTGGGCATTTGGCGGGAGTTTACATTCCTGCAGATGTTTATGCGAGATTTCAGAGAAGATCAGGAAAAGATGTGGCGTTTATCTGCGGAAGCGATGAGCACGGCATTCCTATTACCATAAGAGCTAAAAAAGAAGGCGTTACGCCACAGGATATCGTTGATAAATACCACGAAATCATCAAAAAATCGTTCTCAGATCTGGGAATTTCTTTTGATGAATATTCAAGAACGACATCTGAAAATCACCGTAAAACGAGTCAGGATTTCTTTAAAGTTCTTTATGAAAAAGGAAAATTCACGGAAGAAATGTCTGAGCAGTATTTTGACGAACAGGCTGGAGAATTTTTAGCTGATCGATACATCGTTGGAACCTGCCCGAACTGTGGCAACGAAAATGCTTACGGAGATCAGTGCGAAAGATGCGGTTCTACCCTTTCACCGTCTGAATTGATCAATCCAAAATCAATGTTGAGTGGAAATGTTCCGATTTTAAAAGAGACAAAAAACTGGTATTTACCTTTAAATGAATATGAAGATTTCTTAAACGAATGGATTATCGAAGGTCATAAAGATGACTGGAAACCGAACGTTTACGGACAGGTAAAATCCTGGCTGACAGACGGCTTGAAGCCACGTGCAATGACCAGAGATTTGAATTGGGGCGTTCCTGTTCCACTTCCGAATGCCGATGGAAAAGTGCTTTACGTTTGGTTTGATGCACCGATTGGCTACATTTCTTTCACCAAAGAATGGGCTGCGAAAAATGGAAAAGACTGGAAAGATTACTGGCAAAGCGAAAGTTCTGATTTAGTTCACTTTATCGGAAAAGACAATATTGTATTCCACTGTATTATTTTCCCTGCGATGATGAAGGCTCACGGCGATTTTATTATGCCGAAAAATGTTCCTGCTTTTGAATTTTTGAATCTTGAAAATGATAAAATTTCAACCTCAAGAAACTGGGCGGTTTGGGCACACGAATATGTAGAGGATTTCCCTGGACAACAGGATGTTTTGCGTTATGCATTGCTTTCATCAGCTCCGGAAACAAAGGATAACAACTTTACGTGGAAGGATTTTCAGACGAAGAACAATTCTGAATTAGTTGGAATTTTTGGAAACTTCATCAACAGAGTTGCTGTTTTGATTCATAAATATTATGACGGAGTTGTTCCTCAAGGTGATATAAATGCTCCGGAATTACAGGAAATCAATAAATCAGCAAAAGAAATTTCAGGATTCTTAGAAAACTATGAATTTAGAAATTCTTTAACAGCTTTAATGAATTTAGCACGTTTCGGAAACCAATATCTTCAAGCTGAAGAACCTTGGAAAACAATTAAAGATAACCCTGAAAAAACAGCACATTCATTATTTGTTGGAGCTCAGATTGCGGTTGCTTTGGCTCAATTATGTGAACCTTTTATGCCTTTCAGTTCAGAGAAACTTTTGAATATGTTCAATGTTCAAAAATCGGATTGGAATGATGTTGAAACTAAACCTGTATTAATTGAAACAGGTCATAAAATTAATGAATCATCTCTTCTTTTCTCAAAAATTGAAGACGATGTAATTGAAGCTCAGATCCAAAAATTAGAAAACACCAAACAAAGCAATAAAAAAACAAACCCTAATGCCAACCCAATGAAAGACGAAATACAGTTTGATGATTTTACAAAAATCGACTTAAGAACAGCAACAATTTTAACTGCTGAAAAAGTAGAAAAAGCAGATAAGTTATTAAAACTAACTGTTGATACAGGAGTTGATGTAAGAACTGTAGTTTCAGGAATTGCAGAAAGTTTTACTGCGGAAGAAGTGATCGGAAAGCAGGTTATGATTTTATTAAATCTTGCTCCAAGAAAAATCAGAGGAATCGAATCTCAGGGAATGTTGCTATTAACAACAAAACCAGATGGAAAATTATCTTTTGTAACACCGGACGACAGCAATGTGGAAAATGGAATTGAGATTGGATAAAATAAATAATAGCAAAAATAGATTTTAAAACTTAGATTATATTTTTGTAATATTAAAAAATGGAAAATAAAGAATTTGATTTTTATAGAATTTATAATTAATAAAGGTTTTAAAGAAATCAATCCTAACAAATTTACTTTTAAACATTCCGATGAGTATAATGCTATTTGGAAATCAATTTTAAATAAAAAAAGACGTACAAAAATGTACGTCTTTTTATTTCCTATTCAATTTCGCCAAATAAGAATCCTCATCCTGCAAAACCTTTTCAATTTTGAAACCATTATTTTCTGCCGCATTTTTTAAAGTATCAAAATCGAGATAGAGCCATTTTATCGGGTCTTCAGATTCTCCTTTGTAATGAACCGTGTAGTCCAATTCGCCGTAATAACCATCGGCAGGAATAAAAAAGCCGCCATCCTCGTCCTCATCAAACATATAAAGAATGTCGGTGCTGTCAATCAGAATCTGACCTTTTGGATTCAATAAAGAATGAAGTTTTTGAAGGTAAATATCAATGACATTCAGACTTTGAAAAATGCCTGTTCCATTCATCAACAGTAAAATCGTATCAAAAGTTCCTTCTGAAAAATGAAGCATATTTTCTGCAACTGCATTCTTGATACCTCTAAGTTTACAAACCTCAATTGACTTTGGAGAAATATCCAAAGCGGTAACTTCAAGATGTCTTTCATTCTGAAGATAAAGCGAATGCGAACCTGCTCCAGCTCCGATGTCCAGAACTTTTCCGCCTGCCAATTTCAAAGCTTTTTGTTCGATTTTATTCATCTCGTCAAAAGCTCGGAAAAGATAATCCACAGGAAGTTCATCCAGTTCAGAAATAGAAGTTTCGGTTTGTAAATCTTCGGGATTTTCTTGGTGATAATAATCCCAGATAGCGCGTCCCATTAAGTCTTTCATAACAATCATTGTGTTGCAAATATACTTTTTTCAAACTAAGCTTTTGGAGACCTAAATGCATTTGACTTTTGTTACAAACATTATTATTTTAAACCAAACACATCTGACTTTGTTTACAAACACTATTGTTTCAAACCAAAGTCGTTGTTTGATTTAAATATTACAGTCATTCGATTTTTCTATGTACTCTCGGTTCAGATTTTGCTATTAATGCCTAAATTGTATCTCCAATTTGAAATCAATCTATGACAGATAAAAATAAAAACTTCCAGACGGGATTCACCTTCAGCAAGCACATTCCGGAAGAAGTTTCACATTTCGACAGAGTTTTTGGCGTTTTCAAAGATTTGCTCATCCATACATCAGGAGATTTGGATGAGGCTTTTGAATGGCTGGATATGCTGGACAAAGAGTACGACATTTTCAACGAAGAATATAGCCTGGACGACTTTATCGAAGACCTGAAAAAACGAGGTTACATCAAAGAAGAAGTGAAGGAAGAAGATGGCGGTTCCGAAACCGGAGAAGGCAAAAATATTCTAACCGCCAAACTGGAAGCGGCTTTAAGGGATTTTGCACTGGACCAGATTTTCGGTAAGCTGAAAAAAACAGGCGTTGGAAATCACAGAACCAATAAAAGTGGCGTTGGCGACGAGAAAGATGGCGAAAACCGAAGTTTCCAATTTGGAGACGATCTTGCTACGGTAAACATGACCGAGAGTATCAAAAACGATCAGATCAACAATGGTATTTCAGATTTAAGACTCACGGAAAATGACCTCATCGTAGAAGAAACCAAACACAAAGCGCAGATGAGCACGGTTTTGATGATCGACATCAGCCACTCGATGATTTTGTATGGCGAAGACCGGATCACGCCTGCCAAAAAAGTAGCAATGGCTTTGGTAGAACTCATCAAAAGAAAATATCCGAAAGATTCTATCGACATTATTGTGTTCGGGAATGATGCGTGGCCCATTCAGATTAAAGATTTGCCCTATTTGCAAGTAGGACCTTATCATACGAATACTGTTGCAGGACTGGAACTGGCGATGGACATTCTCCGAAGAAAAAGAAACACTAACAAGCAAATCTTTATGATTACCGATGGGAAACCAAGTTGCCTGAAACTCCCAACCGGCGAATATTATATGAACAGCGTTGGCCTCGATGAAAAAATCGTCTCCGAATGTCTCAACAAAGCAGCACAGGCGAGAAAACTCAAAATCCCCATCACGACTTTTATGATTGCGCAGGACCCGTATTTGAGACAATTTGTGAAAGCTTTCACGGCTCAAAACAAAGGAAAAGCTTTCCTGACAGGACTTTCAGGTTTGGGACAAATGATTTTTGAGGATTATGAAAAAAATAGAATTAAAAGAATATAAATTAAAGCTGGATGATGGATGCCAGAAGTTAGAAGACTTCCAGCATTCATCTCCAACATCGATACAAATTAATATTAAAAATGAAAAACGATACAACATTCAAAGAATTAAAACAATCGGGATATACGGATAAAACCATCAGTCAGGAAATCCAAGCGAATCTGATTGCAAAAATAAAAGCTAAAGAACCTGTTTTCGAAGGACTTTGGGGTTATGAAGACACCGTGATTCCTCAACTTAAAAAAGCCATTTTGGCGGGTCATCACATCAATCTTCTGGGTTTGCGTGGACAGGCAAAAACCAGAATTGCCAGAAGTATGGTGAATCTTTTGGACGAATATATGCCCGTTGTGAAAGGTTCGGAAATCAATGACAGTCCTTTTCAGCCGATATCGAAATTCGCCAGAGATTTGATTGCTGAGTTAGGAGATGAAACTCCGGTTTCCTGGGTTCATCGTTCTGACAGATTCTTTGAAAAACTTGCAACCCCAGATGTGAATGTGGCGGATTTGATTGGAGATATCGACCCGATTAAAGCAGCAACTTTGAAGTTGCCTTATTCCGACGAGCGCGTTTTGCATTACGGAATGATTCCAAGAGCGAACCGTTCTATTTTTGTATTGAATGAATTGCCTGATTTACAGGCGAGGATTCAGGTTTCTTTGTTTAATATTTTGCAGGAAGGCGATGTTCAAATCCGAGGTTTCCAGTTGAGAATGCCTTTGGATATTCAGTTTGTGTTTACTGCAAATCCTGAAGACTACACCAACAGAGGAAGTATTGTAACACCGTTGAAGGACAGAATCGGTTCTCAGATTTTTACGCATTATCCAAAAACTGTAGCATTGGCGAGACAAATCACTGAGCAAGAAGCTTTGATTTCTGAAGATGACAAAGCCAAAATCCAGGTTCCTGATTTGGCCAGAAATCTTTTGGAAGAAGTCGCATTTGCTGCCAGGGAAAGTGAATTTGTGGATGCGAAAAGCGGCGTGAGTGCAAGGCTAACCATCAGCGCAATGGAAAATCTGATTGCTGCAGCAAAATTGAGATTATTAGAATCTAATTCCGATAAAACGCAAGTTCGTTTGTTGGATTTTATGTCGATTATTCCATCCATTACAGGTAAAATTGAATTGGTTTACGAAGGCGAACAGGAAGGCGCAGATTACGTTGCAAAAATCCTGATTGATGACGCGATTATGGTTCAGTTTGAAAGTCTTTTCCCAAGAGTTTCCAAACTCGAAAAAGAAGGATTAAAAACACCTTACACGGATATCGTCCAATGGTTTAACAACAATCATTTGGAATTAAATTATTCTGACACAGACCAAGAATTCTACAGCAAACTGGACAGCATCAAACCTCTATCAGCATTGATTGAAGAAAATGTTCCTGAATTAGACAACAACAATAAAAACTTCTGCAAAGAATTGGTTCTTTGGGCTTTGACCATCAGCAAGAAATTAGATAAGTCGGAGAATGCTTCTGCTTTCAGTTTTGAATCTGCTGGGATTGGGCAATTTTTTAGGAGTTAAGACAGAGTAAAGTATGAATGAAAAATTAAGAACCTTAGAGAAATTACTCTAAGGTTCTTTTTAATTTATAGCCCCGATAGTAGCGGCATCCTTTTTTTGCGTGGGAAAAGCTTTGGCAAAAAAGATATAGCGGATAGCGGGAAATAGCTCCAAAAAATTTATTTAGTTACGACATAAACTTCCTCGTATGGTTGTATAAGAACCCAGCCGTTTCCGGAGAATTTCATTTGGAACTCTTCGCCGCTTCCTCTGCCGATGAGACTTTTCAGGGAAACGTTGGTTTTAAGCTCTGGTGTTAAGTTTCCGGACCAAGCAACGGTGGCGTTGGGGTCTGTGAAAACTGGATTTTCTGGGGTAACTAAAAGCGTTAAAGGATGTCCGTGTGTTGTGATGGCGATGTGACCAGTTCCGCTGAGCTTCACCTGGAAAAGCCCGCCAGCCATAACGCCTGCAATGCTTTTCAGCATTTTGATGTCGCTTTTGATGCTTTGGTCGTGTGCGAGAACGTCGTTTCCGTTGACAGAAATCGATTCGTTGTTCAGGTGCAGGATTCTTACTTTTTTACCGTTATCTGCAACGTATAATCTGCCCGAACCTTCGGCTTTCATTAGTTTTGTCCCTTCGCCTGAGATGGCTTTTTTGAGGAGATTTCCTAATCCGCCAGACAACATTCCCTGTCTTTCGAAATTGATGTTTCCAACGTAGCCGACCATACTTCCGGCCTTTGTCCAAACGGCTTGATTGCTTAGATTAATTTCCAGAAGTTCCGGTTTTTCAAGTTCGAAATAGTCTTTTTCTTGTGGATTTTCTTTTGTTTCGTTAACGAAAGCTTCGATTGAAAATTTGCTCATAATTTTTATTTTTTTGATAACCTAAAATAAGAATTTTTATTAATAAATAATTAAATTTTCAAACAATAAAGAAAAAACCCAACAAAATTGCCGGGTTTTCAAGTATAGTAAAAAAAATTTAGTGTTTAAAATTGTCCGCCTCCAAGTGCTCTGTAGAATTCGGTTACAGCTTGTAGCTGTTGAAGTCTGTCATTTACGCCAGCTAATTTTGCTGCTAACAATGATTGTTCAGAAGTTAAAACATTCACATAATTCACATTAGATGAATATGTTAACAATTCTTTATTGAACTCAACCGCTTTTTCCAAAGACTGGATTTGAAGTTGTCTTGTATCTTCTTTTTCTTTCGCTTTTTGATATGTTAATAATGAGTTAGAAACTTCTGAACCTGCAGTCAGCAAAGCTTTTTCGAAGGTATAGTAAGCCTGCATTTTGCGAGCTTCCATCACTCTCACTTGTGCTTTTCTGCTTCCCATCTGGAAAATATTTTGCGTCACCGTTCCACCAAGTGTATAAAACAATGAATTCGTAAAGAAATTTTCTAAAGTTCTAGATGATAAGCCTAAAGTTCCGGTGAGGCTAATCGTTGGATAAACCTGCGCCATCGCCATATTTTTGTTCTCGAAAGCCTGGCGGAAAGTTAATTCGGCCGATTGAACATCAGGACGATTTTTCAGTAATGAAGCAGGAACTCCGGTTTTTAAATCCGTGTAAATGACCTGAGAATCGATGGAATTTCTATCAATCGGCTGAGGATTATCATTCATCAAAATGTTCAATGAATTCTCAGTCTGCTGGATTTGCATTTCCAAATCCGGAACCGATAACTGCGCTGAATATAGATTAGCTTTGCTTTGTTCCACATCGGCACCTGTCAAATAAGCTGCATCCATCAGCAACTGAACAGATTCTACATCTTTCTTACGAAGTTCTATCGTCTGTTTTGTAATTTCAAGTTGTTTATCAAGGGAAATCAATTGATAATATAACGTTGCCGCCTGCGCTACCATTTGCGTTTGAATCGCACGTTTTGCCGCATCTGTTTGAAGAAACCCTGCGTAAGCTGAATTTTTAAGCGCTTTGATCCTTCCCCAAACATCGATTTCCCAACCCGTGGAAATTCCTAATCTATAAACCAACAAATCGGGCATTACGAAGTTTCCACCTTGTGCTGCTGCACTGTTTTTGGTTTCAGTAATGGAAGCAACGCCATCCAGACTTGGCAGATTCTGCAACTTGGATTGTTTGAAAACGGCACTCGCTTCCTGGATTCTCGCCACTGCAACTTTCAAATCCAGATTATTCTGAATGGTTTTATTGATGATATTCTGAAGCTTGGCATCTGTGAAAATTTGATTCCACGCCACGTTGGCTATCGAAGTACTGTCGTTACTGGTTTTTTGTCGGAAGAGCTTATCTTGTCGACTTTGCTCGATGTCTGGACTCTTGTAAGTATCCGTGACTTTACACGAATAAAAGAAACCCGCGATACATGCTAATATGATTAGATTTTTTAATTGCATTTTTCTCAAATTTTGGTTATTCGCTCAATTCTCCTTCGTACTTGTCTGAGACTTTTTTACTGCTTACTTTTTCCTGCAAATACATAAATACCGCAAATAAAATCGGGATAAAAAAGACACCGAAAATAGTTCCGAATAACATTCCTCCAATTGCTCCAATACCAATTGATTGGTTACCTACAGCTCCTGCTCCGGTTGAAATCGCCAATGGAATCAAACCGAAAATGAATGCGAATGACGTCATCAAAATCGGACGTAACCTTTGTTTCGCACCACTGATGGCCGCGTGTGCAATTGTGTAACCTTTCTTTCTTGCATCTAGGGCAAATTCTACAATCAAAATTGCATTTTTCGCCAAGAGTCCAATCAACATAATAAGTGAAATCTGCGTGTAGATATTGTTAGAACCACCAATCCACGAGCTGAACATCATTACACCAGCCAAACCAACCGGCAATGACAACATCACGGCAAATGGTAAAATGTAACTTTCATACTGCGCTGCCAAAAGGAAATAAACGAACACACAACATAAAATGAAGATGTAAACGGTTTGTCCTCCAGCGGTAACTTCCTCTCTCGTTAATCCTGAGAATTCGTAGCCGTAACCTTGTGGCAGCGTTTCTTTCGCAACTCTTTCCACCGTGTTAATCGCATCTCCGGAAGAGAAACCGGGATTCGGCGTTCCGTTCAGTGAGATGGCGGTAAATAAGTTGAAACGACCGATTGCCTGTGGTCCATAAACTCTTTTGGCTGTGATATATCTACTCAGAGGAGCCATTTCGCCGTTAGAATTTCGAATCTGAATCATATTGAAACTTTCCAAATTTTCTCTATCTTCAAAAGGCGCTTGGTAAATCACACGGTACTGTTTCCCGAATAAATTCACATTGGAAGAATAAACCCCACCATAATAACCTTGCATTGTTCCCAAAATATCTGACACCGAAAATCCAGCCGCTTTTGCCGCAGGAATATCAATATCAATCATATATTGCGGATAATTAGGATTGAAAGATGTGAATGTTCTTTGTATATCTGGCTGTTGATTCATTTTATCGATGAAATCATTGGTTACCTTGGTCAAATCGGCGATACTTCCGCCTTTCTGGTCCTGAATCTGCATCTCGAAACCGGCTGCGTTACCAAAACCTTGCAATGTTGGTCTTCCGAAGAACGTCATTTTTGCATCTTTGATGTCTGCAGTCAATTTGTACATTTTCGCCACGAAGGATTGCAAATCTTCCCCTTTTTTGGTTCTGTCTTTCCAGTCTTTCAGTTTGACGATGAGCATCCCATTGTTGGAACCACTTCCGGAAATCATTCCTCTTCCTGAAACTTTAAAGATGTGAAGCACTTCTGGTTGTTTTTCAACAATTTTTTCAACTTTGGCGAGAACTTCTTTTGTTCTGTTTTCATTGGAACCGATTGGAAGTGAGATGTCCATAAAAATTCCACCCATATCTTCACTTGGAACGAAGGATTTCGGTGTGGTGTTCATCAACCAAACAAAAATTCCAGCAAACACAGCCAATCCTGCAAACGCCATCCATTTTTTTCTCAATAAAAATAAAATTCCTCTGGAATATCGCTTTATCATTGCATCGAAAATGATATTGAAATTCGTAAAAAATCTTTGTAAGAAATTCTTTTTCTTTTCTTCGTGAGAATGAGGTTTCAGGAAAATCGCACATAAAGCCGGACTCAATGTCAAGGCATTTACGGCGGATAATATAATCGATATCGCTAATGTTAAACCAAATTGCTTATAGAAAACCCCAGCAGAACCGGAGATAAAACTTACCGGAATAAAAACTGCGGCCATTACCAAAGTAATACTGATAATCGCCCCACTGATTTCGCCCATCGCATCTACAGAAGCTTTTAACGGCGATTTTTCACCCTGTTCTAACTTACTGTGAACGGCTTCCACAACCACAATGGCATCATCGACCACAATTCCTACCGCCAAAATCAAGGCGAAAAGTGTCAATAGGTTAATCGTAAATCCGAAAATACTCAGGAAGAAAAACGTTCCGACAATCGCCACCGGAACCGAAATCGCCGGAATCATTGTTGAACGCCAATCTTGCAAGAACAAGAAAACCACGATGAATACAAGAATAAACGCCTCGAACAATGTGTGAATTACTTTTTCAATCGATGCATCCAAAAAGTCATTGGCATTAACCAACGCTACATATTTGACACCTTTCGGGAAAGATTCCTGAGCCTTATCTAAAACCGCAATCGACTGATTAATGACATCTTGCGCATTGGAACCTGCAGTTTGTGCAACCGCCATACCAATGGATGGATGACCGTCCGTCACACTTGTTCCTGTGTAATCCTGTGCGCCTAATTCTACTCTGGCAACATCTTTCAGTTTCAATGTTTGTCCATTGGCAGTTGCTTTTATGATGATATTATCGAACTCAGGAATTTCTGTCAATCGACCTTTATATTTCAAAGTATAACGGAAACTCTCGTTACTTTCATCACCCAAACTTCCTGGTGCGGCCTCAATATTTTGTTCTGCTAAAACGGTGTTGATATCTGAAGGAACCAAGCCGTAAGATGCCATTTTATTGGGGTCCAGCCAGATTCTGATGGAGTAATCTTTGGTTCCAAAAACCGTCACATCACCAACGCCGGTTACCCTTTTGATTTGAGGAACGATGTTGATGTTCGTATAGTTTTGTAGGAAAGTCATATCGTAGTTGGGATTCTCACTGTAAAGCGAGAAAATCAATACGTTGGAACTTTGTCTTTTTGTAGTTGTAACTCCGGCTCTGGTCACCTCGGCAGGCAACAAAGGCGTAGCTCTGGAAACCCTGTTTTGTACGTTTACAGCCGCGATATCTGGATTGACACCTTGCTTGAAATAAACGGTTACAGAACCAGAACCATCATTGGTAGCAGTGGATGTCATATAAGTCATCCCTTCTACCCCATTGATTTGCTCTTCCAGCGGAACAATAACACTTTTCAGAATTACATCGGCATTTGCACCTTGATAACTTGCACTCACAGAGACAGTTGGCGGCGCAATGTCCGGATATTGTGAAACCGGCAAAGTCACGATTCCCAACACACCGAGAATCACGATGATAATGGAAATTACGGTGGACAAAACCGGACGTTCTATAAATTTTTTAAACATATTTTTTAGACTAAAAGAAAAAAGATGATAGATAAAAGACTTATAAACAAAGCTTTATTTTTCTCACTTTTAACATTAATATCATAATTTGGGAAACTATTTTCTGTCGATGACGTTTTGAAGAGTCGTTTCTTTTGGAACCACTTGCGCATCATCTTTCAGAAGTCCGATGCCTTCTACCACAACTCTATCACCAGCTTTCAAACCTGAAGTCACCGCATAAGTTACGCCGTCCGGAAGATTTTCAACCTTGATTTCGGTAGATTTTACTTTGTTGTTGGCCCCAATCAAATAAACCAAAACCTTTCCTTGCATTTCGTAAGTCGCCGCTTGTGGAATCACGATGGTATTTTCAAGATTATTAGGAACCTGAACGGTTGCACTGTAACCACTTCTCAAAAGACCTTTGCTGTTAGGGAAAGTTGCTCTCATAGAAAACGAACCCGTATTGGGGTCAACCAAACCACTTATGGATTCGATTTTTCCTTTTTCGTCATATTTAGTTCCATCCGAAAGAACCAAATCTATCAAAGGTGAATTCTTGATTTTTTCCTGAATTGTTGCACCGGTAGAATGCTTGAAGAACTCTAACTGTTGTTTTTCATTAATTGAAAAATAAGCAAATATTTTTGAAACATTGGAAACTGTGGTCAAAGGTTGCGCAGTAGCTGTGCTGATGTAACTTCCAGCTTTGTATGGCAATGTTCCGACAACGCCGCTTACAGGGCTGTACAATTTGGTATAACCTTGATTCACTTGTGCGTTTGTCAGTTGAGCCTGAGTTTCTGCTAAAGCTGCTTTTGCAGATTTAAGTGCCAACTCTGCCGCCTGAAGTTCGTAAGCAGAAATGATTTTTTTATCAACCAAAGGTTTGGTTTTTGTGACTTGCATTTGTGCAGTTGCGACTTGCGCTCTTGCACTGTTCATAGTGGCCTGTGCTGCTAGAACAGATTGTTCGTATTGGGGATTTCTGATAAGGAATAAAAGCTGACCCTTGCTGACCTGGCTACCTTCATCGATGTAGATTTTCTCTACAAACCCATCAATTTTTGGTCGAATTTCTACGTTTTCTATACCTTCCAGTCGGGCAGGATATTGTGTTTGGTTTTCAGCCGGTCCACTTTTCGCAACGATATACTCATATGGTTGTGGTGGCAATTCTTTTTTGTCATCTTTCTTTTCAGACTTTGAACAAGATGTCAAAAGACCTAAAACAACAAAAAAGCTAATCGCGATATTCCTCATAAATACTAATTTTTTAGATGTGTTTTCAAACAAACGTTCAAATTTAGAGATTATATACAAATAAGACATTATGTAAATAATAATAAAATCTATCAAAGGTAATCAACAAAAACTATTATTACTGATGTTCAATATGTTAAAAAATAATTTTAAAGAATATTTAACACAATTTTATCAAACGATTGTTTGAAACATAAGTTAAAATATCACATTTTTAAAAGCATTAAACCAATAAAGATTCCTAACGAAGCAAAGATATCCTAATTGAATAAAATTTATATCAGAATTAATGAACAACATACCAATTTAATTTTTCAAATAATAATTTTGATATAAGGAGTTATTGTTAGATATTTGGTGATATGCTTTTCGCAAATATTTTATGAAATCAAAGTCGCTTCCAATCATATTCAGTCTCAACTCATTATATCTGGCGTTTTTATACTTCAGACTATTTTGGACTTCTAATGGCTTTGAAACGCCTGAATATTTGATTTACAAATATGCACTCTATTCCGTCTTCTTGGTTTATCCTCTTTTTATCTTCTCGATTTTCATTTTTTCAAAAATGACAAAGGCGAATATGTTTTTGAAATTTTTGATTTTCGGATTGGTTTTGTCTGGTCCGGTTTTGTATTTCTACACTTTTGATTTGTTTGAGCAAGAAGAGCTTCTGTGTGGTTATTTGGTGATTTTGATTCAATGTCTGATTCAATCTCAAACTATAAAAGATGAGGAAATGACGGCGAGATTTGCAGGAGTTTATGCCGGGAAATTACTGTTATGGTTTTTCTTTTTACTCTTTTCTTTGTCTTATTTTTTGTTTGATGACAACGAAATCAAGATGAATATGCTGTTTGGCGGAATCTACTATTTAGGTGTAGCAATACTAGATTATTATGTTAACAAATCCAAATTCCTGACAGAAAAGTAACTGTTATTTTCTAACAACAGGAAGAATCTCATTTTTATTAAGACCAAATTTTTTGATATCAGCCTCAGAGAATTTTTGAGAATAAAAATTGATGTCAGCTTCAAAACCAACAATTCTCAAACGGTCAAAATAATCCATTCCGTACCAACGAACGTGGTCGTATTGTCCAAAATGTTTTTGACGTTCTTTCGGGTCTGTAATTGTAAAATCTTCGTAAGTTTTTTCGAGAGAGTTTTTCATTGGAACTTGCAGAATTCCCCAACCTCCGGATTTCATCACGCGATAAAGTTCGGACATTGCTTTTCTGTCGTCCACGATATGTTCCAGAACGTGGTTGCAAATGATGACATCAAAACTATTGTCTTCAAAAGGCAAATCCAGAATATCAGCCTTTACATCCACAATCGGAGAAAACAAATCTGCCGAAGTATAGTCCAGATTGTCCATTTTCTTGAATCTTCTCAAAAAATCCTGCTCTGGCGCGATATGAAGAACTTTTAATTTATCCGTAAAAAAATTGGTTTCATTCTGAAGATAAAGCCACATTTGACGGTGTCTTTCCAATGACAAAGTTCCAGGAGACAACGCATTTACGCGCTGTTTTCCATAGCCATAAGGCAAAAATTTGCGATAAGATTTCCCATCGATTGGGTCTGTAAAATTGTTTCCTTTAAAAAACAGAACAATCAACGGACGCAAAAAAATACTCAGGCTAATAAGCATCGGTCTTGGAATCGCGTTCAGCAGAAATTTGGCAATTTTTTTCAAATCTTGAAAATATTTAGTATCCTAATCTTTTTAATTCAGCTTTTATTTTGGCTGTTGTATTGAATTTGGCCACAGAACGCTCCCCAGCATCGTTAGTCCCGTCAAATTCGAAATCAAATCCTTTAACTTGAATAGGTCTCAATTTTGAAATTTTGTCCGTTGATTTTGGAAAATCGTAAAAATAAACCTGATAGATTTTTCCACTGATTCCGTAATGCATACTTTGATCCCAGGAACAAAGAATCCCTAACTCTTTATCAGCATCTCTGTCCACATTAGCAAAAAAAACAGACTCTACATAAGCCGTTGCGCCTTCTTCAGAATAAGTGTCGATAAAAATTTTCTTATACCTGCTATTTTCAGAAGGAATCAATAGATAACCATCTACGTAAGAATATTTCAAGCCATTGGGTTTTCCTTTTTCAATGCCTTCTTCTGTATAGTCGTAGAATGCAAACATAGGGTTTGCCAAATTGTTCCATTGCTTCACTTCCAACACTTCGCCTTGGATTTCTGCATTCTGAACGGGTTTTATTCTTTTGATAAAATTTTCCTTAGTTTCTCCCACGTTTCTCTGAAATGTCTGTGCGGAAACATTTAAACTGAATATAACTGAAAAAATAAAGTAGATTGATCTCAAAATTTGCTTATTAAAACTCGACCTGGAAAGCTTTTTCCTCCTCAGATTTAATTCCTAAAGCTTCGTAAATATAATCGTAAGTGGAAAGCAAAACCGGTTTGCCATTGTAAACACAAACATCGTGTTCAAAATGCGCAGAAGGCAGATTGTCCAATGTTGTCACCGTCCAGCCGTCATTATGGAACTTCACTTTTTCTGTTCCAAGGTTTACCATTGGCTCGATGGCAAGGCAAATTCCGTCTTTCAAAACTTTTCCGCTTCCAGGTTTTCCGTAGTTTGGAACTTGTGGGTCTTCGTGCATTTGTCGTCCAACACCGTGACCAACCAATTCTCTTACCACGCCATAACCTTCTTTTTCACAATGTTTTTGGATAGCGTTGGAAATATCACCAACACGTTTTCCTCTCACACATTGCTCGATGCCTTTGTACAAAGATTCTTTGGTAACTCTCAGTAGTTTTTTGACCTCAGCAGACACTTCGCCAACTTCAAAAGTATAAGCGTGGTCGCCGACAAAACCGTTCCAGAAAACACCGCAATCTACGGAAAGAATCGTTCCTTCTTTTATAGGTTCACTGTTTGGAATTCCGTGAACGACCTGATCATTTGGCGAAATACAAAGTGATGCAGGAAATCCTCCATAACCTAAGAATGCAGGTTCTGCACCGTGGTCTTTGATGAAATCATAGGCCAATTTATCAAGGTGAAGCGTTGTAACGCCCGGTTTAATTTCTTTTGCCAACATCCCCAATGTTCGGGACACCAATCTTGCACTTTGCTTCATCAATCGAAGCTCCTCTGTATTTTTGAGTTGAATCATTTATAATTGTATTAACGTATTATGTAAAATGTACAATGTAATTTTAAGTGAATACTTTGTACATTTTACATTTTACTTTTAACAAAAAGGCTTACCAAAAAAGTCCTCTTTTCTTTTCTTTTTTCATTTTGGAGTAAGCGTGAACTTCGCCTCCTGCTACCTGGAACTCTATTTTTTCGTTGATGATTTGATAGATTTCTCCCCAGCCTGGGAATCCACCAAGATTTCTGTCATCGATGAAAAGGTCTGCGTCGATTTTTCTGGATTGAGTCTCGTGGTCGAAAACTTCGCCTTCAAAACTGGAATTGACCGCATAAAATTCCAAACCGTTTTTTCTGCAGAATTCAATAGCTTCGTCCAATGCTTTACCGTGGCGATAAGTCCAGAGAATCAGCCTGTAACCTTCGCCTTGTAATTTTTTGAGTGTTTCGAATGCAAAGGTTTTTGCTTTTCCAATTCCCGGATAAGCATCATCTACAACGGTTCCATCGAAATCGATTGCTAGTTTTTTATTACTTTTTATCATCTGGTTTTGAGTTATAGTTAGTAAAATGGATGCAAATATACGAAATATTAGAATCCAATAATATTCCTTCAGATGACTCTTCATTACTAACTAAAATTTTTCACATTAATCTTCAGTTAGAATGTATTCAACAAAAAATCCTATTCAGCAGATTGATAATCATTTGAATAGGACTTAATTTAAAATTGAAAATATTTTTACTTTTTGATAACTTTTACAGTTTGTGTCTGACCATTTTTCAAAATGATTTTTCCAATGTAGTTACCAGCATTTAAATCTGAAACATTTACTTTATCATTTTTAATTTCCTCATCTTTAATCAACTGTCCCGCGATATTATAGATAGAAATTCTGCTCGCTTCTTTATTGGATTTGATGTTCAACTCATCTTTCACAGGATTTGGATAGACCGAAATAACATTTTTATTGACATCACCCACACCTAAAACAGGATTTGTAAAACCCGAAACTTCGAAAATATAATTATAACCACCATTTGATTCCCACGTTTCTCCACCGTCAAATGACACAACCGAGTCCAGATCGGTTCCAGGATTTGGCGTCACTTCCCAGCGCTGATAATCTGTGAGTGGAAATGGTGCTGAAATGATCTCAATAAAGTATCTTCCCGGTAATAAATCCACCGGTTGATTCCAATTAAATTCTACATCTGCGGCAACGACATCCAAAGGAAAGCCGGGAACAGGATGATAACCATAAAAATTCTCAGTGGTTGGTCCTACATTTTCGAAAGTGTGTATAATCTCGCCCGGCAAATCGTCCTCCGATTTGCGGATATTGATTGTCGCGTTTTTGATATTCCCCAATTGCAAAGTGGAAATTCCCAATTTTGTGAACGTTAATTTCTGTCCTTCAGGAACCACAAAGTCATCTGCCAATGATGTCCAGATCATATGAACACCACCTTCGTGCGCATCTCCCGGATTTTTTGGATTACCAACTGAAAATGGCGTTCCTGTCGGTTGCTCTTCGCCTGCGTCGTTACAGTTTCCAATCATTTCGAAAACGTGATCGTAGTACGAAAATCCTCCAAACCAAGGTTCTGCATCAAATTTGGTAAAATCGAATCTACCTAATTTCCTGGTGTCTTCCTTGTTGATTTCCCAAAACACCGATGTTCCGTCTGCCAAAGCAGCTTTCAGTTGGATATAATATTTCCCTTTTGGTAGGTCAAAAGTTGTAGGGAAGTTGACACCTACTTTATAGACATCCGAACCTTCAACAGTTGAAGTATAATCGAAAACCTGAGAGGCAGGCACAAGATTGGTAAAAGTCTGAATCACTTCACCTGGCAATCCCTGATTTTCTTTTAAGATGTAGACATTCACATAGCTGACAGGCGAAGCCCCTTTCATCACGTTGAAAGTCATTTGTTTCGCTGTAAAAATTTTCCCATTTGCCACATCAAAATCTGTTGCAGCACTGTAATCAAAATTACCGCCCGTTGTGATATTTTCTCCATTAGAAGTTTGGTCTGATCCGACACCGTATGTGCACTCTGCACCAGTTTGACCAAATCCAAAAACGCTGGATAACATCAAGGCAATAAGTAAGTTTTTTCTCATATCAAATTTTATAATTGTTGATGCTAAACTATGACCTAATATCATCAAATCAAAGAAAAAGCCTTTCAAAATCCTCAATTTTGAAATATAAAAATACTTATCAATTAATTAAAAATCAACCAGTTAATATTTAAAAACTATTATTTAGAAGAAAAACTCTTGGAAGCTTCCCGAAGGAAAACGGAAGGCGAAATACCTGTAATATTTCGGAAAACAGTAGCAAAAGAACTGTGTGAAGTGAAGCCAGATTCTTCTGCCAGATAACTGATTTTATAATTTTGATACTCCTTGTTATTATAAATTTTCTGACAGATATAAGCGATTCTCAACTCATTAATATAAGTATTAAAATTCTTGCCCTTATATGTATTGATGACTTCAGAAAGATAGCTCGTATTGGTTTTCATCTGCAAAGCGAGACTGGAAATCGTCAGTTTTGGATTGGTAAATTTCTCAGACTCTTCAAACTTTCGGAGTTTTTCCAGAAGGTCTTTTTCTACCGCATTCGGAATTTGAGAAGGCAAATCTTTTTGAATCTTCTCAATTGTTTCTGGTTTAATTTCTTCCTGAAAGTTTTTGTCCGATTCGAGTTTATTGATGATATTTTCGAAAGCCTGTCTTTCTTTTTTTCTTCGATAAAGCAAAAAGACGATGGCAAAAGCTAGAATCAAAACAAAAATGGTCGAAATGATAACAATATTTTTCTTAGAACTATCCGCATCAGAAATGGCTTCTTTGTAATCTTTTTGTTCGGCATTGATTGCTGTAGAAATCGCATTCATCTCGCTTTCTTTGATGCTTTTGCTGAGTTTTATATAGGCTTCATTATAATAAGAATATTGCGATTGATCGTTCAGCAATTTGTAATCCTGGGAAATATTGTAGTAAACATCGGAAAGCAATCGTTTGTCCAAATCATTTTTGTGATCCAGAATAATCTTCAAAGTATCAACTGCTCGTTGATATTCTTTTCTCCGCGAATAAACCTGAGACAAAGCATTATAAATGAAATAGTTAATTTCATTATTATAATTGTTTTTAATCGCTAAAGCTTTATTCAGATAGATTTCCGCCGAATCATTTTTGAGGAAATAATAGGAATTCCCAATGTTGTAAAGCGAACGCCTGTGATGATAAATCATTTGCTCATTGGGACTCTTTATCAACTCAATTTCACAGAGTGATTTTTTGTAATATTCACTGGCTTTCTGATAATTTTCTTCATCAAAATCGATGTTGCCAATTTCCAGATAAGACAAGGTTTTCAGAAGTTTTTTGTTATCGCCTTCTGGTAATTTATTGATTTGTTGAATGGCATTATCCAAATAAAATTTAGCCTTATCATTAAGATTCAATTGAACATACTGATGTGCGATGGAACCATTCATTCTGGCAATCAAGGCATAATCATTCGTTTTTTCAGCGTATTCTTTGGCTTTGAAAAGCAGTTCTGTCGATTTCTTGAGGTCGTTCTTTTTGAAGTAAGAAACTGCCTGAGAAGCCAGTTCTTCGCTTTTCTTGATATTGACATCATTATCATCAGACAAAATATTTTGTCCAAAAACAAGATGACCCACCAAAAGGCAACAGAAAAAAAACTTGCTCGACATAGATTTGAATGGATTGAAGAAACTAATTTAGTTCAAATATCAAAAAAAGCCGGCTTCAAAAACCGACTTTCTTACTATAATTTTATGTTTCAGCTTAATTCGCTAAAATATTTCCTGTCATTTCTTCCGGAATATCTACGCCCATGACTTTCAGAATCGTTGGCGCAACATCGCCTAATTTTCCTGGCGTCAAATTCCAAGTATGGTCTTTATCCATTACGATGAACGGAACCAGATTCGTAGAGTGTTGTGTGTTTGGAGAACCATCAGGATTGATCATCACATCAGAATTACCGTGGTCGGCTAAGATGAAAACTGCATAACCGTGTTCATAAGCCGTTTCCGCTACTTTTTGGATACAGGCATCTACCACTTCCGCCGCTTTTACTGCTGCAGAAAAAACACCGGTATGCCCCACCATATCTGTATTCGCAAAGTTGAGAACGATGAAATCTGCTGATTCTTCTTCCAATTCTGGAACGATAGCGTTTGTCAAATCATAAGCCGACATTTCCGGCTTCAAATCGTAGGTCGCCACATCTTTCGGACTTGGGCAAAGCAAACGTCTTTCCTGTACGAATTCCGCTTCTCTTCCTCCAGAGAAAAAGAAAGTAACGTGTGGATATTTCTCGGTTTCAGCAATTCTGATTTGAGATTTGCCGGCAGATTCCAAAACTTCGCCCATTGTTTTCTGAAGAACATTCTCGTCAAAAACCACTTTTACGTTTTGGTAAGTTTTGTCATAATTGGTCAAAGTCACATAATACAAATCCAATTTTTTCATTCCATACTCCGGAAAATCCTGCTGAGAAAGCACTTCTGTAATCTCACGGCCTCGGTCTGTACGGAAATTGAAAGAAATCACCACATCGTGGTCTTCAATCTTTGCAATTGGAAAATGATTTTGCACGCCCACAATCGGCTGGATGAACTCATCTGTCACATCCGCATTATAAGAATCTTGAATTGACTGTACGAAATCCTTAGTTTCGGCACCAACGCCATTGACCAAAAGGTCATAAGCCAATTTCACACGCTCCCAACGTCTGTCTCTGTCCATCGCATAATAACGGCCGATGACAGAAGCCAGTTTCCCAGTCGTTGCATTCATATGCACTAAAAGTTCTTCGATGAAACCTTTTCCGGATTTCGGGTCACAATCTCTACCGTCTGTGAAAGCGTGAACGAAAACATTATCCTTAAAACCAAATTCCTGCGCTGCAGACAGCAGACCTTTCAGGTGATTGATATGCGAATGAACACCGCCGTTGGAAACCAAACCGATAAAATGCACTTTTTTGTTGTTCGCTTTGGCGTATTCGAAAGCAGCTTGGATAACAGGTTCTTTACCAAGACTTCCTGTTTCTACCGCCATATTAAGTTTGACAAGATTCTGATAAACCACTCTACCAGCACCCAGATTCATATGTCCTACTTCAGAATTTCCCATTTGTCCAGCCGGCAGACCAACTGCCAAACCACTCGCTTCCAAAGTCGTGTTCGGAAAGTTTTTAAGCGCTGAATCTATAAAAGGCGTTTTAGCTTGTTTGAGTGCGGAAACCGCGTCATTAAGACCGATTCCCCAGCCATCTAATATTGCAAGAATTGCTTTCTTTGACATTTTTAATTTTGTTTTGTTACTACAAATTTACGAAATGGAAAAGGGTTCTAATAATTTTTGACGTATTTTTTGGATTGAGTATTCAGAATTAAAACTTAAAAGTTTATTTTTCATATCTCGTTAAAATCATAATACCTTCAAAATTACCTTTTTTAGTTCCTTGCAAAATAATAGAATCCTTGTTTATAAAAAGTATTTTCCTATTAGATTTGTGATAATATCGCGTTTTAGGATTTAAAACAGATTTAATAGAAACAGTTGAATCACACGTTACAAACCATCTTTCAGTATTCCACATATTATCTCTAGGTATCAATTCTAATTTACCTGTTGAACTTAAAGAATCCCTCAACATATTTTTCCCAGAATCATAAATATGATTACCTTTAACATCCCTTTTTAAAACCCTGAAATGGATATTAGAGACCAACTGAAAAACCTTTTTCCTGAGCACGAAGAACAAGATTTCCAAATGCCGGACGAAGAAAAAGAAAACTTCAAACAGAAAGAACCACTCGTTTGCAAATTCGAGAAGAAAGGCAGAAATGGAAAACCAGTCACCATCATAGAAGGCTGGGAAGGCGACGACAACGGACTGAAAGAAATCTCCAAAAAAATCAAAACCAAACTCAGCATCGGTGGCTCTGAGAAAGACGGAATTATCATTATCCAAGGTGACAATCGGGACAAAATAATGGCCATCTTAAAAGATTTGGGTTACAAAACCAAACGTGTTGGAGGATAAAATCATCATCATCGGTGCTGGTCCTGCGGGATTGATAGCAGCGCAAGTTCTAGCCGAAAAAGGTTTCTCAGTGGAAATCTACGAGCAAAACAAAGCGGCAGCAAGAAAGTTTCTGGTAGCCGGAAATGGCGGATTCAACCTGACGCATAACGAAGATATTGAGACATTTATACAAAAATATGACGCGCCTGAAATCCAAAACATTGTCAGAAGTTTTGACAACAAAAAAGTGATAGACTGGCTTTTGGATTTAGGAATCACCACTTATGTCGGGAGTTCCGGGAAGATATTTCCTACTAAAAACTTCAAGCCTATTCAGGTTTTGAAAGCTTGGCTGGATAGATTAGAACAATTGGGCGTTGTCATTCATTATGAACATACTTTTATTGATTTTGATGAAAATTCTGTCACACTTAAAAATAAGGAGAAGGAATTTAAAGTTAAGTATTCAAAATTAATCTTGGCGATGGGTGGCGGTTCTTGGAAAAAGACAGGTTCCGATGCGAAATGGATTGGAAATTTAAAATCAAAAAACATTGAAATAACACCTTTGGAATCTGCAAATTCCGGTTACGATACGGATTCTAAATTCCATCAATTACAAGGTCAATATCTTAAAAACATCAAAGTGTCTTTTGAGGAAAATGATAAAATCGGAGAACTGGTTTTCACAAAATACGGTATTGAAGGAAGCCCAATCTATTATTTGAATCGTTTCACAAGAAAACACGATTTTCCTTTAATCATTGACATTGACTTAAAGCCAAATCTTACAGAAGCTGAAATCTTCGAACAATTGAACGGAACTGAAAAGATAAGCCAGGTCTTAAAACGAAAATTAAAACTCTCGACAACTGCGCTTAATCTTTTGAAAACATTAAATAAGGAAAGCTATACCAATATAGATAATCTTTCGAAGACAATAAAAAAATTCCCGATAGAAATTCTAGGTTACCGACCAATTGATGAAGTAATTTCGACTTCTGGCGGTGTTGCATTTTCAGAATTAAATAATAATCTGGAACTATACAAATTCCCCAACATTTTCTGCGCAGGCGAAATGGTAGATTGGGAAGCTCCAACGGGCGGTTATCTTTTGCAGGCTTGTTTCAGTACAGGAAATTGGGTTGCCAATCAAATCGCCAATTCTTAGAATTTTAAATATTTTCAAAATTAAAAAGCTTCAATCCTTTTGCGGATGGAGAATTTTGTTAACTTTAAGACCTTTTTAATTTCAAAAAAATTCAAACTTTTAATAAAAATATATTATAGATATGATCAACAAATTAGCGGCTTCCGAATTGGTTCTTAATGACGACGGAAGTGTTTATCACCTTAACCTTCTTCCGGAAGACCTTGCAGACAAAGTACTTCTTGTGGGCGACCCAGACAGAGTACCAAAAGTTTCCAAATTCTTCGATACCATCGAAATTAAAAAGAATAAAAGAGAATTCTACACGCACACGGGAACTTTGCGTGGCGAAAGAATCACGGTGATGTCAACGGGAATCGGGACAGAGAACATCGATATCGTGATGAACGAGTTGGATGCGTTGGTAAACATCGATTTGAAAGAAAAAGAATTCAAAAAAGAACACAAATCGCTGGAGCTTTTCCGTATGGGAACTTGCGGAAGTGTAAATCCTGACATCGAAGTTAATAATATGCTCGTAACAGAAAATGTTGTAGGCCTGGATGGATTAATGCATTTCTATCAGGATTATCAGTTTGAAAATGAATTCAGCAAGAATTTTATGGAGAAATTCCCTTACGAGAAAATCAAACCTATGTTATATTTCTCAGATTGGGCAAAAGACATTTCAGATTATTATGCTGATGCAAAATACAGAGGAAACACCGCGACTTTCCCAGGTTTCTACGCACCACAAGGCCGCCAGCTGAGACTGAAAGCTTTGGACGACCAATTCCTTGAAACCTTGAACGATCTTGGCGTTTCCAACTTCGAAATGGAAACTTCTGCTATTTATGCATTATCAAAATTATTAGGACACAAAGCAATCACTGTCAACTGCGTTATCGCCAACAGAAGACGTGGCGAATTTGCAAGCGACCACCACGCATCTGAGAAAATGATGATCGAATGGGTTCTTGATAGAATTATTAAATAGAGGTCAGAAGTTAGAAGTTGGATGTCATTAGTAATAAATATTCTAATTAAAGTCTCGTATAAAACTCTAACATCTCACTTATAACATTTTATAAAAGCAATTTCCAGAATGGAGGTTGCTTTTTTGTTTTGGATTTATTTATAATTACTTTAACATTCGTTAAGAATTCGCGGCATCGTAATTGAATAATTGAGTAATATCAAATCAAATTTTTCAATATTAATCACTAAAAACATATTATTATGAGTACTGAAGACCAAAAATACAACGACGCAGAAAGAGCAGTAGACAGAACAGAAAATTCTCTTGAAAACGCTGCTGAAAAAACAAAAATCGCAGTCAATGATTATGCTGACAGAGCAAGAAATTATATTGACGAACAAAAAAGAAAAAATGAAGAACCAACAAGAGACGGTTTCTTCGAAAATCTAAAAGCAAGTGCTTCTGAAGCTTGGGAAGACACCAAAGACTTTGCAGAAAAAGCTTGGGAAAGCACAAAAGATACCGCTTCTGACGCTTGGGAAAAAACCAAGGATGCGAGCGAAGACGTAAAAGCAGAAGTTAGAAAAGCAACGAATTAGTTTTTAAGTTAGTAATAGTTTTTTTTACACGAAAGGAGAAGGCACTGAAAAAGTCTTCTCCTTTTTATTTATATTTGCTGACTATTTAGGTCATAGATGAAAAACTTATTCTTTTCGATTTTATTTTTAGGATTTTTTGCAAATTCTCAAACATTCAATCAAAATTATGCTAATGTCAGCAATCTGGTTTCCCAAACCAATATCAATACTTACCTTCAGGAATTCGAAGGTCTTGGCGTGAAAACCACAGGCTCAACAGCCAATAACAATGCTTACAATTGGTTGAAAAACAAATATCTTTCTTTCGGATATTCGGAAACGCAGATTACGAAAGATAATTTTACTTACAACGGACAGACGACTTCCAACATTATCGTCACAAAACAAGGAACCAAATATCCCAATATTTACCTGATTGTCTGCGGCCATTACGACACAATAACCGGAACAGGAACCAATGACAACGGAAGCGGCGTTTCAATAATTCTGGAAGCAGCGAGACTTTTAAAAGATATTCCTACAGAATATTCTATCAAATTCATCAATTTTTCCGGCGAAGAGCAAGGTCTTCTCGGTTCCGCACATTACGTTTCAAGTGTTGTGAATGCTACTAATCCGAAAATGAACATCCGTTTGGTTCTGAATATCGATGAAGTCGGCGGAATCAAAGGAAAAACCAACGACACCATCACTTGCGAAAGAGACGAATCCAATAATCCGAGTGGCAACAATTCCGCTTCCAATACTTTCACGCAACAGTTGATGAATTGCGTGACCTTGTATTCCACTTTGAAAACCAATCTGAGCTACGCATACGCTTCAGATTATATGCCGTTTCAGTCGAATGGAGAAGTTATCACAGGACTTTTTGAGTACAATGAGACGCCTTACGCACATACCGTTAATGACAATTTTGCCAATCTAGACCCAGTTTATATTTACAACATTGCCAAAGCTGCAACTGGCGCCATTCAGCATTTTGCGGTTGCTGGTCAGATGTTAAATCTTGATACAGCAAAAGAATTGGAGACGAGTTTCACCCTTTACCCAAATCCCGCGAAAGATTTTCTTCAACTGGATTTCCCCAACAGCAAGAATCAGAATTTCACTTTTACAATGACTTCGATTGAAGGAAAAATGCTGAGCAAAATCGAGAATCAAACCAAAATTGATATTTCAAAACTCCCAAAAGGCGTTTATTTAGGAACATTAAATATGGGCGAAAAGCAGATTACGAAAAAAATTATCGTAGAATAATTAAAAATTAGGGCAATCCCCTTCCCTCACTTTCCCAACGCTCGGGTCGCGCTATCCGCTACTATCTTTTTCTATCCTTGCCAATTCCCAAGCTTTAGAAAAAGGATAAACGCTTCTATCGCTATTGCAGGGACGATTTGTTTATAAAATTCACATTTGTCGTTTTTTAGAATATTTCTACATTGCGGTTTTCGAAATAAACAACCATAATAATTTCACTTTGCGAATTTTAAAATTTGTATCTTTGCAACTATGCAAAAAATCTTAATAGTAGAAGACGAAAAAGCAATATCCGGCGTTCTACACAGTATTTTATCAGACGAACTTCCTGAATACCAATTCGAAATCGCAGAAGATGGTTTCGAAGGTTTCAAATTTATAGAGAAAGAAGACTTTGCTCTGGTGATTTCTGATATCAAAATGCCAAAAATCTCAGGAACCGAACTTCTGAAACAAAGTCTGCAGCTAAAACCCGAGACGACGTTTGTGATGATTTCCGGTCACGCAGATATTGATACTGCTGTCAGCTGTCTGAAAGAAGGCGCGTACGATTTCATCTCCAAACCTATCGATATCAACCGACTGATTACCAGTGTAAAAAACGCATTAGACAAGGGCAATCTTCAGAAACATAACTCTACACTTAAGCAGGAAAATTCTCAGCTTAAGAAAAAGGTGAATAAAAAATATCAGATGATTGGCGAATCTTCTGCACTTAAAAAGATTCAGGAAATCATTGATAAAGTAGCATTGTCTGACGCAAGAGTTTTGATTACTGGACCTAACGGAGCTGGTAAAGAATTGGTGGCGCACGCTATCCATTCCCAAAGTGAGCGTTCCCGCGGACCAATGGTAGAAGTGAACTGTGCGGCGATTCCTTCAGAACTGATTGAAAGCGAATTATTTGGCCACGTGAAAGGTTCTTTTACAGGTGCTATTAAAGACAAATCAGGAAAATTCGAACAAGCTACTGGTGGAACTATTTTCTTGGACGAGATTGGAGATATGAGTCTGGTTGCTCAGGCAAAAGTATTGAGAGCTTTGCAGGAAAGTAAGGTTTCCCCAGTTGGAAGCGATAAAGAAATCAAAGTAGATGTGCGTGTTATTGCGGCTACGAATAAAAATCTGGCTAAAGAAATTGAACAAGGAAAATTCCGTGAAGATTTGTACCACAGGCTTTCTGTGATTGAAATCAGTGTTCCGTCTTTGAATGACAGAAAGGAAGATATTCCATTGTTGGTAGAATATTTCACACAATTGATTGCTAATGACAACGGTTCTGTTGCTAAGAAATTTGATGAAAAATCTATCAAAGCATTGCAACAATTTGACTGGACAGGAAACATCAGAGAACTTAGAAACGTTGTGGAAAGGCTAATCATCTTGGGTGCAGACCCTGTGACTGCTGACGACATTGCGAGTTTTGTAAAGAAATGAGATTAAATAAATAAAAATATTTAACCGTCTCGTTCTTTGCAACGAGACGGTTTTTTTTGAATAAAATTGAAAAGATTATGATGATGACTTTTCTTTTAATAAAATTATATATGAAATAAAATGAAATTTTTAGATAAACAATATACACAGCAAGGCTTGAAGTTAGCCCTTCCTGTAATGCTGACACAAGTGGGGCAAGTTTCTGTAAACCTGTTCGATAACATTATCGTTGGTAAACTTTTAGGTGCTCAGGCTTTGGCTTCGGTTTCTTTGGGAAATGCCTTGTTCTTTTCCATTTTCGTGCTGGCTTTGGGATTCTCTTTTGCGATTCCACCTTTGGTTTCCGAGGCCAATTCTCAGAAGAAACACGATGTGATTAATTCGGTTTTCAGACACGGATTTGTTATTAATCTGGGTGTTGGGATTTTACTGATGATTCTATTATTAGCCGGAATGCCATTGATTTATCATATGGACCAACCGAAAGAAATCATCCCAGACACGGTGAGTTTCCTGAGCATAATGGCTTTTACAATGATTCCATTTATGATGTTCCAGACTTTGAGGGAGGTTTCGGAAGGTTTATCATTTACGATTGGGGTAACGAAAGCGACCATTATTGCAAACGTAATTAATATAGCTTTAAATTATGTATTCATCAAAGGACTTTTCGGATTGCCAGCAATGGGCGTTCAAGGTTCTGCTTTAGCCACTTTGATAGCAAGAATTTTTATGGTTGTTTTCCTGTACTTCGTCTTAGTCAAAGAGCCGAAAACAAGACAATATATCAAAGATTTTTCTTTGAAAGTAAGTCTTTTCACTAAGGAAATGTTTACCAAAATGTTCAAACTTGGATTACCAACCGCTTTACAAATGTTTTTTGAAGTAACGGCTTTTGCTGCTGCTGCTTTTATTTGCGGATTGGTAAGTTCGCAGGATATTGCTTCGCATCAGATTGCATTGTCTATGGCATCATTTACATTCAATCTATGTATCGGATTCAGCGTTGCTTCAACGGTGATGATTGGAAACAAAATGGGTGTTGGTGATTACGCTGGATTGAGAAAAATTGGAATTAATAATTTTAAATTAACGCTGATTTATATGGGCTTCTGCGGAATTATGTTTATTCTTTTTAGGAATGTTCTGCCTCATTTCTTCACCAAAGAAAGTGATGTTCTCGTGATTGAACTGGCTTCAAAATTAATGATTATCGCAGCCCTTTTCCAATTATCTGACGGAATCCAGGTGACGGCTTTGGGTTGTTTAAGAGGAATTCAGGATGTAAAAATCCCGAGTGTGATTACGTTTTTGGCATATTGGGTTTTCACAATTCCGGTTGGATATTTCCTTTGCGTGACGATGAAAATGGGCGCATTTGGGATGTGGATTGCTTTGGGAATTGGATTGACGATTTCTGCGATTCTTTTGGTAATTAGGTTTTTGAGGCTGAGTAAGAGGAAAGCTTTGGCTACAGTTAATTAATAATGAAAAATTAATAATTAATTTAGTTGACCATTGTCATTCCGGAGGAACCTCAGCAGTCTGGATTCCTCCGGAATGACAAAACTTATGTAATAATATTATTACTTAAAACCTATTTTAAATTTTTAAATTTGCAACACAAAATTTCGAAATGAATATTAAACAAAATATACAGTCAAAAATATCCGAGATCATCGCTCAACTCTATGGAATCGAAGGTGTGACGCTGGAAGTTCAGAAAAACAAAACGGAGTTTGAAGGTGATTTCACTATCGTCATTTTTCCTTTGGTAAAGCAGGCTAAAAAAAGTCCGGATGTTATCGGAACCGAATTGGGCGAAGAAGTGAAAAATCAAATCGATTTTGTTGAGAACTTCAATGTCGTAAAGGGTTTCCTTAACCTAAAAATCAAAGACCAGTTGTTTGCCGAGCAATTATCAGAAATCAGAAATGACTTCGATAATGCAGCACCAAAGAATCAAACGGTGATGGTGGAATATTCTTCTCCAAACACTAATAAACCGCTGCATTTGGGTCACATCAGAAATAATCTTCTCGGTTTTTCTGTTGCCGAAATCCTGAAAGCGGACGGCTACAACGTTATCAAATCTCAAATCATCAACGACCGTGGAATCCATATCTGTAAATCTATGTTGGCTTGGGAGAAATTTGGGAACGGAGAGACGCCGGAATCTACAGGAATCAAAGGCGATAAATTTGTCGGAAACTACTATGTGGAATTCGATAAATTGTATAAATCCGAAATCAAAGCAATGATTGCTGACGGAATCGATGAGGAAACGGCAAAAAAGCAAGCGCCATCTATCATCGAAGCTCAGGAAATGCTTTTGAAATGGGAGCAAAACGACCCAGAAGTTCGTAAACTATGGGAAATGATGAACGCTTGGGTTTATGCAGGATTTAATGAAACTTACTCCAGATTAGGCGTTAATTTTGATCAGGTTCAGTATGAGAGCAATACTTATATTTTGGGGAAAGATTTGATTCTGAAAGGTTTGGAAGACGGGATTCTTTACAAAAAAGATGACGGTTCTGTCTGGTGCGATTTGACTGACGAAGGTCTTGACCAAAAATTATTGCTGCGTTCTGATGGAACTTCGGTTTATATGACTCAGGATTTGGGAACTGCCGTGGAGCGTTTCAAAAAGAATGACCTTCAAAAATTGATTTATACCGTTGGAAATGAGCAGGATTATCACTTCCAAGTCTTATTCAAAATTCTAAAAAAATTGGGCTACGAATGGGCTGACCAGCTTTTCCATTTGTCCTACGGAATGGTAGAATTGCCGGAAGGAAAAATGAAATCCCGTGAAGGAACTGTGGTTGACGCCGATGATTTGGTGGAAGAAATGTACAAAACTGCAAAAGAGAAATCTCAGGAATTGGGCAAGCTGGAAAGCTTGAGTGATGAGGAAAAAGAGAGTTCTTACGAAACAGTTGGATTAGGCGCTTTGAAATATTTCATTTTGAAAGTTGACCCGAAGAAAAAAATGCTTTTCAATCCTGCAGAAAGTATTGATTTCAATGGAAATACCGGACCTTTTATTCAATATACTTATGCTAGAATTCAGTCGCTTTTGGCTAAGGCAGAATTTTCCGGAAACGGAACTTTAGGAACTTATCTTCCGAATGAAAGTGAAAAAGATTTGATTATGCTTTTGTCTGAATCTAAAGATGTGGTGAGCAAAGCAGCGGAATCTCTAAGTCCGGCTCTGGTCGCTAATTATGTTTATGAATTGGTGAAAACTTACAACTCATTCTATCAAAACAATCCGATTGTGAAACAGGAAGATCAGGATGCAAAACAGCTCCGTCTTCAGTTGTCTGATTTAACTGGAAAAACGATTAAGAAATCATTGTCTATGTTAGGAATTAATGTGGTGAATAGAATGTAACATTCGCTTTTAAAATAAATTGAAAACTCTGCTTTTGGGCGGAGTTTTTTTGTTTCTACTCTTCCCTAACTGCATATTTCTCCAAAATATGATAAGTAAGCGGCCGCAGGTCACTCCCGTTTTCTGGATTTATTCCATTATCTGTGAAAAACTCCACTTCGTTTTGATACTTAGAATACCAGATATTTTTAATTGAAGTGATCGTATCTGGCTGAGTTATTTTTCTGAAATTCGCAACCTTTTTTGCATCTATCGCAATCAAATCATTCTTCGTCTGCCTGCAGTCTTCGGGAACATATTCTTTCCCGTTCCAATACATACACTGCTTGGTTGCAGCTAACAATCCTAATCTGTTTTCATTAGTTACTATTACTGGTTTCCTTTCATCTGCTTTATACATTTTATTTCCAACGAATAAGCCGCCACAAAGAATAGCGCCGATAATGCCAAGGTTACTTTGCTTAGTAAGGAATTCTTGGAGGTTGAAAACCGGGCTATTAAAAAGTGTAAAACTAAAGTTAGTTCCTTTCAAAGATTGTTCTTCATCATCAATACTGAATTTCAATGTCGTAGAATCATTAATCTTTTTTGTAAAAATAAAATTCTTACAAAAATCCTCATAATCCTTATATCCCACATATTTACTTAATTGATCCAAAGTGATTTCATCAATAAAACGATCCTGATTTTTTTGCACTAAATCTGTATAATACCTTTCAAACATCTTATCTGTTTTTGCAGATCCGAATAAACCTTCGAAATGGGTGCTAAGATATCCGGCAAGATAATTTTTGCTGACATTTTCTTTTTTTAACTCTTTTTCGGCTTGCTCAAAAGCTGTTTTAACTAAAGTTTTCTTCTTGTCATACATATATTTTAATTGAAGAATTAATTCGGTGTCCAAATTAGACAAATCCCTGTCTGAAAAATTACGGTTTTCCATAAAAACGATACAAATACTGTCCAAGTCGTGTCCAGTTCCTGTCTAGGAAAAAGGACCCATTTAAGTGAAATTTGTAATCAGAAATCAGTGATAAACAAAACATTACAAAAACAAAGTTACAAAACTGATTTCCAAAAAACAACCTGATAAGACGGAGGAAAATCTCTGGCTTGGGAAGCAGATATTTCTCTTCCGTTTTTGAAGGTTACTTCCCAAAAATTTAAGAAGCGCTTCTTTTTTCAATCTGTGTAAACCTGCTCGTGATCTGCTTTGCGAGGAAGAACACGAATGTCAATTTTTAAATTTTTAAAACAATGTTAAACTTACTTTTAATATTATTGGGATTAATTTCAAATCCTAACTCAAATAATACATCAAACTGTGGAAATGATGGAACTACGACAACTGCATCTGCATCACAGCCTAGTCCTATCGATACAGGAGGTGATACAGGACAAACTCCTATAAAATAGAAGCATTAATTTTAAATAAGCGAAAGTTCACTCTTTCGCTTATTTTTTTTAACTTAGATGGAAACTAATAAAATTTGAAATATTTTACATTTTTACTTCTAATATTCGTTTATTCTTGTTCCGATAAGCAAACATCTAATCAGCAAATTACAAATATTTATTATGATGAAGCTTGGAAGTATCTCGACAAAGGTGAAAGCTTGAATGGGTTTATATATTTTGTAAAAGCAAAAGAACTATTTTTAAAAGATCAAGATAGTCTTGGTGCAGGAAAGTGCCTTATGAATATGGGAATTATCTTAACTGACAAGGGTGATTATTTTGGTGGACAAGAAATATCCTTGGAAGCAACAAAATATTTTAACAAAAATAAATCTAATCAACACAAATATTTAAAAGCTAACTATAATAACTTAGGTATAACTTCTCAAAATTTAAAAGACTACAGTAATTCTCTGAAATTCTATAACTTAGCTATTAAATTTTCGGACAGTCTCGAAAATAATTATATTTACCAAAATAATAAAGCTTTAACTTTTCAAAAAATTAAAAATTATCCGGAAGCAGTAAAGATTTACAATCAGATATTAAAAGAAACTCCAAAAAGAAATGCTGATTACTCGAAAGCATTAACAAATCTTGCTTTTACAAAATGGCTCCAGAATAAAAATTATAATCCTATTCCAGAATTTCAAAAAGCTCTAAATATTAGACTAAAAGAAAAAGATCAATGGGGACTAAACTCAAGCTACGCACATCTTGCTGATTATTACATAAAAAACAATCAAGATTCAGCATTATTTTATTCTAGGAAAATGTATGAAATCTCAAAGAAAATCAACAGTCCGGATGATCAAATTGAAGCTTTACAAAAATTAATTACTCTAGAAAATTCTCAAAATTCAAAACATTATTTTCAAGTTTATCAAAAACTAAATGACAGTCTCCAAACTGCCAGAAGTAAAGCTAAAAATCAATTTGCTTTAATCCGTTATGAAACAGAAAAGAATAAAGCTGATTTTCTGAAAGCCAAAGCGGAAAGTTCAGAAAAACAAAATAAAATAATAGTTCGAAACATTGCTTTGATAGTAGCTCTTTTTATTTTAATTGGTTTTTATATCTATTTAAGAAAAAGACAAAAAAGACTTCAACAGGAAAAACTCCTGGAAGTAAAAAACACCGAGCTGAAAATTTCCAAAAAAGTACACGACAAAGTGGCTAACAGAATCTATCAAATCATGTCACAAGTTGAGAATAAAGAAGTGATTGACAAAGATGCTCTCTTATTCGGTTTGGAAAATGCTTATGAAACTTCCAGAGATATTTCTTATGACAATAAAGATATCAATGAAAATCAAAGTTTTTCTGAGCAACTTCATAAAATGCTGGATTCTTATTCTTCTGGTTCAGTTAAATTAATTTCTAATGGAAATTCCGAAAAATTATGGGAAGGTGTGAATTTTCAGAATAAAACAGAAATTTATTTGATCCTTCAGGAGTTGATGACCAATATGAAAAAACATAGTCGTGCAAGCATTGTTTCTCTCAAATTCAGTAAAGAAAATTCAGCAATAAATATCTCATACACGGACAATGGAATTGGAATTGAACAGCTTTCTCCAAAAAATGGCTTGCAAAATATGGAAAACCGTATTAATGCTATCAACGGAACAATTATTTTTGACAAAGAAACCAATAATCTATTGAAAATCAACATTTCATTTCCTGTCTAAAATAATACTTATGTTTACAAAAATTCTTATTGCCGAAGATTACGAAAGCTCTAATATATCTGTCCAAAAAGCATTGGAAGATCTTAAAATTACCAATCCTAAATATGTCAATTATTGCGATGATGCAATTAGCAGAATCAAAATGAATTTGCAGGAGAAAACCCCTTTCGAACTGCTGATTACGGATCTTTCCTTTGATGAAGATCACAGAGAACAAAATATAAAAAATGGTCAGCAACTTATTGCTGAAGCAAGAGAACTGCAACCCAATCTGAAAGTCATTGTTTTCTCCGTTGAAAAAAAGGAAGTTATTATTGAGAAACTTTTCAAGGAACAGCAAATCAACGGTTATGTAAAAAAAGGACGTGAAGATGTAAAGGATCTGAAGAAAGCAATAAAAGCGGTTTTCAATAACGAAAAGTACCTTTCCTATGATTTAAAAACCAACAGTTCCGAAAGAAATTCTTTTGAGTTTTCTGAATATGACATTCTACTCGTTTCTTTATTAGCCAATGGCATTCTCCTTAAAAACATACCGGATTATCTGAAAGAAAACAACATCAAACCCGCCAGTATGAGCGCTGTTGAGAAAAGATTAAAAGAAATAAAAGAATCTTTAGAGATCAATAGTAACGAACAGCTGATTGCTTTTTGTAAGGACTTCGGGATTATATAATTCTTTAAGATAAATGCTTTTCATTAAAAAACTTTCAAAATATTTTGAAAGTTTTTTTGTTTTTACGGATTTCCGTAAAAAAAGAATATTTGGCTGAGGTACTTTTGGATTGTTAAACAAATAAAAAACAATCTATTATGGAATACAAAATTGTTCCTTTTGTTGCAACTCTTAACCAGCAACAACAGAACACAAATATCGTAGCTCAACAATTAGAAGATTTAGTAAAAAATTACGTTAGCCAAGGTTGGAAGTACGTGAGGCTTGAAAGTGTGTCAACACACATTCAGCCAGACAATGGATGTTTTGGAGCAGGTGCAAAACAAGGTTTTATGGCTTCATACCAAATGGTTGTATTTAGTAAAGAAAATAATGGCTAAATATCTATTGATCTTGCCAATTAAAATATATTGGTTTTTAATTCCTAAATCTAAAAGAAGGAAATGCATATTCAGAAAAAGTTGTTCTAGATATGTATTTGATAAGACGATTAATGAAGGAATAATCTCGGGATTAGAAGCTTTGAAATATAGATATAATAATTGCAGAGGTGGATTCCACATTTTTGAAAACCCAATTACAAAACAAATTCAAATTATTTTACCAAACAATTGTGTTCTTGAGGAATACGAAATATCAAAAAGATTCATTCACAACAAATAAAAAAATAACAATGGGAAAATTTATCATCACTAAAAGAATCAACCACGAATATCAATTCAACCTGAAAGCTGGAAACGGTGAAATCATTTTGACAAGTGAAGGTTATGTTGCAAAATCAGGTTGCAAAAACGGGATAGAATCTGTAAAAACTAATTCACAAATCGATTCCAGATTTGAGAGGAGAGTTGCTGTAAACAACAAAGATTATTTTGTTCTGAAAGCTGGAAATGGAGAAATAATTGGAAAAAGTCAATTGTATTCTACAAAACAAGGAATGGAAAACGGAATTGCTTCTGTAAAAGACAATGCACCAACCGCAGAAACTATCGACGAAACAAACTAATAACTATGGAACTCAAATTAAAACTGGAACAACTTCATCAACGTGTCAATGGTCTCAAAGATCAGATACAAACTGAGGAAGCTACGAAAACGGCATTCGTAATGCCTTTTATTCAGATTCTTGGTTATGACATTTTCAATCCAACCGAAGTGATTCCTGAATTCATTGCTGATATTGGAACCAAAAAAGGCGAAAAAGTAGATTTTGTCATCAAGAAAGATGATGAACATATTCTTATCATAGAATGCAAAAGCTGGAAAGAAAATGCGGATGCTCACAACTCTCAGCTTCATCGTTATTATCACGTTTCCAAAGCGAGATTTGGTGTTTTGACCAATGGGATTATTTATAATTTCTACACCGATTTGGAGAAGCCTAATATTATGGATGAAAAGCCATTCTTCACCATCAATCTTGATGATCTGAAGGACAACTCTCTTAAAGTTCTTGAAAGTTTTACAAAATCCGGCTACAATCTCGAATCGATTTTAGATTCTGCAGAAGCGTTGAAATATATCAAAGCTATCAGAAAAGAATTCGAAAAAGAAATTGAAAATCCTTCTGACGAAATTGTAAAATTATTGGTCAATCGATTTTTCGAACGGCCACTTACAGCCAACAGAATGATTGCTTTTAAAGAATATACAAAACGGGCTTTGAGCCTTTCAATTTCGGAATCTATCAGTTCAAGATTAAAATCTGCCTTGGTTATTAATGATAATATTGAGACAGAAAAGACACCAATTTCGCCAACAAATATCGGTTCTAATAATGATATTTCAAAAGTTACAACAACTGAGGAAGAACTGGAAGCTTTTCAAATCGTGAAAGCAATTTTGAGGGAGAAAATTCCCGCAGAAAGAATTGCTTACAGAGATACACAATCCTATTTCGGCGTTTTGCTGGATGACAATAATAGGAAACCGATTTGCAGACTATATTTTGGAACCAGCAGGAAATTGATTGAGTTGTTCCACAACGGGAAAGATTCCGGAGAAAAAATTAACCTTGATTCTCTTGACGAAATCTACAATCATAGAAACGAGCTTCATCAAACCATTGAAAACTATAATTAAATGAAAAAAATTCTAATGTTATTTTTTGGAATTATCCTGATTACTCTTACTTCTTTTTATTTTTCAAAAACAGAAAACAACGGGCACAGTGGAAAATGTACAGGTTCAGAATATTGCACGGCTTGTTCCAGTTGTTCGAGATGTGGTCATTGTGGAGCCGGAGGAACTTGTGGCGTCTGCAGTGGTAGCAAATCAAAAAATAATAAAACTTCTGATTATTCAAAAAATAAAATATCTGCATCTCGCCAAGCTAAGAAAGGAAATCAATCACAAAATTTTTCAAATATATCCAAAGATGATTTTGATATGGTAACATCAGATCGTTCAACCAATATTTTTGAAAAACCATCTTTCCAATCAAAAGTAATAGAGAATATTTCTAAAAACACAAAATTAATTCAGCTTTTAAAATTAGATTCTTGGTATAAAGTAAAAATCAAAGACAGCGAAAAAATAGGATACATTTATTATAAGGACGTAAAATAATGATCCGGAGTTTAAAAATCATTGCTTTATTTTTCCCTGTAGTTTTAGGTGGATTGATTTATATCATTTTCAGAACAGAAAAACTTTTGATGTTTCATTGGTTTGAATATCTAAAATTATCTGATGAAATTAATTTCATTAAAAATTTAAGAAACATCTATTCTTTTCCTGGCTGGTTTATCTACAGTCTTCCGGATGGACTTTGGGTATTTTCTTATACTGCTCTTTCTTTAGAAATATGGAAATTCTCAATTACACGACGTAGTTTTTTCTGGATTTTCAGCATTCCTGTTGTAGCTGTGTTGTCAGAGTTCCTTCAACTTTTCAGAATTATCCCGGGAACCTTTGATTTAATTGATGTTATGTTCTATCTACTTGGAATAATTCTCCCTTTTTATAAAACTTTAAATACTAAAATATATGAAACACTTTAAACAAATAATCTCGGCCAGTCTATTTTTATTCTTCTTACTCATCGCGTTTGGAAGTATGGATGATAAGAAAAGTAAAAACTCATCTTACAGTCATCTTAACTCGCTGGAGACTTCTGATGTTCATCCACAGGAAATAGAAGCACCAAAAACAGATTCTAAAAAAGAGGCAATAATAATCAAGCTAAAAGAAAAAGCAAAGAAAGACTGGCCCAATGATTATTCTACTCAGGAATATTGGATCAATGAGCAAATAGAAGCTTACGACTATATGGAAACTATAGAAGATAATCCTATAAAAAAACAAGCACAAAGAGATTGGCCTTTAGACTTCAGTACGCAGAAATACTGGTACGAAGAACAAATTGAAGCCAAAAACAGAATTGAATAAATTCTTATAATATTAATAATCAAAAAACTAAACATTATGAATTTAAAGAAATTTTTAAATGAAGAACAAGACCCAAAATCGGTTGAAAAACTTCTGGAAAAAATCAACAGCCTTCTCACTTCTCAGGAGTTTGTAGAATACATTGCAGTTCAGAAAAAACCGGCGCTCAATTTATCACCTGATTGTATTGCACTTACTAACAGAAGAATTATTTTTTGCAGACCAAAAACATTTGGCTTATCAATGGATTTTCAGGATTACAGCTGGGTAGATGTCGCAGATTGCCACATCAAAGAAGGAATTATTGGCGCAACTTTTATGATGAGAACGACAAGAAATTTCACCAATATGATGGATTATCTTCCAAAAGCACAGGCAAGAAAACTGTATCAGTACGCTCAGGAAATCGAAGAGCAAATGCGAGGTGTAAGGAGAGAGAAGGATTTGGAAACAAGAAGAGCTTCTGCAGGCGGTGTTACCGTAAATAATGCAACACCAATTATTGCACATCCACAACAATTCCAGCAACAACCAAATCCAATGATGATAGAAAATGAAGATCCGTTTGCTCTTTTACAAAAACTAAAAGGATTAATGGAAAACGGAATTATTTCACCTGAAGAATTTGAAAACAAAAAAAACGAAATTTTATCAAGAGTTTAATATTATGAAATCAAAATCTACTACCGTATTACTTGCTTTTTTCTTAGGAGGATTAGGCATTCACAGATTTTATTTGGGTCAAAATGGAATGGGAATCCTTTATCTTATATTTTGCTGGACTTTCATTCCTGCATTAATTGCGCTATTCGACTTCTTCATTTTCATTTTTATGTCAGAAGACAGTTTTAATTACAAATACAATATCCGAACAGGATTTTAAAATTAGAAACAAATGAAACCATTTCTCACATTTTGTGCGCTATGTTGTTTCGTCGGTATTTTCAGACTTCCTATAGAATATTATACTTTTCTTAGAACTGTTGTTTCCGTTGGAGCTGTATCTATTTTATATAATACTTTAAGCTCTAAGCAACTGTATTTCAGTATAATTTTCTTTATTATTCTTATTTTTTTCAATCCCATTTTTCCCATTTATTTATATCGAAAAAATTTATGGATCCCGATTGATGTAATTACAGGAATATTATTTCTGTTAGTAACTTTTATTGAAAAGATAGAACAGAAAAAGGAAGAAGAAATTCCCGAAGAAGCTTCTGAGCAAGTCACATATCAAAAATCCCATTCGCGAGACAGAATCGTCAATCTCAGAAAATCCAAAGAAGAATAAAACTATGGAAAAAAATCCAATAACAGAAAATCTCAAAGCTCATTTTTTAAGACTCTATCAGATGGCAATTTGTGATGAAAATTTCAGTGCTTTGGAGCTTAAAATGTTATATAAATGTGCCGAAGAAAGAGGCATTTCCTCTAAAAATCTAGACGAAATTCTTTTGAATCCGATTAATCTCAAGTCATTAATCCCGCAGACTATCGAAGAAAAAATTGATTATCTGTATGATCTCATTATAATGATCTGCGCAGATGGTATAGTTTCTCCGGATGAATATTCTGCAATGGAAAAATATGTTTTGATGTTTGGTTTTTTAGAAGAAAATATAATGGCAATCGTTGATTATTTGATTGAAGCCGTAAAAATCGGGAAGAATAAAAGTGAAATCATATTCGAATTAAAAAATTAATAAACAATGGATACTACGAGTATAAAAAATATATTTAAATTAAAATCTATTCCTATAGAACCTAAGCAAGAGCAGATTCCAAAAGTTGAAATAGATTCTAATGAAGAATCTCCTGAAGAAAGCAGAAAAAGAACCTATCATGAATCCGGATACAGAGACAGTTCCAGAACCAGCGGAAACCATTCTACCCTTTCAATTTGTCTTGATGCTGTTTATTCAAAATTCCAGAATGAGGAAAAGGAAATGGTTGAAAAACAGCAAAAATTGAAAGAATCTTATATCAATGAACAAAAAAATAAGGAGACAGAAACCAAAGCTTTAGCAGTTGCACTGGAAACCAAAGAAGAGCAGTTGAAAAAGAAAAACCTAGATGTAGAAAATCAACAAAACCAAATAGAAATTCTCAAATCTGAAATCCTCGATCTGCCAAGAAATCCCGAAAAATATAATGTAAAAGCAACAAGAGGCGCTTCTGCAAAATTCTGGATTGGCGTTATCCTTTTGCTTCCCATAAGCCTGTATCTGTTAACGTTTTACATTTCAACATCATATTCAGCTTTTTTCAAAAGTTTCGATGCAAAAAGCACAGTGATACAAAGCGTTTTTGATGCTCAGGCATTTGACAAAGCCTGGAATGAAGGTCCGATTGAAGGCGCTTTCGTCACGTTAATTCCTTTTGTGTTTTTAGGATTAGGCTTTCTGATTCATATGTTTGGAGAAAATAAAACAAGAATCAATTACATCAAATTAGGAATATTATTTATTGTAACATTTGTCTTCGATGCAATCTTGGCTTATGAGATAGAATGGAGATTATATGAATTAAATAAAACGTTTAATTCCCCTGATTTTAATCTCAAAATAGCCTTTACAAAAAATCAGTTTTGGGGAATTATCTTCGCCGGATTTATCGTCTATATGATCTGGGGATTGGTTTTTGACTTTGTAATGAAAGAACATCGGGAAAAAGACAAAATAAAAAGTGAACAGCAAATCAGACAAAAAAATGTTCTTTTTATTTTAGAAAAAATCAATGTTTTGAGAAAAGAAATCGAAGAAATTATTGCAAATATCGGAACAACAAAAGAACTGATCATCAAAACCAAAGGAAGAATCGAAGAACTTCAGAACATTATCGATGGAGTAATCATCCCTACAAAAGATTACAAACTATACGCTTCAGAATATGTTCAAGGCTGGGTTACTTTTATTGGCGAGAAAATAGCCGTTTCAAAAACAGAAAAACAAACAATGATAGACAGTTGTATAGAAACTTACAATGCGAATCTGGAAAATGTAGGCGCTAATTCTGACAACCAAAATTTAGTTTATTTATCATCTTTATAAATTACAGATTATGAAAAAAGTTTTCTATTTATCAATGATGATTTCAATTATTTCTTGTTGTAAAACAGAAACAATTACTAAAAGCGGGAATGATTCAATAGTTGTCGATTCCAACAATATCAATCTAAGTATTTTAATCGATCTGTCAGACAGAATTGATCCAAAAACCAATCCCAATCCGACAATGGAATATTTCCAGCGGGATATGGAATATATTAGAGCCATTGAAATGGGATTTCTGGATCATATCAAATCAAAGAAAATTATTACTTATGACGATCAAATGCAGGTTTTCTTCAATCCTGAACCTTTGGATCCAAAAATGAATGAATTGACAAAAGAACTTAAAGTCTCGTTCAATAAAAATACTCAGCGAAATTATTTTGATTCGGTTGATAAAAAATATTCTGAATTACCTTTAAACATTTACCAATCTGCTATAAAAGACGGAAATTACGTAGGATCTGATATTTGGGAATTCTTTAAAAATAAAACAAAAGATTATTGCATCAAAGATGATCGCAGAAATCTTCTTTTCATTCTGACGGATGGATATATGTATCACGACAACACTAAATTCTTAGAAGAAAACAAAACTTCCTATCTTACAAGCAAACTGATAAAAGCAAACAGCCTGACAACTTCTAATTTTAAAAATATAATTGAGAAAAATAAATTCGGTTTTGTAAAAGCCAATGAAAACCTCAACAATCTGGAAGTAGTTGTTCTTGGCATCAATCCTGAAAAAGGCAATCCTTTTGAAGAAGCTGTTATCAAAGAATATTGGGAAAATTGGTTCAAAGAAATGAAGATCAAAAAGTATCAAATAAAATCGGCTGATCTCCCAAGCAATCTGGAACCTTTAATTAAAAACACAATTTTAAATAGGTAAATTTTATTTGTAAAAATTACTCAATGAGATTTCAATATTTGATGTCTCATTTTTTGTTTTTTAATTACATGAAAATTACCTGAAAAAGAAAACAACCAGCTGAATTTCAACTGGTTGTAATTTTACAATTGTAGACCCACAGGTTCTTCCCTATTGCAACCTTATAGTACGTAATGAGCTTCAAGTTCTCATTATCATTGAATTCATGAATAAAATTACTTTATAAATTAACTATTAAAATATCATAATATATCATTAGTATTCATTTTTGTGGGGAAAATGTGGGTACAAAACTTAGTGTAACAAAAAAGCGCCATTTGTTAACAAATGTTAAACTCATATACCTATAATTAGTTAAAATATTGTTAAAATTGTGAAAAATATTGTAAAAAAGCATAAATATTTGTAAATTCGCAAAATAAAGTTCTTAGAAACAGAATCTTTCTACGTCAGTTTAGTATTGACTCGAGAGTAATCAATTTTTATTGATTCGCCAACCTACCAGATAGCTAACTGGCAAGGTGGTCCAATGATTCGGCTATCAAAGCAAGGTGTTTTTAACACTAACAAAGGTGCAGATTTCTTTTTATACTAGTTTAAAATTATCTCTCCAATGTATGTTTACAAAGAACATAAACTGAGTATTAATTTTAAATTTAAATAGTATGATTAATGTAAGATTCATTATCAAAAACCCTAAAGAGGGTAAAAATCCAATTTACTTAAGAGTCAGAGCAGGCAGAAAACTCGATTTAATTTCGACAACACGTGAAATAGCTGACTTATCAGACTGGAACTCTGAAACAGGGCTGTTATTAGAATCATTTAAAGAGTTTAACAATGGGAAAATTAAAGAAAAGCGTGACGCTCAGACAAAGCTAAGAATTACAGAAAATTCTGCTTGCAATTTGCGTTTATCATTGTTAAAGAATAAGATAGAATCTTTTTACAAGGAATCTGGGCAACTTGATGCTAAGTCCTTAAAATCCATAATATTCCCTGAAACAACTATTGTCGATGTTATCGATGATAATCTTCTCAGCTATTTTGACACGTTTATTGAGTCAAAGGGTACAAATCTTAGTAAAAGGTACAGACAGAAAATATGCGCAATTGCAGAAATTCTAAAAAGATATATTGCTAATCGCAAATTAAAGAGACTCTCATTCTTAGATGTCGACAATAATTTTAAAAACGATTTTGAAAAATATTGTGAAGATAATGAGGAATATAGTGTTGGTTATTTTCATAATAATTTTAAAGTGATAAAAACTATATTATTTCACGCAAAGTCAAATGGAAATCAGATTTTCCACGGCTTGGATAAAATAAAGTGTAACACAGAGAAAACAATGTTTGTTATCCTTACTCCAGAAGAACAACAGAGAATTCAGAATTTTAATTTTACTGATGACCATTTAGATAATGCTAGGGATTGGTTAATAATCTCTTGTAATTCAGGTCAAAGAGTTTCAGATTTTATGAGATTCAAGACTGAAATGATTAAGAAGGAATTTATTAAGGAGAATGAAAAATATTTCATTGAGTTTATTCAGGAAAAAACAGCAAAACAAATTAAGCTACCATTAAATAACACAATTGTGCAAATTTTACATAAGCGTGATTGGTCATTCCCACGAAAAATGTCAGAACAACGCTATAACGAGCATATTAAAGTTATTTGTGAGAGGGTCGGAATAACTGAATCTGTAGAAGGGATGCTACCGATTAGTCAAATAGAAAGTCTTGCGAAATCTTCATTTAAAAATCCAAGAAGAAAGATTCAAGGATTTTATCCCAAGTATCAACTAGTTAGTTCTCATATCGGTAGAAGAAGTTTTGCCTCAAATCATTTCGGTAAAATACCAACTCCATTACTTATGCTAGCTACAGGACATTCTACTGAAAATATGCTAATGAAATACATTGGAAAAATAGATGTGCATTTGGCTAATTCTTTAGCAGAATATTTATAACCCTAAAACAAATACAAATATGGCAGACGAATTTATTGTAACAAATACTAAAAACATTAGAGAAATTGTCAAAGAGACAATCCACGAACAACTCGTTGAATTTTCAAAGTGGTTTGAAAGCAAAATTATACAAGAAGATGTAATTTTATCAAGAGAACAGACAGCAAAAATTCTAAATGTAAGTCTTAGCACTTTAAGCAGGTGGACAAAAGATAAAAAAATACAATCCTACGGTATTGGAGATAGAGTTTATTATAAATCGAATGACATTAAATCAGCTCTGATTCCAATAAATTAAAATAAGAAAATCTATAGAAGACAAAATAATTGTCTAGCAACCTAGAGACCACACTCCAAGGTGCTTCACGAAGTTCATACTTCAATGATTTGGGTAACAATCAAAATAAAAGGTCTTGAATTTCTTTCAAGAGTTTGAGACCTTATTTACAATTTAAAGCAAGGTCACATGAAAAACAAAATTATAATTAAAAAAGGACAAAAATTTCAGATTAATAAAGAGATATATCTTCCTTTGGAAATCATTAATGATTTAGACACAGCTCTTACAAATAATCCTCCAAATTTTAGCTTCAAGAAAGCATTTGCATATTTCCTTTTAAATTTAATAGCAGTAAGAAATAATGCTAACAAAGATTATACAGATTACAACGAAAGCTATGTGCCACTCTATTCCAAAATCTTAGAATCATATTATTATGGGTATAAAAAATACATTAAATACTTATGTGATAATAACATCTTGGAAAAGCGAAATTATAGTACATCAAAAGCAACATCAAATTCTTTCAGATTTAAAAATCCTGTTAAATATCATAACCAATTGTGTTATGAAAAAATAGAATTAGAGGATCTAAGTAAATTTAAAAATATTCAAATTGTTCATTCATTTGACGGAAAAATTCAAAAATGTAGTCATTTAGTAAAATGGTTTTATGAAGGTTTAGAAATCAACTGTGAAGGTGTTTACAATGATTATTGCAAAGAAAAAAATTATAACAAAAAATTATTTGCAGTATTACACAGTCAGAAAATAAAGAATAAAGAATTTTGGTTTACTAGAAATTTTGAGAGTGATAGAAGACTACACAGTCCGATAACAAATCTTCCAAAAAAAATTAGAAAACACTTAAGATTTAAAGGCGACAAATTAGAATCGGTTGACATAAAATGTAGTCAACCATTTTTCTTAATATACTTTATAGAAGAAGTATACAAAGAGATAGTAGAAGAAAGAAAAAAGAATTATACTATAATGTTCGAGAATATTCTACAGATAGAAAAAATTATATTTAGTAAAGATTTCGTTAGTGAATATTCCCAATTAAAAAATGCTATTCTACACGACGATCTATATAGCTTTTTAGGGGAAAAATTATATCCAGATACTATCATTGAACTTAAAAGGAATGAATTCATAGGTTGTAGGCAGAATAAATATAGAACAATAGTATCGTACAACAATCCTAGAGAATTAATGAAAAAAACTATATTAAGATTTTTATATGTTAATACGAACAATAATAGGTACTTAACTGAAGATGAAATTGATTTCAGATTAATTGAATCCAATTTTCCTTATTTTTCTTTACTTTTAAAAGTATTCAAGAAAAATGATCATAAGAGATTGAGCAAAATTTTACAAAATATAGAATCACATTGCATTCTGGATTATGTAACAAAAGAATTGAGTTTACAATATCCTGAAATGCCATTATTTACAATTCACGATAGTGTTATAACCACCGAGAGTTGGAATAAAAAAGTTAATTTAAAATTGCAAATGGAGAGATTGATTTATAATTATACTGGGTTAAAGCCTCAACTAGTAACTGAACAGTTTTAAATTAATGATTTTATATGTGAAATAAATAATTCTGTATTAATAAATTTAGTAATATTATAAGTAATTATAAAATCATATAGATTAACACAAAATAATTAAATGGAAGAAAATTACAGAGTTGTAACAAGTGTAGAGGAATTTTCTGCTTGTATAGAGAAATTAAGAATAAATAATATTATTTGGTTCCGAGGACAAAGTAATTCTGAATACCCAATAGAGCCAACATTATTTAGAAAAAGACACGTCATTGGTGATTACAAAGGTATTGACAGACAACAATATAACTTTAAAAAATCTGATGCTATAATGAAAAACGACTTATATGCTTTGGATTTGTTTAAACAAAAACATTTTGCAAAATACAGGATCTCAACGTTAAATGATATTGACTATTTATATTTAATGCAACATTATGACATCCAAACAAGATTACTAGATTTTTCTACCGATCCGTTTGTTGCATTATACTTTTCAACCCAGAAGAAAAAAAATGAAAAGAAGTTCGAAGAAGAAATCGAAAATATTTATAAAGAAGAAGCTAGAAATAATGATAGCTCAACAATTTTCTGTATAAATCCTTACATTCTCAATAAACAATCTATGGGCTATGATGGAATAATCAACTTAAAGGATACAAACTTTAATGATTTAAAAGAAATTTTGCATCCCTTAGCAATAGAGACTGACTTTGAAGATGACCGAATCACAGCCCAAAAGAGTAAGTTTATTTTCTTTGGAAGAATGTATAATGATTATGAATTTTATTCAATATTAAAAGGCAGTTACTTTCGAATAATTATTCCAAATAGTTGTAGAAAACAAATATTTGAACACATAAAAAAAACAGGATATAATCATACCGATATATTCCCTGATTTTAAAGGTATTGCATTAGAAATAAATGAAGCTATTGAGGAAAATTATATCACAAGTTTAAAAAAACTGACAAATGATTAATAAGTCAAGTGATATAAAAAACTTCATTATAAAACTTAATGATAGAAATATACAAAGAAAAAGAGAGTCAGGAATAACTTCCTATGTTTTAAGTTCTGTTTTGATAGTCTGTATTTATAAGTTATTTTCAAATTCAGAAAAGTTACTGACGTCAACTCAATACTTCCCCGAAAACTTAAAAAATAGTATTTGGTTAATTTGTTATCTTTTTAATCTACTTCTATTGTTAGGGGGCTTAGTCTACACACTTTTTCCAACCTTCGAAAATTTTAAAAATGTAAAGCTTATCAAAGCTTCGAGGACAGAGCCATATGTTTTTTTGAGTCTTATATTAGCTTTTCCCTTTAGTTTGGCATTAACAATTTATACCTTAATCACAAACGAAAGTGATAGTACAATTTTTAAAATATATTGTTATCTCTTAATATTCTTTGGATTGATAGGATTAATTATGACTTACGTATTATTTACTAAAAATAAAAACCCTGAGTTTAAAATAAAATCAACTCCACAACCTAGCGAAAAAATAATATATATTATACTTTATCTTTTCATATTCATAATTTGTACATATTCAACTTACTTAATTTATACTTTGACAGTAGAATGTAAGGTTGAAATAATTAAGTTAATAATTTTAGCTTATTTAACTTACGTAATTATTGAAAGAATTCTTCAAGTAAATACATTTGATAAACACTTTTCACAAATGGAGGATTTCGAATATGAAATCGTTTTACGTGGTCTGGAAGAAGACCAAATTAGAAAAGAGTTTCAAGAAAGATTTAGTGGATTCTTAATTAGTGATTGGATAGGTCATCAAACAAGTATATTTCTAAACAGAATCAAAACCTATAAAGAAGACATTGATTTTAATTCTAACCTGTTATTCAATTTAGAGTTAGAATTTCAGAATAATTGGGATAATCCAAAATATGGAACTACAAAAAAGTTTTATGAAAATAGGATTAAAGCAATTACCGTATTGTTTAATGATCAAAACCAAAATCAAATTAAAATCTTAAAGGATACAATAAATTTGAATTTCTTAGATATTGAATCTAGTGAAAGAAGTCGTACGTATAATTTGATCAGTGACATAACAAATTATGAATTTTCAGATAACAATTAATGATTTGCATGACTTACAACTTTAAAACAAACGGTATTGATTTAACTCAAAATCAACTGACTATATTAGGTAATTTTTTGCTATCCTTAAATTCTAAACCCGATGTTAAAATTATATATCGTGGAGAAAGTATTGAAAACTTAAAACTTAAGCTGAACATTTGTGAACATGATAATCTCTTAGATAAATTAAATTACTTTATTTTTAAGATAGGAGAAAAAGGAAGAGTTTATCAAGAAAAATATTATCAGATGCTTAAAAGTAAAAACATATTTGCAATAGATGATACTAGTGAACGATTTCTCAAGCATATTTTCAACAAAATAAATCACGTAATTAAAACATCAAAAAATCCAGAAATAATAAATTTTAAAAAATATAATTCAAGTTTTGTTGATTATTTTTCAGATAAAAATAACAGTCAAGATTTCATCCGTAGTTTTGAAACCCTTCCGAAGAGCAATTTTTTAAAAGTTAGAGATTACTATCTAGAATTTTTGCATCGTGTTGGCTTTTTGGGATTTTACCTAAACACTTTTTTTGTTTCGACAACTCCATCAAAAAAAATTGCACAGGAATTTACTAAAAACGGGGATATAATATTTGTCTCTTGGAGAAGCATGGAGCGTTCAATTATAAAAAAAACTATTGCTGATCATAATTTGCCCGTTATCAAAAAAAATATTTTTAGTTATCAAAAAGAGTTCTCTGTAAAGGGTGCCCTTTTTCCACAAGACATTATAGGTTTTATTGATCGGTCACAAAATATCTTTCACGTTAACCCAAATCTTTTTAATTATCCCGAATTGATAGATTATATGATTAAGTATGGAATCCCCACTGATCAAAGTGAATTTGGTTCTATTGTAAATGAGACAAACTACAGTGGAAGTGTAATCCGTGATGGAAATGTTATAAATGATAATCATAAAAACAATTTCTAAAAGAATATTTTTCATTAATTTTAACACGAAAATTCATGATACCTAAACTTATAAGAGAAACTATTGAAAATTTTGAGTATCAAGATATTTCAGATTGGCTAAAGGATCTACTTTTCTTTTTTTATAATCCTTTTAGTATATTAAAAAAATTCCAGAACTCGAATAAACAATTTCCTCAATTAGTATTTTATTCGGTGTTAACAATAGTGATACTAGCAATGAGTTTTAAAGGATTTCAAGTCTCAAATATTGAATCATACCAAATACTACTATCAATTTCAATCTACTGCATCCCTTTTACAATTCTAAACTATCTATCTATTAGAATATTTCTTAAAATAAATTTTTGGATTATTTTAAAATCAGTACTGTTATTTCTACTAATCTCATCAATTTTTTCTTTTATAACACTAAGTTTGTTTATCACTAACGAAAACTACGTTTTCTTATTTATTAATATATGTATAAATGTTTTACTTTTAATTTATCTACTCATAATCTTTCCTATACAATTTACAAATAAGATGTCTAACAAAATTTTATGCACCTTAACTAATTTATTTTTCTTTAATGTGTTATGTATATTACTAATATTTGTAATCAGAACTGATCAACACTCTAATATAAAGTCTGTAGATCCGATATACAATGAACATCAGATAAGTGTTGCCAATATTAAAAGTTTTGATGGCGAACCATATTCTATCACAAAAGTATTTTATCCAAATGGACAAAATTTTTATAAAACTTTTGCCTACAAAAGAAATGACTCTATCTTTAGGAATGACGGTAAGATGTTAATATATTTCAAGAAACTATTTCATGATAATACTGTCGAAATATCAAAATCTGCTGTCAGTTTAAATTTTAAAAGAAATAAAAATTCATTAAAATTACTTGGTGAGTATTTTAATAACTTAGAAACCATGTTTAATTACGATTATGATGAAAAATTATTAATATCCAAAACAGTATTTGTCAACAGTAATAAAGATGTTTTACATTACGAAAAAGAATTTCGAATTGACAAAAATATAATTAAGCCATATAGTCAATTTATGGAAGCAAGCCAACAAATATATGAAGGAAATCAGTTTGCAAATAAACCCTTTGTCATAATCTCCTTTTTGTTAATTCCTGCGAGTTATTTTTTTGAAATAATTGATTATCAAGAAACTAATGTTTTATTTCAATTATAATTTTAAATTTATCAATTAGAACCTGCTACGTGGTAACCCAATTTCGTGTTCCTGTGGATAAGGCTTTCTCCAAGTCATACTGACATCTTCCTTAATTTTATTGTAAGCTTCATAAGATTTTTCTTTATCTAAAGTATATCTTGGATCTGGGATGAATGGCATTTTCACCATTTTAAGAATTGTAATTGTTGGAAAATGAAAATCTACTTCAACCGTTCCTAAAAGCAAATAACAGCCACCACCTTGAAAGGGATATTGATTGAGACAATTGGGAAAATGAGCTGTGTCAAAATATTCTCCTTCTGCATCTATCCAAGTTCCAAAAAACATCGTTCCTTTTTTGGTGGGAACGTGCTTTCTTGAAATTAGATAAGCTAGCATTTTTACTTGCTTTTTGTGATGTTTAACCAAGTCTTTTGCCATTACTGAACCCCTATATTTTGTTTGCAATAAATCAAATGGACTAAAAGAAATTGGAAAACCTAATATTTCTATTTCATCGAATGCATCTTCATACGGATGCCGTTCTACTTTAGGCAATGAGTAGTTTTTCTGTGGTTCTTCAATTAAAGTCAATTGCTTAGTATCTGGTTTATTTAAAGCCATCAGAAATCTTGCTTCAATTAGCAATTCGTGTTTTCGTTTTCCTGTAAATCTAAATGCCCCAATAAAGATTAATATCTGTAACATTTCAACGCCAATATGGACTCTTTTGACAAAGTTTTCTAAAGATTGGTAATCTCCGTTCATTTTTCTTTCTTCGGGGATAGAAAGAGCTGTAAAACCATCCAGTTTCTCAATATGCATTAATCCTAAATACATATCTTTATCGTAAACCGTTGTTTTATATTCACTCATATTCACACACGGATTTAAGATGTTTGCCCCAGACATTTTAGCTTCGTGAATATAAACTTCTGTTCTATAAAATCCCCCGCCATTATTAATAGCACACACCATAAATTCGATTGGATAATAAACTTTTAAATATAGACTTTGATAACTTTCAACAGCATAAGAAGCTGAATGTGCCTTGCAAAATGAGTAACCTGCAAAAGATTCTATTTGCCTATAAACTTCTTTTGATAATTGCTCTGGATGACCTAAATTTTTACAAGATTCAAAAAAATGATCTTTTACTTTTTGCAACGCTGATAATGATCTTCCTTTACCACTCATCGCACGCCTTAGTACATCTCCATCTGGCGCAGATAATCCACCAAAATGAAGTGCTATTTTTATCACATCTTCCTGATAAACCATAATGCCGTATGTCTCCCCTAATTCTTTTTTGAACACGTCGTGAAAATATTCAAACTGGGTTGGATTATTATGTCTGAAGATGTATTCACGCATCATTCCACTTTGAGCAACACCAGGTCTAATAATAGATGATGCAGCAACCAGAACTTTATAATTTTCACATTTTAGCCTTCTGAGTAAGCCACGCATTGCAGGACTTTCAATATAGAAGCATCCAATAGTTTTCCCTATACTTAAATATTCATTGCATTTTGCTTCATTCTTCGATATGGTTGTATCTTTAATATCTATTGTAATCCCCCTTTTTTCCTTCAGTAGTTTAATGGTATCATTTATAGTTCCTAATCCCCGCTGTGATAAAATATCAAACTTTTCAAAACCAATATCTTCGGCAACGTGCATATCAAATTGTACAATTGGGAAACCTTTCGGTGGCATTTCTAAAGCAGTAAAATTAGTTATAGGTTCTTCTGAAATCAAAATTCCGCAAGAGTGCATACTTCTTTGATTAGGAAACTTTTCAAGTAGTTTTCCATACTTATGAACCAATCTTGATACGGAATTAATATCATGCGATTCTAAAGGTTTAGTGGCTAATGCATCCAATTCCTCTTTTGGCAATCCGAATGCTTTTCCAACTTCCCTAAAGATGGATTTGTATTTAAATTCTACATTCGTTCCACAAAATGCAACGTGATCTTTTCCGTATTTATCAAAAATATATTGTAAAATTGTATCTCTGTCCTGCCAGCTCCAATCCAAATCAAAATCAGGTGGTGTTTTTCGGTTTAGATTTAAGAATCTCTCAAAATAAAGATCAAGTTCAATAGGGCAAATATCTGTAATACCAAGACAATAACTAACAATACTATTTGCCCCACTACCACGTCCGACATGCATAAATCCCATACGATTGCTATATTGAACTATATCCCAAGAAATTAAAAAGTAACCGCTGAAATTTAGCTGATTTATAACATTAAGTTCCTTTTCAACTCTAGCTTTTGCAACGTCATCATGTTCTGGGTATCTCTTTCTAAATCCTTCATATGCCAATTTTGTCAATAATTCAAAATCGCTTTTCTTGCTGTCGGTAAAATACTTTTTATTCTTTGGAGTGGTATATTCAAACTCAAAATTGCATTGATCTAGTATCCATTCTGTATTTTTTATAATTTGAGGATAACGGTTATACTTTTTTAAAAGCTCAGATTCAGGCATAAATTTCTCTGAATTCTTACAAATGTCAGCTTCTGTCAGCTTTGTGCCAATAGTATTATTATCAATCGCTCTTAAAATCTTGTGAAGATTATATTCCGTTGGCGTTTTAAATGTCACAGGCTGTAAAATAACCATCTTTGGAATATAAGTTTTCAACTTAGGATTTATCAAGAGATTTAATTCTTCAGGTCTAATTCCTATGAATTCATTTCGATAAAGCTTTGGTGGAAAATCATTCAGAGGATATATCACTATGGCCTCAGAAAATTCTGGGTGGTATTTTGGCAATTCTAATCCTTCACAATTATGTTGGGTAAGGAGCCTATTAATTTCTCCAATGCCATTTTTATTTTTTGCCAGACAGATATAATAAAGTCGATTTTCGCTTCGAATTTCCATCCCTACAACAGGCTTTATATTATATTGTTTACAAAGTTTGTTGAATTCGTATATTCCAGTAATTGTATTGATGTCTGTTAAAGCTAATTCTTTAATGTTAAGATCAACGGCTTGCTGAACCAATTCTTCGACAGAAATAGTTCCATAACGTAAACTATGGTAAGAGTGACAATTTAAAAACATAATTAGTTATTTTAATAGACCTGATGCACGGCAAACACTATGACTTCCAAATCTCAATTTCAATCTGTCCATCGTCTGATAAAGATTCATTTGCTCTTCAGTATCCTCAAACAAATTCATTTGATGTTGTCCATGTACTAAACCTGTAAATTTTACTCCAATCATTCTTATTCTCATCCTTCTGGAATATAGCTTATCAAATAATCCTAAAACATAATTTAAAAGTGTATGATCGGATGATGTATAGGGAATTTTATATTGTTTCGTTTCTGTATCAAAATTGGAATACCGAATTTTAACTACTACAACTGAGGTCAGCCATCTTTCACTTCTCAACTGAAATGCTAATTGTTCAACCATTCCTGACAATAAACTTTTGATTTCTTGAATATCAATTGTATCTTGAGCAAAAGTATTTTCCGCTGATATTGATTTTCTTTCAGAGTAAGGAATTACAGGCGTTTCATCAATACCATGAGCTTTCTTCCAAAGTTCACTTCCATTTTTCCCTATTAATTGATGTAAAACTTCAACGGGCGTTTCAGATAAATTCTTGATGGTTCTTAATCCAAGCCTTGATAACAATTGGAAAGTCACATCCCCGACCATTGGAATTTTCTTGATTGATAATGGATTCAAAAAGGGCTGTACATTTTTTTCTTGAATTTGAAATCTTCCAGTTGGTTTAGATTCTCCAGTTCCGATTTTTGAAACTGTTTTGTTATTTGACAATGCAAAACTAATAGGCAGTCCAGTATTCTTAGTTACGGCATTAGCTATTTCATTAGTCCATTGATAGCAACCAAAAAACTTGTCCATTCCTGTAAGATCCAAGTAAAATTCATCAATGCTTGCTTTTTCCAACACAGGTACTTTTTCCTGAATTACTTCAGTTACTAAATGAGACATATTAGAATACATTTCCATATCCCCTTTAATAACTTTTGCATCAGGACATAATCTCAAAGCCAATTTTATAGGCATTGCGCTTCTTACTCCGAAATATCTTGATTCATATGAACAAGAAGCCACAACGCCTCTGTCTCCACCGCCAATAATGACAGGAATTCCATTTAATTTAGAGTTTTTCAGTCTCTCACAGGAAACAAAAAAAGTATCTAGATCCATATGAACTATTTGATTTTCCACACAACAAAATTAGAGACTAATTGTCCCAAAATTTGTATATTTGTTGGCACAATCTGTCCCAATGTCAATTTTCTCAGATAACATAAGGTTTTTAAGAGGTAAAAAAGATTTATCTCAACAAGGGTTCGCCGAAATTCTTGAGATCAGTCGTGATCGTTATTCAAAATACGAAAATGGGCGTTCAGAAGCCCCATATGAATTGCTTATTAAGATCTCAAAATATTATAATACAAGTATTGATCTTCTGCTTACTGTAGACGTAAGAAAATATCCGTTGGATAATATGATTAATCTTCCAGAAAATAGAATTTTACTGCCGATACAAGTAGATAACACTGGAGAAAACAAAATTGAAATTGTTCCTCAAAAAGCACAAATGGGGTATTTAACGGGATATAATGATCCAGAATTCATTGAGGGTTTGCAACATATGTCTTTGCCTTTTCTAAGAAATGGAAAATATAGGGCTTTTCCTGTGGAAGGCGAATCAATGCCTCCCTATAATGATGGAAGTTTTATACTTGGAAAATATGTCGAAAACAAAGATCATTTAAAAAAAGGTAAAACATATCTATTCATAACTAAAGAAGGAATAGTTTACAAACGTTTCGAAAAACTGAGCAAAATTGGCACTTCCATAAAATCAGACAATGCGTTCTTCAACTCATATGAGATTGAATGGAGCGAGGTTTTGGAAATATGGGAATTTGCAGGGAGTGTTAATACAAAAGAGTTAATATCGGGAAATGTAGAATATCAAGAAATCAAAAGTATGTTTGCAATATTAAGAGATGAAATAAATATTTTAAAACAATGATTTATGTATAAATATAGTGTTGAGTTTATCCTTACAGAAAAAAGGTTTGAATTTGAAATTAGAAGCCATAAAGAAGAATATATTGAGCGTTTTTGCGATGATTTATTTCAATTATTTTCAACTTACAATAAGGAAACAAATATTCATACAATTAATGGTATAGCAAAAAACACAAAAAAATTTCAAAAAGATTTTTCAGTTTTTTTCAATGCTTATAAGTCTGAATTTCCCGAATTAAAAGGAGTTTATTCTCAGTTAAAAAATTTATCTCAGGACGAAATTTTTATATTTGTCCCAGCGAATAAGCACGGTTTTAAGGATAAAACTATAATGGGATTATATGTAAAATCTCAAAATAAGGGCGAGGACTTTCAAAAATTAAAAGACGACTTTGAAAATAAGTTTTCGAATATTATTGAAAATTATGAAGTATCAACTTTAGGCGAGTATAGGAGAACTATTGGAAATAAAAATAAGTTACAAAGAATCTGCAGATTTTGCAAACAAAAAGCTCCAATTGTAACTTTTAAAACTAAAGCACATGCAATCTCCGAAGCTTTAGGAAATAAAACTCTTATTCTTTTCGATGAGTGTGATAGTTGCAATAATAAATTCAGCAGAAGTATTGAAGGGGATATTATAAATTATCTATCAATTTACAGAACGTTTTTTAGCATTAGAGGTAAGGATGGATTGAAAAAATTTAAAGGAAAAAACTTCACGTTATCTAATGAAGATGGATTAAAACTAGTTTTTGATAGTTTAGATGATCGCCCACAGAATCCTGAAGAAAAATATGAAGTAAAATTGAAAACTTCAAATCCCATTAATCAACAAAATATATATAAAATTTTATCCAAATATTTTTTATCTGTAATTGAAGAAAAAGAGTTGCAAAATTTTGAAGAAACTATCAATTGGATCAATGGCAATTTAAAAGTTTTAAAACTTCCGAAAATTATTGAAATAATAACTTACAGCCATTTTAGTATACAACCTACTTTAATAATATACATGAGAAAAAACGACAATAGAGATATACCTTTTGCAGTTTGCGAATTTCAGCTGGCTTGTGTAAAAGAAATTTTCATTATACCCTTTTCAAATCAAGATGAAAAAGATTTTACCAACGAGAAAGATTATGAAATTTTTCTCAATGTATTTGATCACTACAGTAATCAATATAAGTATTCACTGACTGATTTTTCAAATAATGATGCGAGAAATATAGATATGGTATTAAGTTTTAAGACAGAAGATAAATAAGAATTTTAAAAAATTTAATTATATTTTTACATAATAGTTCAGAATAATGAAAGTAAAACTAGGTCAAGCAGTAAAAATGTTCTTTGGAAATTCATCTTTAGAAATGATTTATTTTGAAGCAATTAGCAACGCTCTAGACGCTGAAGCTACCGATATAAAAATTGAAATATCCACAGAGGCACAAAATAGACCTGAGACTTTAGAGATAAAAATTATTGATAATGGGTTAGGTTTTGACGATTTACGGTATGAGAAATTTTCAAACCTTTTTGATGTTGAAGAAAGTTCTCACAAAGGATTAGGAAGGCTTGTTTATCTATGTTATTTTGACGAAATATTAGTAAATAGTATTTATACACCTAATTTTGAGAGAATTTTTACCTTTTCTCAGCAGTTTGAAGAAGACAAATTTATAATAAGAAACATTGATAATTCTACGAGTGGTACAACTCTATTAATGAAGTCTTACACATTGCAAAAGATTGCAAAATCAGAGTATTTACAACCTAAAGAAATAAAAAAAAGAATTCTTGAAGAGTTTTATTCTCGACTTTTCCAATATAAACAACAAGGCAAAACAATTAATATAAATATAAGCTCAAGAATTGGTACAAGGGATTTTAATGAAAATTTATCAAATTCTGAAATACCAAATCTATTGTTTACTGAATTAGATAGTACATTAAATCTATATGACAGTCTACATTTGTACTACTCAATAGAATCTGTTGATGTTAATGACACATCATTAATATCAGCAATATCAGTCGACAATCGTACATTTAAAGTTGAGCTGATAGCTGACGAAAACATACCAACAGGTTATAAAATGATATTTCTTTTAATATCTGATTATTTTACTGGAAAGGTTGATGCTACCAGACAAAATTTAACTCTAACCAAGTCGGAGCTTAAAGAGATTCAAAAAATTTTTAGAAAAAAAGTAACTTCTTTAATTGAAGAAAATATCCCTAGAATTAAAAAAAACAATACAAAAATCAAGGAAGGTCTAATAAACAGATACCCTCATCTTAATGGATATTTTGATACAGATAATATTGGTTACTTAAAAAGAAATGATATTTTGAAAAGTGCTCAGGAAGAATTTTTTAAAGCACAAAAAGAACTGTTAGATGCTAATCATTTAACAAACGAGCAATTTGAAAAATCATTAGAAATCTCCGCAAGGGCATTAACAGAGTATATTCTTTTCCGTCAATTAACAATAAAAAAATTAGGAGAATCGACCTCGGAAAATTCTGAAGCAGAGCTACATTCATTAATTGCTACAAAAGGGAAAGAAGGGAAATTTGAAAAAATTAATCTTATTAACGACATTTATAAAAATAACTCTTGGATACTAGATGACAAATTCATGACATATGAAGTAACCTTGAGCGACAGAGAAATGACAGAGTTGGTTGAATATTTAGTAGAAGGAGAAAACATTGAAAAAGATATTGACAGACCAGATTTTGCATTTATTTTTTCAAATAATCCTAATGAAGAGAAACCTTTTGATGTAGTTATAGTAGAATTAAAGAAAAGAGGAATAAATTTATATGATAATTTAAAAACAATAAATCAACTTGAAACCAGAGCTAGAAATTTAATGAAGTACTACAACAATAGAATTCAGAGAATCTGGTATTATGGAATTATAGAGATTAATCCTGAAGTTGAAATTGCTCTAGCGGGAACATATACAGAATTGTATTCGACAGGTAAATTATTTTATAAAGAGACAGAAGTTGCAATTTCATTAAAACCAAAAAAAACAGTTCCTATAGGAATATTTATTTGGGATATTGACTCCATAGTGAATGATGCAAATGCTAGAAATAGTACATTTTTAAATTTTATTAAAAGTAAATTTTCAACACAATAATTAAAATATAGGATAAAAATAATATCAATGGCGTAAATTTTATAAATTTGCGCAAAGACATATCGAAAAATAAAGGCGTTAGCTATTTATTCTTGTTACTGAAAACTGGTAATTTTTAAATGCACAAGATAAATAGACCTGATGTTCACGCTTGCGTGGGCTTGGTTTATTTGTGCATTGGGTATACCAGTACCTCAGTAACAGTAAGCTAAAGTTCCACGCTTTCTGTATCTAATATCCTTCACTTTGGAACTGAGTGAGTTAAAAACTCATATTTATGAAAACTTTTTTACTTATTTCAGCTTTGCTTTCATCTAGCTTTTTATGCAACTTACAAGCACAACGTAATCCTCGCCAAGGTTGGATAGAACCAACAAACCAAGACTTCACAATGAAAGTCCTAGCCGAGAAAGAAAGACGTTTCAAAGAAAATTCTAATCAAGTTATTTCTTTACACAAAGAAATAAGCCTGATGATTAAAATACATTTAAAAAATGGTGTATCTGATAGCCAAAATTCTTATATATCCAAATATTTAGATGCAATCGAGAAGATAAATGCAGGCAATTATGATTATGGTAATAGTAAAATAACAGAATCTGTGTTAAATTATTTACAGCAATTTTACGATGAGATTGATTCGTGGTAATTCTAAAATAGTTTAAATACCAATATTTTGCAAAAGACAATTTTATCATTATTCCTTAGTATATCAATTTCATGATATAGTCAATATTTAAATTGTGACAATATTTACAGATATGAGCTTGGTTATCTCTATACTAAATTTCTGATTCGTACGGATATATAGATAAGGAATACTATTTACAAAATATTGAGTATTTAGAAATTCTAGCTTATTTAAAATTCTCAATAAAAAACAAATTATAATTAATTTTCTAATAATTGATTAAATATACACTTAAAGCAATAACCGTAAAGAAGCAATAATAAGAGGTAACTTTTTTATAAATACAATCATAATTTGCCCTCTAATCTAATTAACCAAAAATTACAATAGATACATATTTTAAAACTAAGTCTAATGAAGAATTTAATTACAGCTATTATTACATTACTATTATCTTCCATATTTATAACTTCATGTAACAACGATGACACATCTGTTTCAGAATCAACAAATATTGTTGGGAAATGGACATTAGTATCGTATCAAATTTCAAACTTTGAGAATACCGCTACAACCGTTGATGATTGGGAAGGCACTCTTCCAAGGCCTACGTTTGAATTCAAGAGTAATAATAGATTTTCAGATAATCTTATTAACGGAAATATGCGTGAAATGAATTATGAAGTAAAAGACGGTAGAATAAATCTTGAGAAGTCAATAGCTTTTGAAACACACAATTCTTTTTCTTATGCTATTTCAGGCTCAAAATTAGAATTACGACGTGATGATAGACATTCTTTGCCAAACGGAACTAATTTCACAGAAACAACAGTTATAATTTTACAGAAGTAATTCTAAAATAAAATCTTATTTTTTCTAATCATCACTTAATTGTGATGATTTTTTTTTATTTTTTTCAATGAATAATAAATATAAACATGAATTACCTATATAATCGCACCCCCCGCACCATTTTTAAGTTTTGTTGGCAACCCCTCAACAATCTTACTGTGGGGAAAATGTGGGGACAAATTAATTTACAAAAAAAATAACTCGCTGAAATTCAACGAGTTATTAAGTTACAATGTAGACCCACAGGGATTCGAACCCCAGATGACTGCACCAAAAACAGTAGTGTTACCGCTACACCATAGGTCTGTGTTTTATTGTGGTGCAAATGTATAGGCTTTTTTCTAAACTTCCAAACTTTTTCTAAAAAAAAATTAATAATTTTATAAAATAATTTTTCAAGCAATCTAATGTTAATCGACCTTTCCAAAGCTTTACCAGAACACCAAACCACATCTAACGAATTTGAAACCAAAGTTTTAGACTTCATAAAAGAGTGGTTTTCGGAGTCAAAAACTGTCAAAATCCAGAGTTCTGGCTCTACCGGAATTCCGAAAGTTTTTGACATAGAAAAATCAAAAATGTTGAATTCTGCGGAAATGACTTGCGATTTTTTGGGTTTAGAAGTAGGAAATATAGCTTTGACTTGTCTTCCGATTGAATATATTTCTGGAAAAATGATGGTCGTGCGAAGTATTTTGAGAAAATTAAAACTAAAAACCGTTGAACCATCCACCAATCCATTAGAAGATATCACCCAAGAAATTGATTTTTGTGCAATGACACCTTTGCAAGTGGAAAATTCTTTGGACCAATTACATTTAATAAAAAAATTAATCATCGGTGGCGCATCAGTCTCCGAAACTTTAAAAAACAAAATCTCTCAAACGCTCCAACTCTCCAACACTCCAACTCAAATATTTGAAACTTATGGAATGAGCGAAACGCTTTCTCATATTGCACTGAAACAAATTTTCCCAAATCAGGAATATTGGTTTTCAGTTTTCGACGGCGTTGAGATTTCTCTAGACGAAAGAAATTGTCTAAAAATTTTCGCTCCAAAATTAAATTCAGAAGTTTTACAGACTAATGATTTGGTGAAGATTAATGGTAAAAATCAATTCAGATTTCTGGGAAGAATCGATAATGTCATCAATTCAGCAGGCGCCAAGATTTTCCCTGAAGAATTAGAAAAATTAGTCAAACAAACTATTCCAAATGAAGTCGTTTTCCTCGGACTTGAAGATGAAAAATTAGGCCAAAAATTAGTTTTAATCATTGAAGGCCAAGAATCCGAAGCCATCAACCAACAACTATCAACCATCAAGTACAAAAAATCTTTTCATAAACCAAAAGAGATTATTTTTGTAGAAGCAATCCCTAGAACGCCCAACGGAAAAGTCAACCGACTTGAGCTCAAAAAATTAATCATCAAATGAAAAACTTCACGTCCGAAATCAGTTACAAAACTTCCCGCTCTTCCGGCGCTGGCGGACAAAACGTGAACAAAGTGGAAACGGCGGTTACGGCAATTTGGAACGTTTCCGAAAGCTACTTTTTCTCAGACGATGAAAAATTAAGGATTTCAGAAAAACTCAAAAACAGAATCAATTCCGAAGGTCTTCTCCAAATGACATCGTCCGAAAGCAGAACGCAACTGGCGAACAAAAAAATCGTGACCGAGAAAATGCTGGAAATGGTAGAAAAATCACTTTTCATCCCCAAATACAGAGTCAAAACCAAGCCTTCAAAACGACAGGTTCAGAAGCGAATCGACAACAAAAAGAAACTCTCAGAGAAAAAAGACAACCGGAAATTTAAGTTTTAGAATTTTTTTCATCATTCGAAATAATTTTAAAAAAAAGTATCGTATTTTCCACAAAACTTGTATTTTTACCTCCCTGCAAATAAAAATGGAAAGAGAGATAAAAATCAATTTTGAAGTAATCCCGAATTACAACGAACTCAGCGATATAGAAAAAACACTTTTCGACAAAGCCAAAACCATCCGCGAGCAAGCATACGCCAAGTATTCTAACTTTGCCGTTGGGTGCGCTCTTCTTCTGGAAAATGGCGAAATCATCACGGGAAGCAACCAAGAAAATGCTGCGTATCCATCCGGATTGTGTGCAGAAAGAACCACCATTTTCTGGACTTCTGCCAATTATCCAAACGTGAAAATCAAAAAAATCTTCGTGATTGGCGGACCAAAAGACGTAGAAAGTTCAGTCCCGATTCCACCTTGTGGCGGTTGCAGACAAGCGATTTTGGAGTACGAAGCCAAACAAAACGAAGTCATAGAAATCTACTTCGCCGCACCAAACGGAGAAATCATCAAAACAAAATCTGTCCGAGATTTGTTACCGTTTTCATTTGACGGAACATTTTTATAAAATTTAGGAGCAACACGGTTGGCCTATCGAAAGACGTTTCCAACCTGCTGTCCACTATATCTTTTTTTGTCTGGGAAACCTCACAGGTTTTAAAAACCTGTGAGGTTTCCCAGACAAAAAAGGATGTCGTTTCCATCAGGGCTATGTTGAAGATTTGTATTTCTTTTGCAGAAATATACAAGAAGCTCTTCCAAAAAGGATTTCGGAGTATGATATTTGTCTTGTTTTTGTGAAACTTAACTTTGGGTCTTAATGTAGACTTCCTATATAAGAAAACAATATAATAATAGCAATTGTTACTATAGCTATCAAAGTAATATTAATGAAAAGAAAAGATTCATTGTTTTGCTTGCTAAGTCTTCTATTATCAATTATCATTAATACATACCAAAGGATTATTATAACAACATCTAAGAATATAAGGATTGGGTTGCTATAACTTACTAGGGCAATAATTCCCATTACAAAAATGGTCACAATTAGAATTCCCAATCGTGAGAGAAAATGTAAAAAAGCAGGTTTCATCGTGTTTGTGTTTTATTTAATCTTAATATCTGTTTTATCAGCTTAACTCGAATATTTTACTATCCTCGTTAATGCGTCTTACTACGTTTTCAGTTCGTTCTTTATGTGTATCCGTAATGAAAATCTGTCCGAAATTCTCTTTATTCACCAACTCAATCAATTGAGAAACCCGCGTATCATCCAGCTTATCGAAGATATCATCCAAAAGAAGGATTGGAGATTTCTCCGTCAGTTCTTTGATTCGGTTGATTTGAGCCAATTTCAGCGCAATTAAAAATGATTTTTGCTGACCTTGAGAACCAATTTTCTTGATAGAGTTTCCATTCATTTCGAACAGCAAATCATCTTTGTGCGTTCCTTTGGAAGTGTAGGTCAAAGCTCTGTCTTTGTCAATTGAACTTGATAAAAGACTATGAAAATTGCTATTCAAAAGATGAGATTCATAAATCACATTCACGAGTTCTTTTCCGCCAGAAATGATTTCGTAGTAATATTGCACAATAGGATTTAGCTTCTCTACAAATTCTTTTCGTTTTTCAAAAATCCGAGTTCCGAAAGTGGAAATCGGTTCGTCATAAATCTCCAAAGAATCTTTGTCAAACATTCTGTTCTTCGCAAAATATTTCAACAACGCATTCCTCTGCTGAATGGTTTTCTGATACTGAATCAAATCAAAAAGATAAGGCGAATCGGTCTGAGAAATCATCGCATCCAAAAACTTCCTGCGACTTTCGCCCGAATCGGAAATCAAATTGGAATCATACGGCGAAATCATCACGCTGGGCAGATAACCAATATGGTCGGCCAATCTTTCGTAGGTTTTATCGTTTTTCTTAATGACTTTTTTGGATTCTTTCGGCATCAGAATCTTAATCAAATCTTCCTTTTCTTCATTCTGAATTTCGGCGTCAATAACAAAAAAATCCATAGTCTTCTGACTTCCATCTTCTAACATCTGACTCATAATATTATTCAGGTCAGAATTTCCCAAAAAACTTTTCCCCACAGAAAGATAATGAAGTGCATCTAAAATATTGGTCTTCCCCACTCCATTATTTCCCACAAAACAGTTGATTTGAGGCGAAAAATCGAAATCTTGCTGAGAATGACTTTTGAAATTGATGAGTGAAAGTTTGTTGATAATCATTGATTGAAAGTCTTTACTAATTTTAATAATTCAGCAGGATTTTTTCTTGTATCCCAGATAAAAAGAATCTCAATATAATCATCTTCTATTTTGTAAAGTAAATAGTAATCTTTTATTAATTTTCCTCGATAAATTTTATCAACAAAAGAAATTCCTGAAAAGGGAAACTCAGAAATTTGCTGTGCTGAAGATTCAAATAATTTGTTGAGTTTTTTAGAATAAGTTTTGGACTTATTTCTATTTATCCAATATTGAAGAATTTCTTTTCGAATTTCTTTTGCAACTGGTGACCAGATTAATCTTTTAGCCATTCCTCAAAATATTCATTGACTTCCTCATTTGTAAAAGTCTGTCCATTTTTTATTTGTTCTTCGCTGATTTTCAATATTTCCAAAATCTCAGCGGGAAGTTTAATTTCTTCTTCTTTGAAATATTCATCAACTTCTTCGTCCTTCATTGGTCTTTGAGATTCGTAAATTGATGGAGATTCAGCAACAATATTTGGAGATTTTGTCTCAAAATTTTTAAGAAGTGAGGACAGAAAATTAGAATTATCAGACGCACAGATTTTCTGAATCAGTTTGATTTTTATATCATTAATATTTTCCATCACTCAAAATTTATGTAAAGATAAAACTTCTGAATTACAAAATCAATTTCCAAAGTTCACAAAATGCGGAATATCCGTTGCAAAGCTGTTCATTGGTAAAAGATTATTTCTATTGCTGTTAAAATCAAAAACAGAATTATTATCAAACGGAACGCGCGGATAGTACGTAAAAGAAATCTGAATTCTATTGAAAACCAAATAAGGATTATTAATTAAAACGCCAATTCCAACTTTAGTGTTAGCATTGGTTTTCAGCAATTTGTCATCAGGCATTGCCAACCAACCAACTGCCGTAGTGAGATATGGACTGAAATGGAAATTCTTCCAGGTTTTATTCACAAAAAGTTGAAGCTGATATCTCAAAACCAATTTCTTTGTTCCTATGTAATCTGCATTATAAACAGGAAAATCTTCGGGCGAGCTGAGATTGATTCGATCTCGGTAAGAGTAATTATGTTGAGGATTTCCAAGTGCTAAAGTCGGCGAAAAGAAATGTCGGACTTTCGCAAATTTCCAATCCATCAGGTTTGTAAAATAAGTTCCGTCAAACCGGAAAGATTCCCGATTTTGGGTATCTTCATTGAAAAATCTTCCAAACTGCGCTTTCAGATTGAAGTAACCAATTTTCGTAAAATCCCCATAAGACGCAGAAATACCAGCATAAGGCATCATTTTATTGCTTCGGGATAAAACGCCTCCGGTTAAGTTGGCAGTATATCCATAAGCAATATCCTCCGGCAACTCATATTGAAAAATATTTTTCTCCACCGAGAATTTCCTTTGTATGAATCCAGCTGACGCCAAAAAACTGCTGTATGAAGTGAAATATCCAAATTGATCAAGATACGGATTGTCTTTATATTGATAATTCTGAAAACGGCCTATCAAAGCGATATTGCTGGAAACGCGTTCCTCATTGTTGGACGAAACCGGAATCTGGTAACCGCCCCACAAATCTTGACTGTAAACTTTGATTTGAACCTCCGGAAAAGTCATTTCATTTTCTACCGGCAACAAAACATTTCGCATAAAATATTCGAAAGTGAAACCTCCTGCCCACTTCGTTAAAGGAGAAAAGAAATCTCTTCTGGCGTTCAGATTAATTCGTTCGTTTTTAAAAAAATCCCTTTCGCCTAAAATCTGAGCATTAATATAAGAACCGAAAAGATTGTAAGCCGTGTAACTTCCGTACATATAATCTTGTTTTTGCTTTGAGTCATTCCGGTAAAGGAAATCCGCTTCGTGACCTAGACCGAGAAAGTTTTCTTCCGTCACACCCAAACCAATTTTACTTCCAGAATAACTGAAGCGCGGTTTCAAACTCCAGGAATCCAAAACTTTCACAACCACATCTATGGAATCATTTGAACTATTTTCCACAGCGATATTGACACGATTCACGAAAGGCATTTCTCTAAGCAAACGTTCAGATTCATAGAGTTTTTGGGCATTATACTCTTCGTCTTTTTTGAATAGCAGATAATTATTGACTGTAGAAATTCTGGTGTTGGAATGAAGATGATTCGTGAACCAATCGTACCAGCGGGATTTCTCTTTTTTCTCTTTGGTATTGTATCCAAAAGGGTCAATCGTTTCGATTCTTATGTTTCGGATGTATTTTCCATCATAGGTTTCCTGCGCTTGTTTTTCGGTTCTGGTTTTCACGGAAGCCGAATCTGCCTCACGACGAAAGATAAAACGATGAAGAAATTTGGTAAATCTTCTTTTATCCGAAAACTCCTCAATTTTATAATAAATCGAATCCTTCTTTTCCTGAGCATTAGCAAAAGAAAAAAAGCTGGTTAAGACGATAATGAGAAGAATAGATTTTTTATTGAACATCCGAAAATTTTAACAAAACTGCATTATCAATTTATAAGCCAAAAAACATAATAAAGGTAAACCACTACACGATTCTACCCAAAATGAGAAATATGCTTCCCGATTACTATTTTCAGAAAAATAAATTAATATAAATGTGAAAATTATAGTCCAATAAAAACACAATGCAAAAACCAAATCCAGATAAAAAACACTCAACAAACCTGAGATGAAAATCAGCAGATAAGCCAGATATTTTGTTTTCTGAATACCAATTAAAATCGGAAAAGTCACAACGTCATCGCTTTTCATATCCCGAATATCGAAAGGCAAAACTAACGCTGAAATGAACAACCAAGTGATAAGAAAAACCTCCCAATTAAATTCTGGAAGAATCAGCCAAGCATTGATTAAAGCCCAAGTGAATCCAACATAAAAAATCTTGAGCAACGGAATTTTCCGGATGAATTTCTCAAGAAAAAACGAATTATAGAGCAAGCCAACAATTACAATTACCGCCCACTTCAACAATCTGATTTCGTTGTGATTAAAAACAATTAAGCAAAAACTTAAAATCCCGCAAAGTGAGTTGAATATCAGAATCTTAATAAAAACCTTTCTCTGATTCTGATATTTGGTATATAAATAACCGCTGAAATAGGTGATGAAAATCAACAGCAAACTCGGCCAACGGAATATGTTTTGCTCCAGCATAAAAAAACCAGCCAACATTGTTCCCATTAACGAGACAAAAATCTGGCTGTTAATCACATATTTTTTTGCTAAATTTAAAATCGACATTTTACTTTTAACAAATGTCCGAAAAATTGTTCTAAATCAATAAGATTTCCAAAGTGTTAATTTTTAAAAAAAATATTTATCCTTCCAACCTTTAATAAATTAATGCATCTTTATACAGTGAATCATTCATTCATTAAAAAAAATAAAAGTCACATATGAAAATTATTAAATCAGTCTCAGTTTTCTTGCTGATGCTCTTCTTCATCAACTTTTCGGCGCAGAATTACTACGATTCTCAGTGGAAAAAAGTAGAGGAAAACTACAAGAAAGGAACATACAAGAGTAATCTTCCGATAATTCTGGACATTCAAAACCAAGCGATGAGAGACAACAATGCCATCCAAATCATCAAATCTCTGAAAGCGGAATTCAGCATTCTGAAACAAACGCACGACGACACGCAGAATGATGAAAACTCCAAATTCTTTTCGAAACTTCAAAGCACGGAAACCAAACTGAAAGGCGATGAGAAGCAATTATTCCATCTTCTGACTTTGGAATTCATCAATGATTATTACGATAACAGTTCCTGGAAAATCAACCAGAAAACGAATATCGACAATCAAAATCTGTCACAAATCGAGACTTGGAGCAAACTGGATTTCAAGAATTATTTGGCAAAGAATTATTCAGATTTAGAAAAAGAAAATTCGGTTTTAAAGAAAATTCAGACTCAGAAATACAAGGAAATTTTTGAAGCGACGGAAAATTTGGATTACTTCCCTACTCTTTTGGATTGGTCAAATTACAATTACATCGAGTTTCTGAGAAATCAAAATCTCTTCACGCCAAACGAGCTGAAAGTCAATTCGAAGAAAATCAATGAAATTTATGATTCGGGGATTTCAGCGAACTCTGGGAATTCAAAACTGTATTTCCAACATCAGAAAATTAATTATAACTGTGAACTGAATCATTGCAAAGACAAATTCGCACAACTTGAAAAATTGGTTGGCGATGAATCTGCAAAAGGCGATTACAAAGTTTTGATTATTGATGAGATGATTGAGCTTGTTCAACAAAAAGATGATAACAAAACGGCTTTGGTTTGGGTAAATAAGGCGAAAGAACTTTATCCAAAATCGAAGTTCATCAATAATATTCTTAACAAAGAAAATGCGATAAAAAACCCGCAACTCAATCTGTTTTACGAGAAAGAAACGCAACCAAACAAACCAATTCACATCGTTGCAGAAGGTAAAAATGTGAAGCAATTTTCACTCAATATTTACGAAGTGAAAGATGATTCACAAGGTTTTTTGAATTACGTTTTCGATTCTTACAAAACGCCTTTTTCCAAGGTTAAAAAATCATTGGTAAGGAAAGATGAATTCAGTTTGCCAGCATCTTTGGATTTCAAATCTCATAAAACATCTTTGGAGCTGAAAGCATTTCCGGCAGGGATTTATTTGGTGGAATATGTGGTGGAAAATTCGGTTCAGGGGAATTATTATTTCATTGTTTCGGATTCTAAAATTATTTTTTCTAAAAAGGATGACACCAATCCAAAAGGCAATATTCTGAAACTTGTGAATAACGAAAACGGAAAAGCTTTCAGTAGTGAAAATCTTGAAGTCACCGAATATGTAAGAGGAAAACCAGTCACAAAATACACAGTGAAAACTGACAAGTCCGGTAATTTCCAGTTTCCAAATTCTGACAATCAAGAATATTACAGAAATTTTCTCATTAAGAATGGAAATAATTTTTCAATGATAAATGTTTACGGTTATGATAATTACAACAACCAAAGCAAATCTCAAAACCAAGAAACCGCACAGATTTTCCTTGACAGAAAAATCTACAGACCTGGACAAATCGTTTATTTCAAAGCGATTGCGACGGGAATCAACGGCGAAACGCAGAAAGTGAAAATACTGGAAAAAGTAAAGTTGAACATTATTTTGTACGACACCAACAGCGAGGAATTACAAACTTTAAAACTGACAACGAATGAATTTGGTTCTGTTAATGGCAGTTTTACTCTTCCCAAAAATAAGCTGAACGGGAATTTCTCTATTCGTTTGGATAATGTTGACGATGATGCAGATTTTGACATTTCAGGTTATGCAGATTTTCAGGTTGAAGAATACAAACGTCCAAAGTTTGAAGTGACTTTTGAACCGATAAAAGACGAGTACAAATACGGTCAAACCATCGAACTGAAAGGAAAAGCGATGATGTTTTCCGGTGTTCCTTTGAGTAATTCGACCGTGAATTATGAAATCAAAAAACAGAATATCCGTTGGCGTTATTTTTGGTGGTATCCTCGTGGAAATGACAATGAAAACTCAATTCTCGGAACGGCAAAAACTAATGAAAAAGGCGAATTTACCATCAAAGTAGAACTTAAAAAAGATGAAACTCTGGAAGGTATTCAGATTGATAATTACGCCATCAATGCTTCTGTGACGGATATCAACGGCGAAACACAATCTGCAAACACGAATGTGAAAGTGGCTTCCGTTTCTCATTATATTTCGGCAGACAATGTTGAAAATATTTTTTCTGATGAAGCTGTAAAACTGACTGTTTCTACGAAAAATTACAACGACCAAGTTCTTTTAAAATCTTACTCTGCAAAACTTGAAAAACTGGAAGAACCGAAACAGATTTTCAGAAGTCAGTTTGAAAATACGATTCAGGATTTGCCAAAACTTTCTAAGGAAGAATTTGTGCAAAAATTCCCGCACGACAGATTTGATAAAACTAATGAAGAGAAAAACTGGAAGGTTGAAAAAGTTGTTTTAAACAAGATTCAAGAGACAAGTAAAGAGAATCAAGATTTGAAAAACAATCTCGATTTAGGCAAACTGGAAGCGGGAACTTACAAACTTCAACTTTATAATATCGAAGGAAAAGACACGATAAAAACGGAGCAATTCTTCAAAGTTTGGGATAAGAAATCGCTTGGACAGAATCAAAAACCTTTCCTGGAAGTCATTAAACCAAAACAAGATTTCAAGCGTGGTGAGAAGGCAAAAGTATTTGTTTACTCTGCTGTTCCGGATGCTTTAGTCAACGTTTTTGTTCAAAATGGAAAAGGCGAAACGGTGACGGAAACACATTCTTTCAAAAATGGAATTTTGGAATATGAAACTTTGATTCCGAAAGACGAAACGGTTTCGAGAGTTAATTTGCAATTTCAGTTAGTTGCATTTAATGATGTGAAAACCGAGAATGTTGACTTGAAAATTGCTGACAGTAAAGATGATTTGAAAATTGAAACGGTGACTTTCCGCGACAAACTTCAGCCAGGACAAAAAGAAAAATGGACGGTGAAAGTTTCTGGCGCTGAGAAAGAGAAAATCAATGCAGAAGTTTTGGCGGGTATGTATGACAAATCGCTTGACCAATTTGCTTCTAATAGCTGGAATTGGCAGGGATTTTATTCGCAGTTTTTCCAGAGTTCTTATGAAATTAGAGAAAGTTTAGCCCAAGAATATTACAATGGAAGGATTGAATACTTGAAAACCCTGAACATCATAATTCCAAAGTTCAATTGGTTAGATGGAAAAATTTATTATTCGTCCGATTTTGATGCTGACGGTGATGGTATTTTGAATAAAGATGATGCTTGCCCAACAGTACCAGGAACCGCCCAATACCAAGGTTGTCCGAAACCAAAAGCAATGTACGCTAGTGAAGTTGAAATGTCTGTATCTGCTCCTATGGCAAAAAAAATGATGGCACGAGATTCCGGTGATAAAAATGTAGAGGAAGTTGTCGTAGCAGGATATTCTGCTCAGAAAAAAAATGAAAGTTTAGACAAAATCCCTGTTCGTCAAAACCTCAACGAAACGGCATTTTTCTACCCGAATCTTTTGACGGATAAAGATGGAAATGTGAGTTTTGAATTCACTTCTCCGGAAGCTTTGACGCAATGGAAACTGTTGTTTTTGGCTCACACAAAAGATGCTCGTTCTGCGACTTTGGAAAAATCCGTGGTGACACAGAAAGAATTTTCAATCACACCAAATTATCCGAGATTTTTACGTGAAGGTGATGAACTGAATTTGCAATCGAAATTGTCGAGTTTGGTGAATCAAAAACTAACTGGATTTGCTCAATTGCAGATTTTGGATGCATTTACAAATGAAGATATTTCTGAAAAATTCGGGATTAGTCAATTGACTGCGGTTCCTGGTTATAATAAAGAACAATCATTTACATTAACGGAAAATGGAAATTCTGTTGTGAATTGGAAAGTGAAAGTTCCGAATGATGTTTCATCAATTATCATTAAAATCGTTGCGAAAGCCGGAAACTTCTCAGATGGCGAACAAAAAGCAATTGCTGTTTTGCCGAACAGAATGTTGGTGACAGACGCACTTCCGATTTTTGTGAAAGAAGGACAGACGAAAACTTTCACTTTAGAAAATCTAAAAAATTCAAATTCTCAAACAATTTCAAATGTTTCAAATACTTTGGAATTGACGACGAATCCGATTTGGGAAATTATGTTTGCGCTTCCAAGTTTGAAAAATGATACGAATAATTCTGCGGATGTGGTCTTTAATAAATGGTTTGCCGATGTTTTGGCTTCAGAAATTTTCAAAGCCAATCCGAAACTGAAAACGGTTTTTGATGAATATCAGTCGAAAGGTTTATTAACTTCAAATCTTGAAAAAAATCAGGAACTGAAACAACTGTTGCTGGAAGAAACGCCTTGGGTTTTGGAATCGAAAAACGAAACCGAGCAAATGGAAAAACTAGCGAGATTGTTTGATGCGAATACGATGCGAAATTCCATTCAAAATGATTGGTCGGAATTACAGAAGCTTCAAAATCCGGATGGTGGATTTAGTTGGTACGCTGGTTATCCGAGTTCATATTACAACTCGTTGTATATCTTAATAAATCTTGGGAAAATCAATGAATGGCTGAAAGGAAATGTGGCGGATTATCAAAGTTCTGAACAAAAAGAAATGGTTGCAAAACTGGTTTCTTATGTTGATAATGAAGTGAATAAATATTGGAAGACTGATAAAGATAATGTTTGGAACAACTTCGTCATCGATTATCTCGACACCCGAAATTATTGGGAAAAAGAATATCCTTTAAAAAATAAAGGCGCGACATTGAAATCTTTGATAACGTCAAAAGCGAAAACAGCAAAAATTACCGATTTCACTTTCTTTGGATTACATCGTTCGGCTTTATTATTCAATAATTACGGATTGAAAGATGTTTCGAAAAAATTGATGACTTATTTGAAAGAAACTTCGACAGACACTGAAACTCAGGGTGTTTATTGGAAACAGAATCTGAACGATTGGGGTTGGTATTCTTCAAAAACGGTGAATCACGCGGGAGCTTTGGAAGCTTTTAATAAATTGACTCCACAAGATGAAAACTTCATTGAAGAAATGAAAATCTGGTTGATTACTCAGAAAGAAGTGAATTCTTGGGGAAGTTCCCGTGGAACTGCTGAAGTTATTTTTACGATTTTGAATTCAGGGAAATCCTGGACTTCCGCGGAATCTGACAAAGCGGAAATCTCCTGGGGCGGAAAACAGTTGAATCCTCAAACACAGGCCACTGGTTATGTTAAACAATCGATTAGTTCTGATAAACTGGACAAAGATTTAGGAACGGTTCTCATCAAAAAAGACAGTCCTGGAATTGTTCAAGGTGGATTATTCTGGCAGTATTATGAAGATTTGGATAAAATAAAATCTTCGGAAAGTTATATTTCGATTACAAAAGAATTATACAAAAAAATCAAAACGGAAAATGGTGAACAATTGGTTAAAATCAATGAAAATTCGCCGTTGAAAGTTGGCGATAAAGTGACAGTAAGAATGATTCTGAACACGGACAGAAATATGGAATTCATACACCTGAAAGATATGAGAGCGTCTGGATTTGAGCCGCTGGATGTGATTTCTGGTTATCAATGGAAGAATAATTTGGGTTATTATCAATCTACGAAAGACGCATCCACCAATTTCTACATTGAAAATATGCCAAAAGGAAAATATGTGTTTGAATACGATTATGTGGCGAATGTAAGCGGAAAATTCTCTAACGGAATTACAACTTTGCAGAATTATTATGCACCACAGATGAATGCGCATACGCAGGGAACGAAGATTGTAATTTCGGAATAAGATAAATTTAGTAATGTTAAAATGACAACCAAATGTAATTATTTGGTTGTTTTTTTTTACTTTTACCTTTCAACTTTTAATTTAAAAATAATAATTATTATCATTTAATCAATTATAGTTAAATTAATTATTAAAAACGTAATTAATATTTTATACAAATCATTATGGTTAAACATTTATTAACGGCCACTGGTATCATAGCTTCTATGTTATTAAGTGCTCAAAAGAACTTCTGGTCACCTGTACAAAATTTGAGTATTGCAGGAAAATCTGGATTAAAAGACAGAAAAACACTTCCAACTGAATATAAAATTTTCAGTTTAAATGTTGAAGGAATCAAGGCAGAGCTTGCAAAAGCGCCAAGCCGTGGAACTCAAGATGAAAGTCTTGTTTTAAAATTCCCTAATGCTACTGGAAAACTTGTAGATTATGTAGTGCAAGAAGCAGCAGTAATGGAGAAAGGACTATCCGATAAATATCCTAGTATAAAATCTTATCTTGGATATCAGAAAGACAGTAATGGTAATACAATTAGATTCAGCATTTCTCCTTTTGACGGAATGAATATTATGTATTTTGATAATTGGGATGTGAGTTATATGGATTCCTATTCGAATGATCTGTCAAATT
>Ga0157371_10000084_pt1 | contig 149557 bp, 128 predicted proteins | sample C45metaG_FD_113462 | JGI IMG/M metagenome (GOLD analysis project Ga0157371, IMG submission 113462) | Corn rhizosphere microbial communities from Kellogg Biological Station, Michigan, USA - C4-5 metaG | ecosystem: Host-associated > Plants > Roots > Rhizosphere > Soil | place: USA: Michigan...
CTCAAAACCTCGGTTGGGCCCACAATGCTCTATGGCTTCCTTGCGGCTATTCCTGCAATGATTTTAGGCGGCCCGCTTTATGGCGCATTCATTTCGCCGCGCATGAGCACTCGGCCCGATCAGGTTTTGCTGGATCAGTTCACCCTGGCTGAAAAAGCCGACGATCAACCAAGCACCAGCATATGCCTTGGCGTGCTGGCAGCCTTGCTACCGGCGATCCTGATGCTGATTCATGCCGTCGCTGAGATGGTATTACCCAAGGACAATGCGATCCTGAAAATAGCTAGTTTCCTGGGCAATCCCCTGATAGCCATGCTCCTGGGCGTGCTGTTCGCAGGGGCAAGTCTGGTACTCGCACGGGGCGGCGATGCGGGGCTATTGCGCGAATCCCTGGGCAAGAGCCTCAAGCCAATCGCCTCAATCATCATGATCATCGCCGGCGGTGGTGCCTTTCAAGAGCTGCTGACCAGCGCCAAGGTGGGCGATGCCATTGTGCACCTGACTCAGCAGTCTGCGTTCCCTCCGCTGATCTTGGGTTGGTTGATCGCGATGTTGCTCTCGGTATCTACCGGTTCTGCCACTGTAGGCATCGTTGGTGCTGCTGGCTTGCTGGCGCCGCTTGCAGGTGCTGATCCCAGCCTCAACCTGCCTCTGCTTGCCTTGTCCATAGGCTGCGGCTCGCTGTTCTTCAACTATGCGAACCATGCGGGCTTCTGGATGGTGACGGAATCCTTCGGCATGACTATGGTCGAAGCCACCAAGACCATTTCGGTGGTTCAATCCATCGTAGCCGTGGTCGGTTTGATTGTGGTGTTGATGTTGAATGCGGCTGTCACGGTGACTTGAGTCAGGATCTGTTCGCAGGTAACAGCCGTGCCCGAGCGAGTTAGTCGAGGGTGGGAGATAGAGTTACGTTCTACAGGGTGTTTTACCATCGAACTTGAATGCTCAGTGTTCGGTGGTAAGCATGGCGCGTTTTACTCGGCTCTAACCCTAAAAGTGTCGGCACCCGTAAGCCACGCCAAGTGAAGGTCTACAAGAACCCGCACACCGGCGAAGTCGTCGAAACCAGAGGCGGCAACCACAAGACCTTGAAAGAGTGGAAAGCAGAACACGGTTCCGCGACCGTTGAGTCTTGGCTAACCGAGTGATTTTGGTTTGAGTACAAAAAGGCCCGTGTGGGCCTTTTTTTTGGGATGCGTCGACGAAGTTCTTCGTCGATCAATATTAGATGTGAAAGAAGTGATATACCGAGCTTTTAGTCGCGCATCAGCAGCCGAGTCCAAGACCGGGGCTCATAAACCACGCCAAGTGAAGGTCTACAAAAAACCACACACTGAATCGCCCCGGGTTTCGTAGACACGTCTTTGCCTTAAACTGAGGCCAATTAGGAGGTGCCATGAGCAACCCGCGTTACCCCGAGGCACTCAAAATCCAAGCGGTCAATCAAGTCACAGTCGCTGATGTAGCGGCACGTCTCGGCGTGTCGACGCATAGCCTCTATGCCTGATTCCGTAATCAAAAAGAACGCAGGCAGCGGGGGAGTACAAAGCTACGATCCCTTTTCGATTTCCAACGCGCTGATCATTGGAGTTGGCGTCTACGTGGGTATCCATGTCTGGATCGGCTTGAACGCATAAGAATGGCAATGTGATGTTCGGTCTATAGCTAATCCAACAGGAAGTAGGCATACATTATGTATGGCCTCTTGGTGTGCGTAAGGATATGCTGCGCCCGACTTCATATATGCCAATAAAAACCAACCATAGTGACGTTATGAGCCAATCAGAGACGCGTGCGACTGCCCTAGCGCTGTATCCAGAGGACTCCCGCGAGGCGGCGGCTCTGCTGAAACAGGCCGTACCACTAATGGTGCGTCACAACATTCCACCAAATCCCGTCCACTATGCTCTCTGGTACACCTACAGCAAAGGTCAGGAGCCAGAGCTAAATCGCCATCTGGACAGGATGGTCAAAGACTTCGACTGTTTCCCTGCAGAATCCGCTACGAAGCTTTTTCGCGACTACATCATTCGTGACGAATTGGAGGAGGCGCGGGTAGGGCAACAACAAGCGATCAAACTAGTCGACAATATGGAGCGCGATGTCTCGCGTAGCATGAATGGCAGCGTCAACTTTCAAACCAGTCTTTGGCATTGCCTGGAAATGCTCGAAGAGCCGGTTGACAAGAGGTTACCGGCCATACTCAACGAACTGCAACAAAGCACCCAGCTCATGCAGGATCAGCAAGCGCTATTTCTTTCTCAATTGCACTCTGCACAAAAGGAGATAAAGAGCCTAAGAGAAAAACTGGAGCTAGCGCAATTGGACGCGACGCTGGATGGCCTGACAAAGGTGTTGAACCGATCCACTTTCACTCGTCTGTTGGAGCAATTGCTGAAAGACGCACCTCAAGGGGTGGCGTTGATCATGCTGGATATCGATCATTTCAAGCAGTTCAATGATCAGTATGGTCACCCTTTGGGCGACCGGGTACTTGTGCATGTTGGTCAGGTGTTACGGAACTCGCTCCCACCTCAGGCCCGGGTGGCACGCTATGGTGGTGAAGAGTTCTGCGTAGTCCTGCAGGAATGTTTTGAGCTCGCCAGTGCTCACACATTTGCAGAGCAATTGCGCCTAAAAATTCAGTCGCTGCGGATTAAGGCACGTGGCACGGATAAGGTGCTCGACACTGTAACTGCGTCCTTTGGTGTCGCCCTTGCCAAAGCTGGTGACGATGTGGAAAGCCTTCTGACTCGTGCTGATGATGCGCTCTATCGAGCCAAGCGGAGCGGGCGCAACCGAGTGAACTGAAACTGGGGTTCGGACACTTGCTGCAAGCGCAAAAGCGCTAGGAGCGCTAAAGAACTCCCCATAACGGTGTAGGCGCTGGAGGCCAACTGTGGGCGATCCAAGCAAGGTAACGCTGGCAGTACCATAAGCTAACGTGAAAAAACCGACACAGAATCGTGAAAATGAACAACATCGAGGTTCTATTCAGATACATCATTACCGACTGTTCAGACCGCAGCGGTGCAAACAGCGGTTATCTGCACAAATCCAGTTGCCTCTGGCATTGCAGCGGAGGGGGGGGGAGGAGGTTACGCCAATATTTTCGAAGGGGAGTTATCTCTATATGCGTCACGAACGGCAACCTTTTCAATCTTCACATTCGTTCGTTGCGAGTAGACAATGCGCGCTCTGTTCCGGGGTAGTTCAGCGGTAGAACACTCGGCTCTTAACCGGGTGGGCGCTGGTTCGAATCCAGCCCCCGGACCCACTACATCGCAGGGTCAGAAGGACATATGTCCAGGCACGATAGGGAATCGGATGCAATGGAGGGCATCAACGCCGGTTATGCGGTCTTTCAGTTATCTCGAGCATTGACCGCATCGGGTCTAGACACTGAGAAAGCGCGCGAACGGATTGAGCGCTGGCAGCAGGTGGTCGAACACATGGTGCAGGGCACCGCGTTGTATGGCTCGCGTATACCACTCGTGGATGTGCCTGAATGGGTCACACTGGAGGTAGTCACAGGTGGTTTGGCCACTGGACAGTATCTGGCCGGTGGTGCACTGACCGAGTACGAGCGGCGGCTGGCCGCCTCAATCCCAGGCATCCGCCCTGGTTTTGAACGACTTGATCTCAACACCTGGCACCTTACGGATGAGGGGATCGAAGCACTGCAAAAGCAACTGGTGAACAGCGACTATCGGATCGATGTACCAGAAGAGGCAGCGCTACTGTACGTGGCTTGGCTATTGGGACAGCAGCGCACGGAAGAAGCACGCAGACTGATTGAGTCGATCGCAACTTTTTTTGAGCAACTGCGTTTCTTTCCAACGGCTTCAGACGGGCTACCGCTCGCTGCGGTGGAAGTGCAGATCTTCGATGTCGGCGATATCAAAAAGCTGCTTTCAAAACTCCCTGCGCAGCAGCGTCTGGCAGTGCAAAAACATGTGGTCGTGACTCGGTTGCCTTTCTACGATGCAGCTATCTCGCTCTTCCTCTTAACGTACCAGGATGATTGGCCATGTCGGCAATATCCTGAAGGCTGGCTTGAGCAGGCGAATGAGTTAAGTAGTCAGTTCGATGCCACCGGTAGCAATGACATCCTCAACGTTGAACCTTTCAGGGGCCGGGTAGGGGAGTTGTACACGTTGCTAAGGATCTGCTCCCGTGACCCAACCTCGCTGACAGGGCGTCAAGTCGGACGTATTCGGCGGATCGTCAGTGATTTCGTGTGCAAACATGGTCATCCCAAATCCGAAGATCATCTACAAAGCCGAGCCATACAGCGCCATCAGGTGGACGCGCCCGAGCATCATCTGATCGCCAAGGCGGTTTCTGAGCGTCTGAACAGCTATACGAGCTCGGAAGGCATCTCTGATTTTTCGTCCCTGTTGGAACCGATTACCAGTGAGGAGGCGAAGGCATATTCGCTGAAAGCAGGTGTCGCCATTCCACCAGCAGTTCGCCGACGCCTCGAGCGCTGTCGAAAGGGAACCATCAGTCAGTTGATTGACAAGGGATTGATCACATCTGGGGATACCGTGGCGCGAGTACTGCCAGCGATGACGGCCGAAATCTGCAGTGCTGGATTTCGCGATACGACACTGCGCACGTTGTCTATCGCAACGTATCGTGCTTTTCGGCGACGCCGTTCATTGCTGCTGCTCAACCTACAGAGCCAAGTCAAAATCAGTGAGTTGCCTTGGGTGGCGGCCGTTGAAGGTGAACGAGAGGCACACACTGTCGCCGTTGAGGGAGCCAGACAAGCCTTGATCGAGTCCTCGGCAACAACCCTCGCTGCTTTTCCTCAGGCAATCCTTCCGAACAAGCTACTTCAGGAGTTTGGTTCGCTTGCTGTCACGGCGAAGCTGGATCTTCCTTTTGTGGAGGAGGTCGCGGCGGACATTTTCATGGGAACCTTTTCGAATAAATTCGTGGAAACAGCCAGGCGAGCTGCCTCGTTGATAGATGGCACCCTTTACGCCCATTATTACGACATCGACACGAACCAACTGGCGATCCTTCCCGATAAGCCGAAATCAAAGAGCAGAAACTATTTCCAGCGTGACTTGGATGCCAGTGATGCATTGGCGAACCTGTGCGCACAGCGGGCTAATGCCCCCTTGGGTGGATGGCATTCAGCAACCAACGGCAGGATCATCGAGCAACAACAGATTTTGACGACGCAAAACCTTTCGCTTCTATTTGGTGATCTCGGTTTGAAAGCGCTGCTACATCATCGCTTGGATTCACTTGCTCAGGAGTGCTTCCAATGGATATGCATGCGGCAGCAGATGAAAATCAAGTTCTATCACTCAAGCTTGGTGATGCTCAAAAATACCGCTTATGCCTGGCGCCAGATGGTGTTTTATTTATCCATGCAGGATGACGCCGAGAGGCGTTGCGCAATCGATAGCATCGAAGCTCATTTCGCGGCTCAACCCATTGCATTCCGGGAGAGATTTCTACCGGCAATTATGGGGTTGCGTGTGGCAGCTTCCGGGCTCCCGTTGACCCTGAACCGCCAGAAAAGTGAGGGGGCTCAGGTTTTTCTCGGATGGACCACCGAACGACATTGGTTGTTACCGCCGCAAACGAATGACATCAGTTAAACGCTCGGCTGTATCGATGAGGCGTGCTTGAAGGCCTCAAAAGCGATATCCGCCTGGAGTTCTTGTACTGACGGGGCAAAACTTTCATGCATACATCAGGGACCGAAGTCATGAAGGACGTCCAACGAGAAGAGCCTGAACGTCTGCAAAAATCGGAAAGTGGTGGCGCGTGTGTCACCGACCCTTTAAAAGGAGAATCTATAAGTTTTTGATATTTATAGATTTTTTAATTTTTTTTGCATAACCCTTACGTTTACATAGATTTTTTATCCCCTATAAGGGGGTAGATTATCTTTTTATCCTTTTTAAGGATCGCTGGTTTTCCAAGGCTTTAGAAAACAGGATGTGCATAAAGTTTTCAATCGCTGCAGAGTAAACAGATTCAATCATTCTTGGACAGGAAGTGAGCTCGGATGGCAGCCTCATTCGTCATGTCATAACGTAGTGTAGGGTTAATGCTTTTGTGCCCCAAAGCAACTCTGGCAAACGAAACGCCTTCTGCCTTGATCAGATCGGTGCCAACAGTCTTGCGAGCATCGTGTGGCCTGACGATGGGTACGTCAGCGAGCAGAGAACGTTCGACCAACGCTTTGTAAAGACCATTCGCTTTCATGTCCGTTAATGCTCGGCCGCCGTTACTGACGCGCCTAAGCACTGGACCTGAGGTTTGCCCTTGCGCTGCGAGCACAATGAGCCAATCAAACAGCGGCTGAATTGCCCAACCGGCAAGGTACTTCTGAACGAGGTGGCCCCCTTTAATCAACACACGGAATGAACCTAAAGCTAGGTCGAGGTGCTCAATCTGGATGCTGATTGCCTCTGAGCGACGAACCCCTGCACCGAATAGCAGAGCTATCATTGCTTTGTCGCGAGCCGCAAGAGTGTGCCGCTGGTCAGTGTTGCAACTGTCCATAAGCTTTCGTCGATTCCAATCGTCGACGTATTTCCCGAGCCCAACCTGGTTCGTCTGAGCGGCCGTTTTAATCTCACGCAGCAGCAGATACGCTTGGTGAGTAATTAATCCGTGCACATAACATGATTGAAGCAGACCACGTACCGCACAGACGTGCAGTTTAAGGGTTGATGCAGCCATATCACCTTCCCATCGACGCACTAAGTCCTGCAATACAGAGGCATTCACCACATGCCAAGGAATGTCTTCCAGGTTGCGTTCATGGAATCCCAACTCACTTGCTGCCCGACCTAAGGCATAGCGCATCGTAGTCCTACTCGAAACCATAAGCCTCGACTCATAAGCCCTAAAAGCTTGAGCTACAGTGTGCATTTCAGTTACTTGAGTCATGATTTGAAATCTCGACAAGCCAATTTTGTTGATGGGACAAACTATGTCCCTTCAGACCATGGGTTCGCAGGGCTCTGCACTGCTCAAAGACTCCAGATATCCTGTCACCGCTTGGTGCATCAGTACTCGAAACCCCGTATCCATTGATGAGGTCGATGGAAGGACGATCGCCCTTAAACACCTTTCAGAGGTGATTTGCTGGCGCAGTGTCAATCAAGCGTTGTTCGATTTGCCACCCCATCACCTCATCAGCGACGTGCTCGAGAACATCAGCACCTACCGATGCGCAAGGTATCCACCCGTCGCAGTAACGTGCATAGCACCGCTTTGAAGGTTCGAAGCTGAATGCTGCTACCATCCTCAGGATCTCCGCTGTTCAGCCGACATTGGATCTAAATTTGTAAAATGAACACTATAGGTTGTAGCCCTAAAGTGATCGCTAACGCTCCATAGTTCCTTTTGTGAGCGAAACAAAATGGAACTGAAACAAGCATTTGGGGCTGCGCTGAAACAGATCAGAAAAAACAAAGGCTTGACACAAGAGGATTTTTCGCAGATTAGCAGTCGAACCTATCTGAGCACGCTGGAACGAGGACTTAAAAGCCCGACTTTAGAAAAAGTCGAACAATTGGCAACTGTGATCGGCATCCACCCTCTGTGTCTTCTCACCAGTTGTTATCTCCTTCAAGATGAAAAACTCAGCGTAGATGAGCTCTTTCTTCGAGTGCGCAAAGAGCTTGATCTCTAGCCATTCGAATGATCCAAATATAACCGAGTAATCCCAGATATAACTAAGCTATTCCGAGGAATTATTGATATCGAAAATAGTTATTCTATGCGGAGTCACAGCAAAGGCGGTTTGTCTATACCGATATGCCGTCTGATGTCTAGGTCGAACCAGTTCTTAACAGTTTCGAGCAACGGATTGCCATCTTGATAGAGGCGCTCCAGAATAGCGCCCCGTAAGTTGCGACTATCATTGGGGAATAAAGACTGGGAGTCAGGATAGCAGTAATGAGGGCTGCTATTGCCCAGTATTTTCCAAAGCTGGCAACACTTAGGCACACCAATAAGCATGCCTAGATAGGCAAGGAAACCCGCTTTTTCCAATGGATCGTATGAGGCGATATCGATAGTTGAAGTCTCATTTGCATTTAAGTTTATTACATCATGATTAGGCCATTTTCGCGGTGGTAAGTATGCGTATGCTTGACAGGCAGTACGATCGTCGGCACCCAAGGGTCTCAGCAAAGCCAAGCATATAGTCTCAACCATAGTGAAAAAATCGACGGGGCACACGGATATACCTCCTGGAATTTGAATGCTGTTGACTCTTATCTGCTTGAATAGCCATTCTTGGAAATACGAAGCAATTGCCAAAAATCCGGCATAGCTCGAGCATTTACATGCACTTATCGAATACTTTACTTTCAATGAACGTATGGCTTGGTTTCTAGCTATGAAGTTTGCTGCTAGCTGAACAGTTTCGGTCGTATTCTTTACGGTATTCTCAGTAGTGTTTAATACGGTTAAGTGGATGGGACAAACAACAGACCAACGGTAAATCCAAGATTTTCTATAAGCGGGAAAATAGCCTTTCTGCATGTCCGTGAATATGCACTCAGCACAATAGGCGACTCGAAATCTTTCGGGCGAAACCCAACAATTGTAAACGGGCAACATTATTTTAAAATGTTGCTTTGAGCAGTTGAATATACTTTCCGCTAACGATACAGATACATCTGGATCCTGATAGTCAGGGTCAAGCAAATTATTCGCTAAAAACAAGGACCACAGGAGATCGAAACGGCGGTCTTTGCCAAGTTTGAGGCCACGGTTCAACCAGGAGCTTAGAAGCTCATCCGGCAGCGGTCGGATAACCCCGGAAAATACACTATTCGTTTTCATATACACCGGTTAGATCCGGAACGGAGGTGGCTATAGTTAGATTTTCTATCTGGATTTTCTCCGTGCCATCAATAATAGCGAGCATTGCCGCCCATTTTAAACGATTGACGATGTTCCTTGTGGTGAGTTCAAGAGTTGTCGAAAAAAAATGAACAATTTCTTTCGATGCCAAGTTTGAGGGTAGTCGTAGCGGCATAAATTTTTCATAACTAGCCAAAAAGGCTCGCAATTCTTCATCTGGCTTCCACTGAGGCAGTTCAAAAATCTGAAATCTGCTTATAAGTTGGGTGTCCAAATTGATAGCATTCAGGGCTTCATGGGTGCCAAACGCAATAATGTTTAATGACAAGGGTGGACCTGAAAGATTTTTAAAGAAATTCAAATTTTTTCTTTGTTCAACCCGATTCACAGTTAACAAATGGTTGAATTCGTCTATTAAAATAACCTTGATTCCCCGCGCTCTCATAAGCATCATAAGTTCAGCAGGAATATCATCTTTACGTAAATTAAAAGCTGTGATACCAAATTGCTCGCAAAGCGCCCTTATGATGTTTGCTAATGTAGGCTCGGCTGATAGTTTTAATACTATATGTCCAGGCGGGATTGACTGGCGTTGTGACCAACTTTCTGAATCTTTGGAAATGCGGTCCAATAAACTCGATTTACCCGTTCCACCTGCGCCCACAATCATAAAACAGGTGGCTTGAGTCGAATGAGGCAGAAATAGTAATGATTTTGCCTTATTACGTATGGAGGAGCAGGCGGCGTGATTAATCCATCTGTCCAAATTTACGTACTCCAAACGTTCGGCAGTAGATTGATCCAGTAAAAATCTAATTTGCGGGTGAAGATGGGAAGGCTCCGACATTTTATCCACTACTGCTACTCCACATCATAAATTTTTGGTGGGACGCTGTAGTCGACAAAACCAGACTTTTTTGTATTTTCCGAGGTTTCAAAGGGAAACTCTGGGCGATGCTTCCGTCGCTCCACACTCAAGCGAACTTTTTTGGTCATTTGGATGGCGGTCGTAACCAGCTTTGCATTACGCTCAATTGCAGCAAACACCTCCTGCGCATTGATTCTTTCATGATTGCTCTTGGCAAGTTCTTTTTTTGCTTGAATGTATTCCGCTTTAGATATATCGGGCAAGCGCATGTCGGAGTAGGCACACTCGATGTAATCGCTGCTGCCCTCTGGCTTGACCCAAATGAGTGCTAGTGAGGCGGGACTGTACCTTATGACGCACTTTGTTTTTATGCTAAAAGCCGTGAGCGCTGGCGAGTAATAGTCTATGCCATTGACTCTTACTCCCGCTCGTTGAAGGGTGGCTCTTTTAAACGGCAGAAAATCCAACAGGAATTTTCTACTGTCCACAATTAACTCTGGTGAAGTGAGGTGACCTTCTTTGCTTCTGAAACACTGCTCCCAGTAGTAAAGCGGCGAACAGCCCAGGCGCGAGTGCGTTTCTTTGTGATATATGCCTATTTGTTCTGTTATCCACACACGAAGTTCTGATAAGGTCATGGCAGGTGTAGCAATGTTTGAATATTGTTTTTTATCATGTACCGAGGATAGGGTAGCTCCAGGCAGGCCTCTGACTCGTACCATAAAAGTTCCGATTAGCCTTTCTATATGGGCGCCGTGATGTGGCGTCGCGGGTGGCCGCCAAGTTAGTTTAATATTATTCTGGGAGCAGCCTGATATAAAAGCTGCGGATCTGAAATCTTTACCGTTATCCACATGAATACGTCGGGGCACACCATAAAAAGGGTACTCGATATCGTGCATATTCAGTTTTCTGAGCCATTTATTTTTTGGTAGCACAGAATGGATCATACACATCGCATTAGATAAAGCTGATGGATGGTCGAGTGTAAGATAAAAGCCTAAAACACTGCGGGAATGGACATCAATAGCGAGAGTTAGCCAAGGGCGTGCGATAACTTTACGATGCACATCGTCGACAACTTCACAATCCACCTTACAATGGTCAAGCTGTACCAAGTCAAGTGGAGCGTGGGTGGTGAACCTACGAGGGCGTATACTATTGTCCTGGCGGGCTTTTTTAGTGCCGTACACCTGAACACTGCGCTCTTTAGATGACTGTCGGTGAACTCGCGTCGCTACGGCTTTCAAGGATGGGGGTTTTAGGTTAGCGTTTGCACACATGGCGCATACGCTGCGGTAAATATTGGCAATTGTTGAAGAAGGACCTTTGGAGTTTTTGATTGCCGTATGAATGATCAGTTCCAGATCAGCCGGTAAACGACTGGTTCCTAGCTTGCGCCCTCGCGAATCATTTATCAGACTGCACAAATCACTATTTTTTTCATAACGCGCGATCAATTTATATGTACGTGAAATACTTAATCCAAGTTCTTGAGAAATCGCCATGACCGACATTTGTTCTGAATGTTCGTCGGCTAGGTGTGCTGAAAGAATATCGAATCGGCGTTGAGCCTCAGATAATTGCCTATCGGAAAAAAGAGTCAGGTCGGTTTCCGGTGTTTCTTTTTCACGCTCTAACAGTTCGTGATTGATCACCATACTGATATCGTCAGGCGTGATAACCGCTTGTTTTTTTGTTTTTAAGTAAGTGATATGAATTTTATCATGGCTTAAACAGGCATTAATTTCGGCGATTTCACCATGGCAAAGAATGGTTTCGCCAGAAGAGATTTTAACGCTGCGCATACGGTCACCTGGAGCTCATATTACTGGCTGTACGGTGTAACCATCGCACTTTTCTAAAGCTCTTTCAATACCGTTTTTTTGAGGCTGTCAAGGTTTTTTGGTATAGTATAATTATACTTAGAGGGTATGTCGTGAATTGTAATCGCAACTCAAATGTTATTAGCAATTCGGGAAATAACTGTCCCGTGCGCGTCTCTTCCATCGATAGCGTTACTCCATACAGTGTCGAGATTTTTGCCATCACTCGCCGTCGGTGGGTGACTGTGGGAGACTATCAGGGTGAGCTTGGTAGCGAGCGGTTGCGACCAGACTTAACGGGTTATCGTACGGAACTGGCCAGTCGCACCCTTCAGCCCAGTGGTGTGCCCGTTTGCCACAGACCGCCGAATTGGGAAAAAGGGTGACGGACATGGCGAAAAAAAATAAACATCAAAAGCGTCTGAATGACCTAGACGGCACGACAGACCTCGACCACTGGATAGCGCAGCGCAAGGGCCGGTTGGAGCGAGCAAATAAGCTGGATGAAATGTTGTTGAGGAGATTGGCTCAACCTGGAGATAGCCTGGAACCTCTAGGCCCTTTGGCGGGGCCATCCACTGATATTTCAAGCAATTAGGGCAATTGCTGTAGCGTGATGATCATGCGACTTCATAGGCTTAAGCATATCTTGTTCAGTAACTGCGCTGGTCTGTCGCAGATCCTCACGACGCGTTGACGACCCGATACATGCTGATGGCGTCATGCAGGGACAGGCTACAGGTGGGAGAGGTAACACGCTGGACGCCGCGCTTCCGGCGATGTTCGGTCATGCGTTTACGCTGCTCTCATCACTTTTCTACCCGAACAATTAACTGAGCTCATTCCTATGCCGATTTCGGTGGCGATTTTTGATGCATTCGGCACATTATTGAAAATAAGCGATGGAACTCATCCCTACCGGAAAATCCTCAAATTGGGGATCGAGCAAGGCCGACGACCTCGGGTCAGTGATGCGCAAGACCTGCTCTCTATTCCCATGGATCTGAGGCAAGCCGCGGAATATTTCGGCGTCAAAGTTGAGCCGTGGCTCATGAGTCAGCTTGAGTCGGATCTTGAAAGAGAATTGGCGGGCATTGAGGCCTATAGCGATGGAATTGCCGTAGTTGAAGCGCTACAGGCCGCGGGGCTAAAGGTCGCTGTTTGTTCTAATCTTGCCCAACCGTATGCTTCGGCGATTGAACGACTGTACCCAAGTCTAAATGGCTATGTGTACAGTTTTGCCGTAGGAGCGATTAAACCCTCTCCTGAAATTTATCGACAAGCACTTCAATCGGTGTTTGCTGCGCCCGCAGATGCCTGGATGATTGGAGACTCCCAACTCTGCGACTGCGATGCGCCCACTGCTTATGGCATTCGAGGGTTTTATTTGGACCGGAAAGGTGGTCGTGGTTACCCAACGTTAAATTTATTCGCAGAGGCTATTCTTTCAGCAACTTAGCTAGCGCGCCTGAAAAGCAATCAGTCTTCCTCTTCCCAAAGTTCCATGCGCCAGCCGTCCAATATCTCAGCCAGATGTCCGAAGGGGATTTGCTCTGCGGCGCTGGAGAAAGCACAGGATGTCTTGTGCTGCTCAAGAAAGGGCTTGCCGGAATCTGAGAGCTTTTGCTTGCCGTTACAGTGGCGGCAACGGATATGGATGCCGTCCAGCGCCCAGCGTTTAGACCAGTCGTTCAGCGCTATTTCGACGAGTTGATTCAAACCCTTGACCCTGTCGGGTCGGCCCTCCCGGGCGAAATCGTCTTGAAGTCCCATTACCATCCTCATTCATTTTGCGCAGGGCATACCGTAGCCCAAGGCGCGATTTTGCGCACTATAGGCTGTCATCCTATAGGATTCAACGAGGCGTAATAACGGGTATTAACACCGAGACAATACTCAGGCTTACGTTTTCTATCCTCGTCCTCACTCCCCGATCGATCTTTGATTTGTAGGCAGAGAACCAGCTTAGCCACGCTGTTTGCCATTACTGACGCCTTTGTGTCTGACTTTTTTCTCGGAATGATTTGGAGCAAGCGCTCAGAGGTAGATATTTTTACTGGCTCGGGGCAGCCGGCGCCAAGAACGCTCAGCAAGGTGCCGGTATCCGAGCAACGCCTGCCAGGGTAGTCGATGAGTTATGTCTCGACGATCCTAGGGAGACATTGCTATGGGTAATGTGAGTGATGCGGCTCCATTTTTAATTCGTTAATCTCCAGAAGAGTGGGGCGAATCGTCATAAGCCTCCGTCGCGCGGGGATAGGAGAACATCTCGGTGGCTCGGCTGCTCAGCAGCAAGCCGGCCTGAAAGTAGCCCATCACCGTGCCGACGCTGCGGTGTTCGGTCATGGCCATGACCTCACCCAGCGGTACGCCCTGGCGTCCGGCTTCGGTGACAAACCCCGACCTCAAGCTATGCGCCGCCCAATCACCCTCCAACCCGGCCAGTTGAGCACGGCGTTGGACGATGTGCGCTACCTGATCGGCGGACAAGCCTGAGGTACCGACCTTGCCACCTTTGAACAGTCGGCGGAACAGCGGCCCACTGTCAGCCGGTGCACTCTCCAGCCAGACGGCGAGGGCGTGCGCCGCGGGGCCGCGCAACGGCTTTTCGCGGCGCGTGCCGCCGGTGTCGGTCTTGGTCGCGCCCAAGGCGTAGAGCCAAGTGTCAGCGTCCAGCCGTCGTACATCGCTAATTTGCAAACTCACCACCTCGGAACGCCGCCGACCACCTCCGCTCCAGGCCAGTAGCAGCAGGGCACGGTCACGCAGGCCGCGTACGCCGTCGCTGCAAGTAGCGAGCATTGCCTACAATGGTTCTACAACAGCGGCTGTCTTCTTGAGCACGTTTACGCCGTGGCGTGACTGTGCCTTGCGCGCCTCTCGCAACAGACTCTTCAGCGCGGCAGAATCGCTCGGGCTATCCCAGCTCTGCAGGCGGTGCCATTTGCCCAACACCGCCAGGCGATGGCTAACCGTATTGAACGCCAGCGGCCCCAGCTTGCTTTTGATGCGTGCCTTGACCAGTACCGCATCGACGGAGGGGGGCAACAGGTGCGCCCAGGTGCCGTCGGCCAATGGACGAGCCAGGTGATCGAGGACGAACTGTACGGCCACGGTGGCTGGCAACGGAGTGCTACCCAGCGTTTGCCCATAACGCAACTGCAACCAAGCCGACCAGTAGGCGAGGGCGCTGCGGTAACTGCGCACCGTGTTGGCCGCGGTGCGGGCTGCGATAAACGCCGCTGCGGTTTCCTACGCGTTAAGCGCCAAGAACTGGTAGGTCTAATGGGGTTTCGTCGACCAAGGCCAATTGATCTGTAAGATCTATTACATGCTACGTATTTTAATTTCAGTGCTCAAAAATTAACGTCGGATAACATTCTATTATCAGACCTAATTATGCGGTGTATGCGCATGGTCATGGGGTATCGCAGCTCCGCTAATGAAATTTGCTACCAGCTTGGCTTCAAGGATCCGGCCTATTTCAGCAGTTTTTTTCAGCGCTATGCACAGGTAACCCCTAGGGAATATCGCCAGCGTCAATTGGGTCTACATTGAAGTGGAGGTGGCTGCGGGCGTTGAGTGCTGCTTGTCGTGTTCATCATTCTCGGTTTCAAAATAAAGCACTAGGGATAGCATATTTTTTTCATGATCCGGCATGCAGTCATCGACTGCACGGGCCTCTGCGTAAACTAATGCGGGGCATGAATGCTCAGATATAAAAAAGCCACCGAACCGAAGTAAGGTGGCAAAAATTTTTACCAAAGGAGCGAATCAGAACAGGTTGCCGGTCATTTAATCGGGGTGAAAATATGACGGTTTAGTGTGCTTCTTCGGGACCGATACTAACACGTGGCCCACTCATTCATTGTTGCAATATTGAGGAATGACTATTGGTTAAATTGTGTTGAAAAAGGAAGGCGGTTTGAAAGGTCAGAGTCTGACTTTGTATCAGTTACTTCATTCAAAAATCGCTAAAATTGTTGTTTCAATGTTTATGCGTTAAATTTTTATCTTCCACTGCGTAAATTCCTTTGGCCCGCCAACCGTTCACCCTGAAACACCAATCTATCATTAACGGTATCTCCTGCCTCGAACTGCTGACTGTGGCGATGGGGGGGATTGCCTATTAAGGGTAGGCGGTTCTGGAACCTGGAATCCGGCTTACGCGACGCTCGCGCTCCTGTTAATCATTGGTTAAAACCGGTTCAGGTTTCCCGCGCATCGCCAGTTTGCGCAGGACCACGTAAAACACCGGCGTCAGAAACAAGCCGAATAACGTCACCCCAAGCATTCCGGCAAATACGGTTACCCCAGTTGCCAAGCGTACTTCACTGCCTGCACCCTGTCCTAGAAGCAGCGGTACAGAACCGGCGATGAAGGCAATTGACGTCATGATGATCGGGCGCAGTCGCAGGTGGCATGCTTCCAGTGCGGCCTCGATGATGGTTCTGCCTTGCATTTCAAGCTCGCGGGCAAACTCGACGATCAGGATCGCATTCTTGCAAGCCAACCCCATTAGTACCACCAAGCCGACCTGCACGAACACGTTGTTGTCTCCGTTGGTAAGCCACACCCCAAGCAATGCTGAACACATGCACACCGGCACGATGAGAATCACTGCCAACGGTAATGTCCAGCTCTCATACAGAGAAGCGAGCACTAGGAAGACCAGCATCACGGCCAACGGAAATACGATTAATGCGGAGTTATTCTGGCTGACTTGTTGGTAGCTCAGGTCGGTCCACTCCAGCTCGATACCGCGTGGCAACACACGCTCGGCGATTTCGGTGAGTTTGGTGATGACTTGCGCAGAAGAGAACACTCTCGGGTCAGCATCTCCGATCACGTCGGCTGCCGGTACACCGTTGTACCGGATGACAGGGTCGGGACCGAAAGTAGGCTCTATTGTCACCATCGAACCGATAGGCACCATTTCCCCGCGATCATTGCGTGTGCGCAATTTGCTGATGTCTTCGACGGTTTGGCGGTGCGATGTGTCGGCTTGGGCCATGACACGGTAGACGCGGCCAAACTGGTTGAAGTCGTTGACGTACACCGAGCCCAGGTAGGTTTGCAGCGTGTCGAATAAATCGGTCAATGACACGCCTTGAGCTTTGGCTTTGACCCTGTCGACCTTGACCTCCAGTTGCGGGATGTTCGCTTGATAGGAACTCACCGGCCAGGTCATGCCCGGCGTTTGGGCGATTTCCGCGAGGAAGGCGTTCAGCGCATTTTGTAACGCGCCATAGCCGAGGCCCGCGCGATCTTTCAAGTAAAGCGAATAGCCAGAACCGTTCCCCAACCCTTGAATCGGTGGGGGCATCAGTGCGTAGGCCGTACCATCTTTGATCGTAGCGAATTTAGCATTGAGTTCATTGTTGATGTCGGCCGCACTGCGGGTGCGTTCATCGAACGGTTTGAGAATGATGTAAAGCGCCGTAAGGTTTGGCGTGTTGACGTTTTGCAGCGCGTTAAGCCCTGCGTAAGCTGGGACGATGTCCACACCTTCGACGCCTCGGGCAAGGTCGATCATTTGCCGGGTCACGGTGTCGGTACGAGAAAGCGACGCACCTTCCGGCAGTTTGGCGCCGCCGAACAGATAAAGTTTGTCTTGAGTAGGGATAAATCCCCCCGGCACCTGTTGAAACAACATCACCGTGCCGCCCAGTAGAATCGCGTACACCAAAAACACTGCGCCACGTCGGTTCAACGTCCGTGATACAGCGCTGGTGTAGCGTTCCGAGCTACGCAGAAAAAACCGGTTGAACGGGCGAAACAGCCATCCGAGCGCATGATCTATCAAGCGCGCCAACGTGTCTTTTGGCGCGTCGTGGCGACGCAGCAATTTGGCGGCCAAAGCAGGGGAGAGGGTCAATGAGTTAACGGCGGAAATCACCGTCGATATCGCAATGGTCACTGCAAACTGTTTATAGAATTCGCCGGTGACGCCGCTGAGGAACGCCATCGGCACGAACACCGCACACAGCACCAATGAAATCGCGATGATGGGGCCGCTGACTTCGCGCATTGCCTTGTGCGCTGCTTCTCGCGGATTCAGTCCTTCTTCGATGTTCCGCTCGACGTTTTCTACCACCACGATTGCATCGTCCACGACGATGCCGATGGCCAGTACCAGGCCGAACAAGGTCAAGGTATTGATCGAGTATCCGAGCAAGTACAAGAACGCAAAGGTGCCCACAACGGACACCGGCACTGCGATCAACGGAATGATCGATGCCCGCCAGTTTTGCAGGAACAGGATCACCACTAACACCACCAGCAGGACCGCTTCGAACAATGTGTGCTGCACCGAGCTGATCGATTCGCGCACGAATACGGTCGGATCCCACACGGCTTTGTAAGCGATGTCCTTCGGGAAGTCCTCAGCCAGGCGGTCCAGCTTTTGGTAAACCTGATCGGCCACGCCCAATGCGTTGGCGCCGGGCGACAGGAAGATACCGGCGGTAGTGGCGTTCTGTTGGTTCTGCATGGCACGCATGGTGTAATCACTCGCGCCCATTTCTATTCGAGCCACGTCACCCAACCGCACGATCTGCCCGTCAGTACCTTTTTTAAGCACGATATCGGCGAACTCCTGCTCACTGCGCAAGCGTCCCCTCACGTTGATCGAGATCAGCAGATCGGTGGCTTTTGGTGACGGTTCCGCGCCGAGCTGGCCGGATGAGACCTGGACGTTCTGCTCGCGTACTGCATTCAGGGCGTCGGTCGCGGTCAGCCCACGAGATGCCAGCTTGTCGGGATCGAGCCAAAGACGCATCGCATAATCACCCGATCCATATACCCCGACGTCGCCGATCCCGCGAATACGCGACAGTTCATCCTTGATGTGCAGGGTCATGTAGTTGCGCAGGTACAGCGAGTCGTAAGAGTTACCCGGCGAATAAAGGCTGACGTACATGAGTGGCGTGGGTGACTGTTTCTGGGTGGTAACGCCAAACTGCCTGACCTGCTCGGGCAAACGTGACAGCGCCTGACTGACGCGGTTTTGCACGCGCACGGCGGCGGTGTCCGGGTCGACATCGGGCAAAAACGTAACGACGACTTGAAGGCTGCCGTCGGAACCGGCAACTGACTTCAGGTACATAATGCCTTCGACGCCATTGATGGCTTCTTCCAGCGGCGTCGCAACGGACTCTGCAATTTCCTTGGGGTTGGCACCGGGGTAGGTCGCTCGCACCAGCACGCTGGGCGGGACGACCTCAGGGTATTCGCTGACAGGCAGCAAGGGAATCGCAATCAGGCCGAGCGCGAAGATTATGATCGACAGCACAATGGCAAAGATCGGGCGATCAATGAAAAATTTGGAGAAATCCATGCCCGTGCCCTCAGTTTTTAGTCGTTTTCATAGCGACTTCGGAGGGTTTTACCGGCATGCCCGGATAATAGATTCGCTGCAAGCCGCCGATGATTATTTTGTCGCCAGGCGTCAGGCCGGATTCGACGATACGCAACCCCTCGTTCATTCGCCCCATCTGAATGTCCTTGCGCTCTGCAATATTGCCCGCGCCCACGACGTACACGTATTTGCGGTCCTGATCGGTCAGCACCGCTTTATCGTCGATCAGAATCGCGTTTGTCTGAATGCTGCTGGACAATTGCACGCGGGCAAATAACCCCGGTGTGAACAAACGGTTTTTGTTTGAAAGGGTCGCGCGTAATCGAATGGTACCGGTGCTGGGGTCTACCTGATTGTCGAGAAAATCGACATCACCGACATGAGGGAAGCCCGGCTCATTCGACAAACCGACCCGCACACTAAGTTTGGTGGCATGGTCCTGGGCATTGCGTGCTTGCTCGCTGTAGCGCAGGTAACTGTGCTCGTCAGGATCGAAGTAGACATAGACAGGGTCCTGCGACACGACCGAGGTCAACAGGGTCTGATCAGCCACTGCAAGGTTGCCCAGTGTCAAAGATGCCCGGCTAGTCCGACCGTTGATTGGCGATCGAACTTCAGTGAACTCGAGATCAAGGCGGGCGAGGGCCACCGCTGCCGTTGCGTCCTGAACGTCTGCCTGACTCTGGGTGAAATTGGCGCGTCGTGTGTCGGCATCCTCTTTCGACATCGCGTTGTTCTTGACCAGTATCTGAGCCCGTCGGTCCTGAGCCTCGTTCATCACCACCGACGCTTTGGCACGTTCAAGCCTGGCGAGGGTACTGTTCAAGGTTGCCTGGTATTTACGCGGATCAATCACCACCAGCAGGTCGCCTTTGCGGACGCTGTCACCTTCCTTGAAGGCAATTCGCTGCACATAGCCCGTCACGCGCGGACGTATCTCTACCGAGTCCACAGCGTTCACCCTGCCGTTGAATTCGTCCCACTGGCGTATGGGCGTGCTGACAACCACTGCCGCCTCCACTTCAGCAGGCGCTGAGCTGGCAATCCCTTGCTTTTGCTCTTTACACCCCGTCAACGTCACCGCCAACAATAGGTTTGCGAGGATTAGTAAAAGGGGATTTCTACGGCGATTTAACAGCGAGAATTTCAACGACGTGATTAAGCTATGGAGGGGGATATTCATTGAGCTACTGTCCTTTGTATACCGAGTACCCACGGCCAGTTGTTCCAACAATTATGGAGGTGATGTGTTGGAAGGGCAGGTACATCTACCACGGGGCGAGTGCGCGTTTTTACGCCTTTGAACACATCCAGCAGTGCAGTCTTTGCTGTATGTATTGGCTCGCCATTGTGCAGGGGGAACGAAGAAGAGTAACGATCCGATATGACCTAAAACAACTAGTCCATTGAAGCGCAATAGTGCTGAAAACGAGTATTAACCGATTAAGACTGCATCCCATTAAGGGGCAAAAAAATCAGGAGAACCGGCTTTTTCGTCCGAGCCAATGGCCGTATTGAGTGGGTAGAACTTCTGCTGCATTTTCAACACCGAGTTCGTATGCCGCGAAGCTGGCCCAGTGCGGATTGGCCAGGTGCGCACGTCCCACCATGACGAGGTCGAGTTGCCCATCGGCGATCACTTTTTCGGCAACGGTGGGTATGCCCATGCCCCATGCGGAGGCAACGGGAATGCCTGCTTCTTCGCGCACTCGCTGTGATACGTCGGCCAGGAAAGGAGTGCCCCAGGGAATGTCGATGTCAGGGATGGTAAAACCTATGCTGACGCTGAGCAGGTCCAACCCGTTAGCTTTGAATTGACGCGTCAGGTCGATGGCCTCGGCCAACGTCTGTTCGTCCCGTCCGTCATATTCGATGACGCCCAGGCGGATGGTCAGCGGCAAGTGTTCGGGCCATACCTCGCGCACGCCGGCCAGCGTCTCAAGGAGAAACCGAGAGCGGTTTGTAAACGAACCGCCGTAAGCGTCATCGCGTTTGTTCGCGTGGTCGGACAAAAAACTCTGCGCCAGATAGCCGTGGGCAAAATGCAATTCTAGCCATTCGAAACCCGCTTCCAGCGCCCGGCGTGCGGCACTGACAAAATCGTCGCTTACGCGGCCGATGTCCGCGACCGACATGGCCATAGGCGCCAACGGCATGTTGGCGCCGAATGCGATGGCTGACGGGCCGATGGTTTGCCAGCAGCGCGAATCATCTTCGGCCATCTGACCATAACCTTCCCAAGGAAGCATCAGGCTCGCCTTGCGTCCGGCGTGTCCAAGCTGAATGCCAGGGACGGCGCCGGCAGCCTTTATCCCCTGCACCACGGGCACAAGCGCACCAGCTTGGTCATCATTCCACAGGCCCGTACAAAACGGTGTAATGCGCCCCTCCGGCGAAACCGCGGTGGCTTCCACAATCACCAAAGAAGCGCCGCCACGGGCCATGGACGCCAGATGGACGAGATGCCAGTCGCCGACAAATCCGTCATTGGCCGAATACTGGCACATAGGGGCGACTGCGATGCGGTTACGCAGGATTATACCCTTGAGGGTCAACGGCTGGAATAGTGCGGACATACTAAGTTATCTCACGGGGCAAAACGCTAGGTTAGGCGCCCAGAGTTGGCGGAAAAAGCGGCTCTAGCTCCGTATTCCACGGAGCTAAACTTCCGCAATCAGCGATGAGTAACAGTATTGCAATCATTCTTCAGTAAGCGCGTTCACCTGGAGGTCATAGGACTGGCGCGCATTGCGAAAACCCTCGGCGTTTTCAATGACCCACGTCCATAGCGGAATCATCTGTACCAAGAGGCCCATCCCGATTTCCGACAATTCATATTCAACGCGTGGTGGAACCTCATGATGGTCATGACGCACCACCAAACCGTCGCGCTCGAGTTGACGAAGCGTGCGTGTGAGCATCCGTTGCGTGACACCGTGCATGCGCCGGCCGATTTCTGCATGCCGTAACTTGCCCGCTACGCCCAGCGTATGAACAACACCTAGCGACCAGCGATTTCCTGCATGTGTCAGCACTTCACGTTTCAACCCGTCATCGTCTGCGCTCAGTGCGTCACAGGCGGCTTGAGAGCGTCTTAATACATCTTCGTTGTCCAAGAGTCCTCCGGTATCACGGGTGTGCCTTCTTATAAGCGAATCTCAAGTGTGCCAGCATTCTGCGGCGCCAAAGGCGTGCAAATAAACAACGGGAGATGGTTATGCAAGATGACACACGTTCGGTGGATCGCGGAATTCTTGTCCTTGGCGCCGGTGAATTGGGTATGGCCGTTCTTCGTCAACTGGCCAGGTTGGCTGCGATGTCTAACGGTAATCGCGTGACGGTCCTGCTGCGTCCTTCCACGCTGGAGTCCAAGGATTCAAGCAAGACAATGGCGATCGACGAGCTGGGATCTTTAGGCGTTGAATTACTGCCAGGTGACTTGGTATCCGGTTCGATTACAGAGCTCACCGCATTGTTCACCGGCTTCGAAACGGTGGTCAGTTGCATCGGTTTTGCCGCGGGAAGAGGCACGCAAATCAAGCTCACTCGCGCGGCCATCGAGGCCGGCGTCCAGCGTTTTGTACCTTGGCAGTTTGGCGTTGACTATGACGTCATCGGCAGAGGCAGTGCCCAGGATCTATTTGATGAACAACTTGATGTGCGAGACATGTTGCGCGGTCAAGATCAAACCGAGTGGCTCATCATTTCGACCGGGATGTTCACCAGTTTCCTGTTTGAGCCAATTTTCGGCGTTGTGAATCTCGCTGAAAATACCGTCAATGCACTGGGTAGCTGGGACACCGCGGTCACGGTTACCACGCCTGAGGATATTGGCTTGCTGACTGCCGAAATTCTGTTCGCGAACCCGCGATTGAAAAATCAGGTGGTGTACACCGCGGGTGACACCCTGACGTATGGCGAGTTGGCGGACAAGGTGGATAAAGTGCTCGGCCGCAAAGTACAACGGACGGAGTGGAACGTTGTGAAGTTGAGCGCTGATCTGGCATCGGAGCCTGATGACACGATCAAAAAATACAGGGCCGTATTTGCGCAAGGAAAGGGTGTCGCTTGGGAAAAGAGCTGCACGTTCAACCATCAGCAACATGTTGAAGTCATGGATGTGGAACGATGGATGCGCCTTAACCTTAGCTAAGGCGTTCACCTGGCGCAGGGTTTCCCTGCGGTCAGTTGAAGTGGACCAAGTCGCGAATTTTCAATACGGCCTTATGGTCGGCAAGTACTTCGGGTAACGAGTTTTTCAGGTATTCCACCCAGGTTTTTATCTTGGCATCCAGAAAGTGCCGAGACGGGTAAATGGCATACAGACCCAGCTCTTCCAGACGGTACCTGGGTAACACGCGTACCAAGGTGCCATTGCTCAACCCTTTGATGGCGGCATGCACCGGCAGTATGCCGATCCCCATGTCGTTGCTGATCGCAGTTTTCATTGCGTCCACGGAGTCCACCAAAAAAGGAGAGGAGGTGATAGTCACCTCCTCGTGCCCGTTCGGACCGTCGAATGCCCATCGTTCCAGAGGAATAACCGGGCTGACCAAGGTTAAACAGGCGTGATTGAGCAGGTCTTGAGGCGTGTGCGCTGCGCCGAATGCTTTCACGTACGAAGGAGACGCACAGACAATGCTGTAAGTCTCACCCAGCTTTTGCGAGACGTTTGTAGAGTCTGGCAGGTCGATGGCCAAGATAATCGACACATCGAAACCTTCGTTGACCAAGTTGGGAATCCGATTGCTCATGCTCAGGTTAAACGTGACATCGGGATAATTTTTCCGATAACGGGCGATCGCGTCCACCACATAGTGCTGACCTATGCCGGTCATCGAGTGCACATTCAGCTGTCCCGTAGGTCGCGTGTGGGCATCACCCGCTTCGACCTCAGCCTCTGCCACGGATTTGAGTATCTGTTCGCACCTGAGCAAATACCGCTTGCCGGAATCGGTCAGCGCGATTCGCCGCGTGGTGCGATTGAACAGGCGAGTTCGCAGGTGTTTTTCGAGCTGCGAAATCCCGCGAGAGATATTTGCGGTAGTGGAATCAAGCTGTACTGCGGCGGCAGTGAAGCTGCCCGCTAACGCCACGCTTCGGAAAATTCGCATGTTTTGCAGGATGTCCATTGGGACTCTCCGAGTAGTCGAAATTTAGTGTGGCATAAAGCAACAGGGCGCCGTAAACCCTATTTATTGTCTTTTTTAAAGCAACAATCATTCGCTTTTCTGATGACTTATCGGCGTATTTATTAGCCTCTAGACTCCCCGGCCCTCAGCGCTATTCAAGTCGGGAGTCATTCACGGTGCCGCGATTCATCAGCCAAAACTTCAAGTTCCAATGCGTCCTCTGGTTAGGTTTGGCTACGAGCGGCTGCATCGGAACCCAAGGCATTGCTCCTCAAGTGAAAGCGCTTCACGCCAACGACCTGGACTCGGGCAAGGCAATTGCTCGAGCAGCGAAGGAAGCCAATTGGCCGTCATTTCAATGGTGGCGTGACTTCGGTGACGAGCAACTCAATCAGTGGCTGGAGCTCGCCCTGAAGGACAGCCCGAGCCTGGCTGCGGCATCTGCGCGTGTTCGCCAGGCCAGGGCGATGGCTGGGATCGCCGAGTCTGCCGAGTCATTGCAAATTGACGGCAATGCCTCAATTAAACGTCACCATTGGCCAGCCGACCCGTTTTACGGACCCGGCGACTTGTCCAATAACAGCACGTGGGACAACAGCTCTTCGCTGGGACTTAGCTACCCACTGGATATGTGGGGGCTGAAAAGCAGCAGAACCGAACAAATGCTGGACAGTGCCCACATGAGCGCAGCCGAAGCGCGTCAGGCTCAGCTGGAATTGCAGAACAATGTGGTGAAGGCCTACATACAATTTTCACTGAATTTCGCTCAGCTCGATATCGCCAATGAAGTCCTTGCTCAACAGACGCAAATTCTCGAACTGGCGCAGCGTCGATTGAAAGGCGGAATCGGCACTCATTTCGAGATCAGTCAGGCGCAAACACCCCTGAGTGAAACACATCGACAAATCGATTCGCTGGAAGAAGTCATTGCACTGAATCGCAATCAGTTGGCCATGCTGGCAGGGAAGGGGCCGGGTGCGGGTGCCGTCCTGCGACGCCCGGTTTTGTCATTACAACAAGCCATGAAATTGCCCGCCGTGCTGCCTTCCGAACTGATCGGCCATCGCCCGGATGTGGTTGCCAGCCGGTGGCGGGTGGCAGCAAATGCTCGGGGCATCGATGTGGCTCACGCAGCCTTCTACCCTAACGTCGATCTCGTCGGTGGCATTGGTTACATGGCCAGCGGTGGCGGGATGCTTGAGTTTATCGCCGGCAGGAAAATCAACTACAACGCAGGGGCCGCAGTTTCCCTGCCGATATTTGATGGCGGTCGCTTGCGTTCAGAATTGGGTGAAGCGTCGGCGGGCTATGACATAGCGGTTTCGCACTACAACCAGTCCTTGGTCCACGCGCTGAAAGATATTTCTGATCAATTGATACGGCGGGCATCGATGGATCGCCAACAGGTGTTTGTCACCGAGTCGGTGGCATCAGCCAAGCGTACTTATGACATTGCACTAACCGCCTATTCTCGCGGTTTGACCGACTACTTGAACGTTCTGAATGCACAAACCGCGTTGTTCCACCAAGAGAGCATTCAGCAAAAGGTCCAAGCCGAACGGTTGACGGTGCATGCTGCATTGATCGTGGCGTTGGGGGGAGGGGTTGCCAGCCAGTTGGATACCCCTGTCGAGCAACAGATGACTCCTCGCAAGCCTCAGGCCGTACTGCACGCCCTTGATCAATTGATGAGCCAACCATGATGGCATTACTCGAATTCAAACGACGGCTCGCTTCGCTGGAACCTCGTAGAAACCTCGTCGAGTGGATCAACAATGAAGGGTTTACGGCGATCTATTTGTTCAAGGTATTGATCGCTTCTTTCCTGACCTTGTGGCTTGCCATGCGCCTGGAGCTGCCGCAACCGAGTACGGCAATCACCACGGTTTTCATTGTCATGCAGCCACAAAGCGGGCACGTCCTGGCCAAGAGTATCTATAGATTTATCGGTACGTTAGTCGGCTCCGCATTCATGGTTTTTTTAATGGCCATGTTCGCGCAGCAGACGGATTTGTTTCTGGCCGGGCTGGCGATTTGGGTCTGCATTTGTTCTACAGGCGCTGCGCGAAATCGCAATTTCCGCGCCTATGGTTTCGTGCTTGCCGGGTACACCGCAGTAATGGTTGGCTTGCCGGTGGTTTCTCATCCTGACAAGGTCTTCATGGCCGCCGCATGGCGGGTGCTGGAAATCACGCTTGGGATTATCTGCGCCACACTGGTCAGCGCCACACTGTTGCCCCGCACCGCGAGCGCCAGCATGCGCAACACGTTGTATCAGCGCTTTGGCAATTTTGCGGAGTTTGTCGTTGCCGGCATTCGCAGTACCATCGACCAAAAAGCATTCGAAAGCGGTAACGTTCGATTTATCGCCGAAGCGGTCAATCTGGAGGTTCTGCGCAGTATCACCATCTTCGAAGACCCACACATGCGTCGGCGCAACGGTCGACTGAACCGACTGAATAGCGAGTTCATGGCAATCACCACTCGCTTCAACGCGTTGCATCAGTTGATCGAGCGGTTACGTCATCGTGGTGGCGAGTCTGTGGCGCTGGCAATCGACCCAGGGCTACGAGAATTGGCAGATGCATTGGAGCAGTTTGCGGGACACTCACTGACACCCGCCGATGCCGAGTTACTGGCCCTGCGTACGCAAACCTATAAGGCAGGCTTGCCCGAGCACGTGCGTCACCAGCGTTCGGCGTTAATGCAGATCAATCCTGGTGCGAACGATTTACTCGATTTCCATACCGCCTATGAGTTGCTGTATCGCTTTGTCGATGAACTTCACAGCTACGCCTTGACCCATTCGTCGCTTGCTGACCACTCCCACGCGAGGGAAAAGTGGGACGAACCGTTCATGCCGCAAACCAACTGGATGGCAGCCATTGCAGCGGGTCTGCGCTCGGCATTTGTGTTGCTGTTCCTCAGCACGTTCTGGATCCTCACGACATGGCCCAGTGGCGCGGCCATGACGTTGGTGTCCGCACTGACGGTTGGCTTATCAGCGTTCTCTACAAACCCGAAACGGATGTCTTTTCAGATTGCTTGCGGGACGCTGCTGGCGGCAGCCATTGGTGTGTTCCTGGTATTTTTCGTGTACCCGCTCATCGACGGATTCCCATTACTGTGCTTGGTCATTTCACCGGTGATCGTCTTGGGTTCTTATTGGCTGGTCCGCCCGCAATGGGCCGGATACGGACTGGGAATGCTGGTGTTCTTCGGGACCAGTTCAATCCCGGACAACATGACGCTTTATAACCCCTACGGGCTGATCAATGACTACATCGCGATGGTGTTCGGCATGTTGGTATGCGCGGCGGCAGGGGCGATTATCCTGCCTCCAAACAGCCCATGGTTGTTGCATCGGCTTGAGCATGACCTGAGACGACGGATCACTTTCGCTATCAACGCACCGTTGAAAGCGCTGGGTTCCAGTTTTGAAAGCGGTAGCCGGGACTTGTTAAACCAGGCTTATGGCCTCGCGGCAGGCAAGCCACTGGTGCAGCGAAAATTGTTGCGATGGATGTTGCTGGTACAGGAAATCGGTCACGCAATCATCGAGCTTCGGCGGGAGCAGGCAGTGCTGCCGATACATGCCAGCTACGCCGAGTCACAACCATGGCGCCAGGCCATTCGAGCGATGGGGCGAGCCCTGACACGACTGTTCCTTAAACCGACTCAGGGTCATTTCAACCGAGGTCTCGCCGCCGTCGAACACGCGATCGACTGTGCGCAACGAACTGAAGAACCATTCGCTTCGCATTTCGACACTTCAGTCCTCCGTCGAATAGGGAGCTATTTGCACTTTATTCGCACCTCACTACTCGATCCGCAATCCCCTTTGTCCGAATACGCCTCTCTCGTCGAGAGCAAGGAGTGAACCATGTACAGAGAAATAGCGTTCCACGGCGTCTACGTACCCACCATGACGTTGATCTTTTTTGTCGCGGCAGTTCTGGCGTGGGCACTGGGTACTTTGTTTAACGGCGTCGATCTGTATCGATTTTTCTGGCACCCGGCGCTGCTGCGCCTGAGTGTCTTTACCTGCATTTTTGGCGCCTTAGCGCTGACTGTTTACCGTTGAGAGTGCTCGGATGAAAAAGCTTTTCAGTTTGATCGCGACGTTGACAGTGCTGGCCTTGGCGCTGTGGCTTGGCCGGATTCTTTGGGCTAATTACATGGACACACCCTGGACGCGGGACGGCAGAGTACGCGCTGACGTCATCAATGTTGCCGCGGATGTGGCGGGTGTCGTTGTTGAGGTGCCCGTGCGCGATAACCAGGTGGTAAAAAAAGGTGATGTGCTCATGGTGATTGACCCCGAGCACTACCAATTGGCCGTCAAGCAAGCCCAGGCGCTGGTGGCTTCGCGCAAGGCAACATGGGAAATGCGCAGACTGAACGCCAATAGACGCGCCGACATGGATAACCTGGTCATATCCAGCGAAAGCCGTGAAGACGCCAGCAACATCGCCGGGGCGGCCATGGCCGATTATCAACTCGCTCAAGCTCAATTGGAGGCTGCTGAGCTCAACCTAAAACGTACCCGAGTGCTTTCGGCGGTCGATGGCTACGTCACCAATTTGAACGTTCATCGCGGCGATTACGCCAAGATGGGCGAGTCAAAAATGGCTGTGGTTGATCGTCACTCTTTCTGGGTTTATGGCTTTTTCGAAGAGACCAAACTACCCCATATCCGTGTGGGTGATTCCGCGGACCTGCAGCTGATGAGTGGCGAACTGCTCAAAGGCCATGTCGAGAGCATTGCCCGCGGTATCTACGACCGAGACAACCCTCAGAGCCGCGATCTCATTGCCGATGTCAATCCGACCTTCAACTGGGTTCGCTTGGCTCAACGCGTGCCTGTGCGCATTCACCTGGACCAGGTGCCAGACGACCTGGTGCTGGCGGCCGGCATTACCTGCACCGTCATCATCAATCCTCAACCCGAATCGGGTGATAACACCGCACTCATTGAAAAATGAAGGAGTCTTCCATGAATTTTCCTGATGCTACAACTTCAAGCAATCGCGAACTACTGGGCAGTCTACTTAACCGCCAGTCGCAATGGCCATTGGGGCTGCCTATTCCCGACGCCGACGAATTGAGCCTTGTTTTTCAAGTGGCAATGCGCGCGCCGGATCATTCAAATCTGAAGCCGTGGCGATTCATTACGGTCCGGAATCCGGCCACCCATGAGCTCGGCGAAGTGTTTGCCGCGGCAGCTTTGAAGCGCAATGCACAGGACCAGGGAAAGGCATCGAGGTCGCAGGCGACTGCCGCGCCGATGTTGATCGCCGTTGGCGTAAGGATCTCGGTATCAGACAAGGTTCCGGAGATTGAACAAATGTTGTCGGTGGGTGCTGCAGCCATGAACATTTTGAACGCGCTGCACATCCTGGGTTACGGCGCTTACTGGGCATCGGGACAGAATTCTTACGATCCGGACGTACGTCGTGCACTGGGGCTGACAGGTGATAACGAGCGTTTACTCGGGTTCATTTATGTCGGTACGCCGAGCAAGATCTCTCGTCTCAAAGCTCGGCCATCTGCTGCCGAATTTGTTACTGACTGGCTTGGTCCCGTACCGGACAGTGTAGCTTCGCGCGGTTGAAGTTCCCGGAGTGGGCAGCGTTCGCCAACCCGTTCAATCTTCAGAGTTCTAGGAAAAATATGTCTCTTCGCATTCGTTCAACGCGTTTGACTGTCCCGCAGATTGTCAGTCGCAAGGGTAAAGACAAAATCGTCTGCCTGACGGCCTACAGTGCACCTATGGCGGCGCTTCTCGATGCGCATGTCGACTTGTTGCTGGTAGGCGATTCCGTCGGCATGGTGGTGCACGGTCTGCCAAGTACAGTCGGCGTGACGCTGGAGATGATGATCCTGCATGGCAAAGCGGTGATTCGAGGTTCGGAACGAGCGCTGGTGGTGATCGATATGCCTTTTGGCAGCTACGAGCGAAGTCCGGCGCAAGCTTATGACTCGGCCGTAAAGATCATGCAGGAAACAGGTTGTCAGGCCGTAAAGGTCGAGGCTTGTGAAGGGATCGCTGACACCGTCGCTTTCCTTGTGAAACGTGGCATCCCCGTGGTCGGCCATGTCGGGATCAGGCCACAGGCTGTGCATACCGATGGTGGCTTCAAAACGAAAGGGCATACCATCGATGAACGACAGCAGATTTTGGCGGATGCCAGGCAAGTGAGTGACGCCGGTGCATTTGCCATAGTGGTCGAGGGAGTTGTCAGTGAACTCGCCGATGAAATTACCCGGGCGGTGAGCATTCCCACCATCGGTATCGGTGCCTCCAGCGAATGCGACGGACAGATTTTGGTGGTCGATGACATGCTGGGTCTATTCGAATGGACACCCAGGTTTGTCCGTCGTTACGCCAGCCTTCACACCCTCATTGACGAGTCGGTAGCGGCCTATGCGATGGATGTCAGAAATGCAGTGTTCCCCAATAGTTCGGAAACCTATGCCGCGCGCAAAACCTAGCCACGGAAGGCGCGCTTTGGGCTAGGAGAAATAGCCGGAATTGGCGGTGGGTTATTCCAGGGTTGTCAGATAGTTTTGGATGACGTGGCGAATGCATCGACCACCGTTATGTTGTGTTTCGCAGTCTGTTTATGCCTGGGAAACACGATGGGAGTCTGCAACCTTATGAGTAAACACACGATAAGTTTTGCGACCATGGCAGTGTTTGCTGTGGCCGGTCTGTTAAGCATCAGCATGTTCGCCAACGGCGTGTTCATGATCGTCAATCCAGCGCTGTGGTACACGGAAGTCCCGGGAGTCGCCAGGACCGGTGCATTCAACCAGCACTTCATCCGTGACATCGCGATTTTATACATGATCATTGGCGGCGCCCTGTTGGGCGGTGTTCTTCGCCGAGAATCCAGCGTGATGTTGTGGGGCACGACGGCGCTGTGGCTTAGCGGCCACGCGGTTTTTCATGTATGGGAAGTGATGGCAGGCCTGTGCGGTCCCGAAACGCTGATCGGCGATTTTCCAGCCGTGACATTACCGGCCCTGATCAGTCTCGGCTTGACTGTATGGGCGTGGCGCAATCCTCATGTCAAATGATTCCAGTCTCAGGAACTAAGGGTATACCATGAACAATACTGAAGGGGGTGATCAGACCCCGGTCTCGATCATTCAATTGCTGGATCAATCCTACCGTCGGTGGACCGGTGAAGGGCTCCCGTGTCCGTTGTCGAACACGGGGCTGCGTGAGGAGTGGTTACACAATCGTGCGCCGTACAGCCTGGTGTCCCACAACGACGACGAGGACCCGCATTTCATTTACGCCAATGAGTGTGCGTTGGCCTGTTTCAAATACAGCCGGGAAGCGTTTTACGGCATGCCGTCACGGTTCAGCGCTTCAAGCCTCGACAGGGAGGCGCGACAAGCACTGCTGGAGGTCGTCACGGCCAAGGGCATTGCCACCGGATACGCAGGCTATCGCGTCGACCGTCATGGCGAGTCGTTTATGATTCACGATGGCATCGTGTGGGAAGTACTGGACGAGGCGGGTGTGCGAAAAGGGCAGGCCGCCTTGTTCTGGCCAAATGCTGCACCCTTCGGCAGGCTCTAGGGCTGAATCGATCCTGTCAGATCGCGCCACAGGCGATCCGTGAACTTCCACCACCGTATTTTACCGGCGTATCCGCATAGTTATCGCTGCCGGCATGAATGATCAGTGCGCGCCCCTTGATCTGTTTCAACTGTTTCAACCTCGGTGCCAGTAACGGCTCCGAAGCGGTGCCTTGTGGACTGACCAGCATCAGCGGCAGGTCACCGAGGTGACCTCGACCGTTCGGCCCCGAATGCTTCAAGGTTTGCCCCGGGTCCATATGTCCACCGGCGGCCATGGCCGGAGACTTTACACGGCTACCTGGCGCGCAATTCCCACTGTCATGTACATGAAAGCCATGGGGGCCGGAAGGGAGCAGCTTCAAGTCCGGGGTAAACAACAGTCCGTCGGGCGTTTCCTTGATAGTGATTGTACCTATAGGAATCGGTGCCTTAACAAGGCTCATCAAACTCATGGGTACGGATATGGAATCCGCTTGGGCGATGCCCGCTGTCATCACGCCAAACAATCCCAGCAAAATACGTCGTTTCATAGGTCAACCTGAAGGGTAACGGTTTGTAGCAAATCGCACGTCAGGCGATCTGCTGAAGAATGTCTCGCACCCGGTTCAGGGCAATATCGATATCCAGTGTTTCAATGGCGCCGAAACCCATGAACAAGCCTTGCTTGGGCTTTTGCATGTCGAAAAAACCGTTGATTGAATAGAGCCCCACCTCCGATTTCCTTGCCAGCTCGATCAGCAACTCAATGTCGATCGGCACCTTGCACAACAAGGTCATGTGAAAGCCTGCACTGCTGGGTATGGCTTCGAACCAGGGTGAGAGGTCGTCGTTGACTCGTTCCAGCAGGCGCTCACGCCTGGCGGCATAAATGCCGTGGCAGCGGCGGATATGTTTGAGCAAGCAGCCTTCGGCAATGAATTTGGCCAATGTCCACTGAGGCAGTGTCGAGGTGTGCAGATCGGTCAGTTGTTTGGCCCTGATTACCGCTTCCAGAATCGTTGGCGGCAGGATCATGTAGCCGAGGCGCAATTGCGGCAGCAGCGTTTTCGAGAAGGTCCCGACGTACGCGACGATGCCGCAGGTGTCCATGCTGTGAAGTGAGTCGGTGGGTCGTCCTTCGTACCGAAACTCGCTGTCGTAATCGTCCTCAATAATGATCGCCCCCAAGGTTTTTGCCTTTTCCAACAGCGCCTGGCGACGAGCCGGACTCATCGGCATACCGAGGGGGAACTGATGGGAGGGGGTCACATAGATCAGACGAGTACCTTCAGGTATCAAGTCAATCAGCATCCCTTCCTCGTCCACCGGGATACCGACGACGTTGGCGCCGTAGGAGCGGAACAGCATACGGGCGGGCGGGTAGCCGGGATCCTCCATGGCGATGGTGCCGCCGTCGCGCGTCAGCACGCGGGATATCAGGTCCAGCGCCTGTTGTGCGCCATTGCACACCACCACTTCATTGTCCTGACAATTGACGCCACGGGAGAACGCGATGTGTCGGGCAATGGCGTTTCGTAACGCCGGCAGACCCTCTGGAGAGCCATACAGCCCCTTGGACTGGGAAATCTGGCGCAGGGCGTTTGATGAGCAGCGACGCCACTCGTCTTGTGGGAATAGACCTTGGCTGGTGGCGCCGCCGATGAACTCGTAACATAACGCGCCGTCCAGTTCCGGGTGTCTCAAAAACGTCGGCATTGCATCCCAACGTTCAAGACTCTGTGCGCTGGCCAAATCAAGATGGGTTTGTTTAATTGTCGTTTTTGTCGGGCGGGCGTTTACGTAAGTACCTTTGCCCACTTTGCCCGCGAGCAGATTCTCATAAGTCAGTTGCGCATAGGTGTCTGAAATGGTTTTGCGGGAAATACCCAATTGTTGAGCCAGCAAGCGACTCGGAGGAAGCTGAGTGCCAGGCGCCAATTGGCCGGTTTCAATCGCGTTGTATAACTGGTTGTAGAGCTGCCCCGCCAGGTTCTTATGGCCATCGATGACAATATGAAATTCCATGAGGCGTGACTCCAGCGCAGATTTGGATTTTGAAACACTCATTAAGAGGTTTAAGACTACCGCAATGGTTATCGCTGGAAAGTTGCGTGCAGGTAATTCAGAAAATTGGCCTAGTCCAATGCAGAGCGATTGTTTACTCACGTGCTTGAGATGGACTTCCTTAAATAGCCGGTATTGGAGGTAGTTGAAGTGTCTTTCGATGGTTAGGCTGGCGTGACAAAAAATATAAATTAGCCGCCTGGAGATTGATCATGAGTGCACGTCTGGATTATTACGCCGCTTCACCTAAAGCCATGAAAGCGATGATGGCGATGGAAGCATTGACCAATGGTTTGAGCATCGAACCGGCACTGCTTAACCTGGTCAAGGTTTTCGCCTCGCAACTCAATGGCTGCGCCTTTTGCACGGACATGCATTCGATTGATGCACGTCGGCTCGGCGAAACGGACCGGCGTTTGTATTCCGTCGTTGTCTGGCGCGACAGTGTTTTTTTCACCCCCCGTGAAAGGGCGGCGCTGGCCTGGACGGAAGCCGTCACCTTACTGTCCCAAAGCCATGTGCCAGATGACGTTTGGGAACAGTTGAAAGGTGAGTTCAATGACACTGAGATGGTCGACCTGACGGTGGCTATCAACACCATCAATAGCTGGAACCGCTTAGCTGTGAGCTTTCGTCAAAAGCCCAGCGTGTGAACGATTGTTCTGGGCCAGGTTGCGCACAAACACGTAAAAAACCGGTGTGAATACCAAGCCGAACAGGGTGACGCCGATCATCCCGAAGAACACAGATGTGCCCACCGCCTTGCGCATCTCTGAGCCAGCGCCTGGCGTCGTCACCAGGGGGAGCACACCAAGGATGAACGCGAACGATGTCATGAGAATCGGGCGTAACCTCAGCATGCAGGCTTGCGTGACCGCCTCAAGGCGGGCCTTTCCTTCCTGTTCCAGTTGCACCGCGAACTCGACAATCAAAATGGCATTCTTTGCCGCCAATCCTACCAGCACCACAAAGCCGATTTGCGTCATGATGTTCATTTCCAAACCCATCAGCCTTAGCCCTGCCACGGCAGCAAGCAGGCACATGGGGACGATGAGCAGAATCGATAGCGGTAGCGACCAGCTGCCGTATTGCGCAGCCAGCACCAGATAAACGAACAGTACGCACAAGGGGAATATCAGCAACCCGGTGTTGCCAGCGCTTGTCTGTTGGAAGGTCAGGTCCGTCCATTCGAAGGCGATGCCAGGTGGCAGTACTTGCTTCGCTAGCTCTTCCATCGTTGCGCTAGCTCTTCCATCGTTGCGCTAGCGAAGGCAGACCCCTTGCCGGGCAAGGTATCACCGCTTATTTCGGTGGCCGGGTAGAGGTTATAGCGGGGCACGCGTTCAGCACCCAGAACATCGCTGAGTTGAGTCACGCTACCGATCGGGACCATTTCACCGTCGGTATTGCGGGTTTTAAGTCGAGACAAGTCTTCGGCGGTTGCGCGGTACGGCAAATCTGCTTGCGCCGTTACCCGATAAGTGCGTCCGAGAATATTGAAGTCGTTGATGTACGCGGAACCAAAGTAAGTTTCTATCGCCTCATTGATACCTTGTGCGGGGACGCCCAGCATTTCTGCGCGCTCTCGGTCAAGATCGACTTTGATTTGTGGCGTTGCCGCTGAGTAGGTGGTGTAGACCCCGACCATACCTGGGGTTTTATTAGCTGCCACGACCAAGTCCGCGGTGGCCTTTGCCAACGCTTCGGAACCGACGCCACCGCGATCTTCGAGGCGCATGGCGAAACCTCCGGTGTTGCCAATGCCTTCGACGGGAGGAGGGGAGACGACGAGAATCGAAGCACCGGCAATCGATGCAACGCGTTCACGCAACTGCTCGATGATTCGTTCGGCCGTTTGCCCTTCCTTTATCCGCTCGGGGAATGGCTTGAGTACGACATACAGCGCTGCGGCATTCGACGAAATGGTCTGAGTGGCCCCGGAAAAACCGGAGAACACCGGAACACGTGAAACACCGGGAACATTCTTGGCTATCGACTCGATCTCCCGCGCCACTTTTGTCGTGCGTTCGAGGGAAGCTCCGCCGGGAAGTTGTGCAATCACCACTAGATAACCGCGATCCATGGCCGGTATGAAGCCTTTAGGGGTGTTGATCAGCAAGAAGGCGGTTGCGCCAATCAGCAGTCCGTAGAGCACCAGCATCATAGGTGTCAGCGAGATCAATTTTCGCACCAGTCTTCCGTATCCATCGGACAGCGCACCAAATCCATGATTGAACCCAGCTGCCATTCGTTCGATGGCCCTACTGAATCTCTCAAATCGTCGAGCCGGTTTCAACTTTTCATGGCGCGCGTGAGGGCGCAGGATCATGGCCGCCAACGCGGGAGATAGCGTCAGCGAGTTGAAGCAGGAAATAGCGGTGGCGATCGCGATCGTGATACCGAACTGGCGGAAAAACTGACCGGAAATCCCGCCAATGAAAGCCGTCGGCACGAACACAGCACAAAGCACCAGCGTGATGGAGCACAGTGCGCCGCTGACTTCGCGCATAGTCAACAGCGTTGCTTCTTTCGGGGCGCGGCCATCACTGAGGTGCCGTTCGACGTTTTCGACAACCACGATAGCGTTGTCAACAACGATGCCAACCGCGAGCACCAGGCCGAACAACGTCAGGTTGTTGATCGAAAATCCCAAGGCCATCATGGCAGCGAGTGTTCCCACCAACGAGATAGGGATGGCCAGAATCGGAATGATCGAAGGCCGCCAGCCTTGCAGGAAGACCAGGATCACCACGACCACCAGAATCACCGCCTCAAAGATGCTCTTGACCAGTTCACTGACGCTGTCGGCAATGAATTCGGTTGGGTTGTAGGCAATGCTGTAGTCGATTCCCTTTGGAAATTCCTTCTTGAGCTGCTCCATGGTCTGTTCTATTTCACGTGTCGTCTCCAAGGCGTTTGCACCCGGGCGTTGCAGGGCTTGAACAGCTACGGCGGGCTTACCCTGCAGATAGCTGTCCGTGGAGTAGGCCAGCGCACCGACTTCAATACGCGCCACATCCTTGAGATGGACGATCCGCCCTTCAGCGCCTTTTTTTAAGATGATGTTGTCGAAGTCGGCCGGGGTTTTCAAACGGCCTTCAAAGATCAGGTTAGGTTGGAACGATTGATTTTCCACCGGGGGCTGAGCAACTGTTCCACCTGCGATCTGGGTATTTTGCGCGCGCACCGCGGCAATGATTTCGCCGGGCGTCAAATCCAGTGCGGCTGCCCGTTCAGGATCAAGCCAGACACGCATCGAATACTCACGGGCGCCAAAATACTGAATGTCACCTACGCCATCTATGCGCTTGATGACGTCTGTGACACGACGGATCAGAAAGTTGGAAACATACAGTTGGTCATAGCTTTCATCGGGAGAAAACAGAAAGATGGTGCAGAACTGCGTGGGGGAAGATTTGCGCACCGAAACACCATTGCGCTGCACCGGCTCGGGCAGACGCGGCACCGCCAATGCCACTCGGTTTTGTACCTGGACTTGGGCCTTGTCCAGATCTGTGCCGGGTTTGAAGGTGACTGTCAGGTTGAGCCCGCCATCGGAGGTCGCCTGGCTATACATGTAGATCATGTCTTCGACGCCGTTGACCTCTTGCTCAATTGGCGTAGCGATCGTTTCGGCGACGGTTTGCGCTGATGCACCCGGATAGGTTGTCGTGACAATAACGGTCGGCGGGACGATGTTTGGGTACTCGGAAACGGGAAGCATGAGGTAGGCGAGCGCACCGACAATTACGGTGACGATCGACAGGACGATGGCGAGTACCGGCCGTTCAACGCTGACACTACCGAGGCTCATTGAGTGCGCTCCACGGTGGCCAGGCTTGCATCAACAGGTTTGAGCTGAACAACAACTTTTTCGCCGACTTGTGCGCGCTGAAGCCCGTCGACGATCACACGATCCTGAGGTTCCAGGCCTTGGGTGATTTCCCGCAACTTGCCATATAGACGACCTAGTTGAACGGTCCGCACGGCGACGCGATCCTCATGATCGACCACGTTCAATACGCGCCGGGTTGCATCAGTGGTCAGCGCAGCGTCAGGGACGAGTAATGCGCGATGCGCGCCATCGCTGATGAGCTGTACACGAGCGAACTGCCCCGGGTTCAGCGAGTGGTCTTTGTTATGAACGCTGGCACGTCCGCGCAACGTTCCGGTCGAACGATCAAGGCGATTCTCGATGAAGTCGAGCGTGCCTTTGCGTGTCGGTGTGATTTCACCGGGCAAGGCAATCAATACCTCGCTGCCCAGATTATCGGCAGAAGGCCTTTTACCCTCGACGACCAACCGCCCATAACGAAGGTAGGTTTGTTCATCAATGTCGAAGTAGACGTCAATCGGGTCAATGGATACGACGCTGGTCAATAGCGTCGCACTGTTGTCTCCTCCTGCTATCAGGTTACCGACGCTGACAAGCTTGCGGCTGATCCGGCCATTCATGGGCGAGCGGACCTGGGTGAAAGATAAATCCAGTTGCGCACGATCAAACACACCTGACGCCGTGGCGACGGCCGCACGTGCGGTCTGCTGTTCGTGGACGCGCTGGTCATAAATGTTTGCAGCGATTGCACCGGAAGGAATCAGACGCTTGGCACGAGCCAGTTCAATCTCGGCCAGTTCAAGTCGCGAGCGTGCCGACGCCAGTTGGCCTTGCGCCTGAGTAAAAACAGCTTGATAGGGCCGAGGATCGATGACGAACAACAAATCGCCCTTGCGCACGATTGCCCCATCGATGAACGCAACCTGATCGATATAGCCGCTCACACGAGCTCGTATGTCCACCGAGTCCGTGGCTTCGAGCCGACCTGTGAAACTGTCCCGGCCTATCACGTCGCGTTGGACGGGAGGGCTTGCGATGACGGTGGCTGCCGAAGCGGCCGGAGGCGGTGGCTGATTGCAGGCGGCAAGGATGAGTAACGTCGGGAATACCGCCGCAACGCGTAGGGGATGTGCAACTCGTAGCATCGGAGGTCAGCCTTGAATGTCTGAGAGGATAGGCGCGGCCAGCGGAATCTGGCTCGAGGGCTCGCGCATCTGGCGGTGGCTACGATAGGCAGCTTCTCTCTCAGGATTAAGTAGGCTGGAGTTCCGCTATGAGCGGAAATTTTGCTCCGTAGTTGCCGATTTTTTTTCGAGCGCTCGGCGGACGGGGGTGGCGGCTTCGGGAAACAGGTGCACGTGCAGGAAGTCGATAAACACGCGCAGTTTGGGGGCGGGGTGTCTGCCCGATGGCCACATGATCTGAAATACGCCCGCCTGAGAGCAGTCCTCCAGTATGGGAACCAGTTTTCCGCACTCAAGCCATTCCTTGATGGCGAAATCGGGCAAGTAGGCGATACCGATACCTTGCACCGCAAAACAGATACGCGCCTCGAGGTTGTTGCAGACCATTGAAGTGGGAAGGTTCAGTTCACTGTCACCATCGGTCAGACTCACTGGCCAGCTTTGTAACTTTCCGGTATTCGGGAAGCGAAATTGAATGCAGGAATGCTTTACCAACTCGTTGGGATGCAGCGGAACGCCACGCTCTGCAAAATACTCGGGAGCGCCGACCAGAATCATTCGGTAACTCCCCAGTCGTCGCGAGGTCAAGCGTGAGTCTGGAGAATTACCACTGCGCACAACAGCGTCATAGCCTTCCTCGACTACATCGACTCGACGATCCGAAAATGTCAGGTCGAGGTCGACATCGGGGTAGGCTTTTTTAAATTGTGCCATGACAGGGAGAAACGGCTCTCCAACCAGTGGGAGGCTGACCTTGAGTCGTCCACGGGGCGCCAGTACCGTTTGCGTCAATTCCGCTTCTGCCGCTTCTATCTCCGCCAATATCCTTCGACACCGTTCGAGGAAAAGCGCGCCTTCCGCAGTTAACGTGATGCTGCGGGTGCTGCGATGAAACAGGCGTACACCCAGGCGCTCTTCAATTCGGACAATACTTTTGCCGACCGCCGAGGCGGAAACGCCTAGCACACGGCCGGCCGCTACGAAACTGCGCGTGTCGGCGACCTGCACGAAAACGTTCAAGGTGTTGAGGCTGTCCATCAGGGCTCCAGATTGCGTGAGGGATGGTTCCTGATAGTCGGGAACGTCATCTACCTTATCCGATTTCAACGCGTGCGGCGCTCGATTGCGGAACTGAACTTCCGCACATAACGGAACTGCCCCCTACTTAATCCACTGCATGGCCTCTCATATCCTCTCGGTACATTGTCTTACCGAGGAATCACCATGACCGACATGATCAATCGCTGGGAAATACCTTCTCTGGGCTTGGAAAAACTGGCACTCGCATCGGTGCCGCTACCAGTACTCAAAGCTGGGGAGGTGCTGGTGAAGGTCGAGGCGGTATCGTTGAATTACCGCGACGGTGAAGTCGCTGAAAACGGGATGGGCGTCCCGTTGACGTTCCCATTTACGCCCGCATCGGACATGGCGGGCACGATAGTCGCCGTCGGTGAGGGTGTCACCCGGTTTACCGTGGGTGAGCGGGTGATCTCGATCTGCATTACCGGATGGGTCGATGGTGCACCGCTGTCCTGGGCCGTCGCGCCCACCCAGGGCGGCCCGATACCCGGCATGCTGGCCGAGTATGTCGCGACACCTGCCGAATGGTGTGTGCGTGCGCCAAAGTCGTTGACGCCGGCGCAGGCCAGCACGCTACCGATTGCCGCGCTAACCGCTTGGATGGCGCTTATCGAATTGGGCCATGTGCATGCTGGTCAGACGGTCGTCGTGCAGGGGACCGGTGGGGTTTCACTGTTCGCGGTGCAACTGGCAGCCGCGTGTGGCGCAATGGTCATTGTTACGAGCAGTAGCGATGAAAAAATCCAGCGTGCGATCAAGCTCGGCGCCACCCACGGGATCAATCGCCGCCGCGAGCCCGAATGGCAATCGGCAGTGCTGGAGTTGACAGATGGCAGAGGCGCCGATCACATCCTGGAAATGGCAGGCGGCGACAACGTGCGGCGTTCGCTTGAGGCGGTCGTGAACGGTGGCAGGATTTCGGTGATTGGGCTTCTTGAGTCGGATAAATTCACGGCCCCGATCCTCGCCTTATTAGGAAGCCGGGCATCGATCACCGGTATCTCGGTGGGTCCTCGACGCGCGCTGGAGGATCTGGTTCGAATGATTGATCAGCACTTGATCAAGCCTGTCATCGATCACATTTATACCTTTGCCGAGGTGCCGCAAGCCTTTGCTCACCTCAATCGTGGTGCGTTCGGCAAAGTCGTCATTGAGGTCAGCCGCTCATGACCGTGAATGACATTTCCAAGGGAGAACGCGTTCGATCTCTACCTGTCGACCTGGCGAGTCATCGCGGTTTCGGTCGGGTATTTCAACCGGGCAAGCTGACGCTGGGGCTCATCGCACCTCTGGAGGGATATCCCGACAGCGTGGCTCCCACCCTCGACAATCATGTGGAGATGGTGCGCAAGGCCGATGAAATCGGCATTGCTGCACTCTGGCTCCGAGACGTGCCTTTTTACGATCCTGGCTTTGGAGATGTCGGCCAGATCATTGATCCAATGGTATATGCAGGTTTTCTGGCGGCGCATACCCGCCAGATTGCTATTGGCAGCGCCGGGATCGTCCTGCCATTGCGCGACCCTCTGATCGTGGCGAAACAATCGACCAGCGTCGACCAGTTACTGGGCGGTCGTTTTATTCTTGGGCTTTCAGGTGGGGATCGAGCAGAAGAGTTTCCGGCGTTCGGTGTTTCTTTCGACGACCGTGCAGAGCGGTACCGTGATGCATACGCAATGATCCGGGCCGCGGTCGGTAATGAATTTCCAACCTGGCAAAGCGAGTTCTACGGTGAGTTGAGGGGCACGCTGGATCTGATTCCCAAGCCGGTCGCCCCGGGCTTTCCCGCGGTTGCAATTGGCCGCTCGGGCCAAACGCTGGACTGGCTGGCCGCAAATATGGATGCGTGGATCTGGCACGGAGCGGACGCTCGGCACATGGCGGATATTTTGCCGAAGTGGAGGCAGGCAACGGCGGACAAGCCCTTCAAGCCTTATGGTTATGGCACCTGGTTCGATCTGGCGGAGGACCCGGACTTGCCTATCCAGCCAGGTCGGATACTGAAGGGAGGGCGTCATGCTCTCACGGCACTCTGGCGCGAGCAGGAAGAGGCCGGGGTGAACCACGTCGTGCTCAACATGAAACAAACCCGGCGGCCTGTCACCGAGATTCTTGATGAGTTGGCGGAGTTTATCTTGCCGCAATTTCCCACTCACACAGTGGAAATGTCGTCATGAGTACTGCAACAGCGTCTGGTAAATCCATGCCCTACATCATTCTTGGTTTGTTCGGGCTTTACACGCTGGAGTTTGGCGTCGTTGGTATCTTGCCGATGATCGTCGCGCGATTTGAGGTCCGCGTGTCGCAAGCGGGCCTTTTGATGGGGTTGTTCGCCTTAATCGTGGCAGTGCTGGGACCTTTTCTGGTCCTGCTCTCTTCCCGATTTGAGCGTAAGAGAGTCCTGATCGTTGCGCTGTTCGGGTTTTCCGTTTGCAGCGTGCTGTCAGCCTTTGCACCCAACTTCGCGACATTGATGGTGTTGCGTATTGTCCCGGCGATGCTCCATCCGATATTTTTCGCGGCTGCCTTTTCCACCGCAGTCTCGCTTTATCCGAAAGAGCGAGCAGGGCATGCGACGGCGCTCGCGGTGGTCGGTACAACCCTGGGCCTGGTGATTGGTGTGCCGCTGACCACGTGGGTGAGCGCCAGCATTTCCTACGAAGCGTCGTTTTTCTTTTGTGCCCTAGCCACTGCGCTGGCCGGTCTGGGATTGCTTTTCAAGTTGCCCCATCACGAACGCGCCGCGCGCATTACCTTTGGCAAGCAACTGGCCGTGCTGCGCAGCCCGGCAATGTGGTTGGCTGTTGGCGCGACCGTGTTGGTCTTCACCGCGATGTTTTCGGTCTACAGTTACGCTGCCGAGTACCTGAAGACCCAGACCGGCATGGATGGGCAGACCATCAGCGTAATGCTGGTAATTTTCGGGATTGGCGGCGTGTCAGCCAATCTGATCGTGGGCCGGCTGTTGGGTAGGCATCTGGTCGTGACCGCCATTGTCTATCCCATTGTGTTGGCGGTGGCGTACCTGATTCTTCTGTCCTTCGGCAGCGCATCGGTGACATCGATGACAGTAATCGTGCTGCTCTGGGGCGCCGCTCACACAAGCGGCCTGGTGATCACCCAGATGTGGCTGACTTCCGCGGCGCCTGACGCTCACGAGTTCGCTACCAGCCTCTACGTCTCGTCCGCTAATGCCGGTGTAGTCGTTGGTTCGTCGGCCGGTGGGTTGTTCATCAATACGTTCGGTATGACAGGCGCCATCTGTTGCGGGCTGCTATTTGCGATTCTGTCGCTGGCGGTGATCGCGTTGAAAGCGATATTTTATGGCGCCTCGGCCGAGGCAACTGGGCAGGGCGTAGTAGAAGCAAGTTGATCGAAAAGCTTCAGAGCTGAACAGTGTTCGGGTTCCTTTCCTTGGGAGGGAACCCGAACTGCCTGACGAGGCTCGACGTAGTTGTTGCTCGTTTCCGAATCCACATTCCGGGGCGATTTGCTTGAGTGAAATGTCCGCGTCGCAAAGCCGAAGACTACCGTTTCCTGGCGCCTGCACTACCTGTGGAATGGCAAGAACAATGACCCTTCGCCGGGCTCCTACTGTGTCGATGTACGTGACATGCAAGCAGGGCAGGCGATGCATGTGAACTTTAACGTGCTGTATGCCCTTCGACCGGATTTTCAGATTGGGATCAACGGTTATTGGCTTAAGCAGGTCACCGATACCCAGATCGAGGGTCATGATGTTTCGGGTCGCAAGGAACAGGTGTTTGCCATCGGACCTGGTGCCGTATACAGCTTCTCTAAAGACAACATCGTAACGGCCAACCTGTACTTCGAAAGCGAGGCAGAGAATCGTCCGGAAGGTAACCGCTTCGTACTTCGCTGGCTGCACAATCTCTAAGCGTGGGTGCTTTGGAACGGGTGTGAACAAAGGGGCGCTCAGCGCCCCTTTTTCTTACAGAGTGTTCCGTCGTGAATTCAGGAGTGTTGAACCACGGCGTCGACATGAGCACTGTCGACCAATTGAACATTGCACAGTATTTGCGCGGTGGCTGGGTTTCGTAATTTTTGAGTGCTGCTGGGCACCTGTGTTGTCATGCACTCGTCCATGAACGTTCCATATCCCAGGGCGAGGAACGCGCCGACACGGGCGAGTCTTTCTATGGTGGGGGCGTGCGCATGAATTTACTCCTCAAGAAGGGAGAAGGGTACGTTTCAAAGCGGTGCCGGTCTTGATTGTGCATGTAGACCGCGCATGACTCTGAATGCCAATCCTCGTGAAACCGCCGGCGTACCGATTAATCGTTTTCAGGTCGTGCGAAGGTCCGTTTTTTTAAGGCGTATGCCAAGCCACAACACGTAAAACCCGATCACGAAATCCACACTGGCGCAAAACACCGGATACCAATCTGGTGCTCCGGGGTTGGTAAAAAACAGTTCGTGGGTCATGTCATACATGCCGTGAAGGAGCCACAGTCCCCCAACGACATACCCGGACGTTGGCAGGCTGGCGAATGCGAACAGAAGCCCTCCAAGCAGAAAGGGAATCCCGACCATCAACTCCTTTAATCCTGTTGCCCGATCACCGGCGTACAATGCGAAGAGGCAATAAATGGCCGGTAACGTAACGAGGCATGCCGCGTACATCCACCGCTCACCGCTGAGTTGTTTTGCCAAAAATATCGAGGCCACGCCGACCAACAAACCCGTTATGCCTTCAATCATTCTTCATCTCCCTGCTTGCCATCATTATTCTTCGAGCGATTGTCAGCCATAACGAAAGCGTTGTGAAACGCTCCAGTTTTGCGTGAGCCAGTTGCTTCAGCTCAAGGTCGATTTTGTTACTACGTTGAGCGTGGTCCCTGCGCTGTTCAGGCAGGCTGGCTATTCGGGTAACTTAACAATTCACTTCGTCGACGACCTGCCTTGCTCCTCGATGGCCGCAGCCAACTGCAAACTTATTCCGGTTATCTCGCCAACCTCAAGAGCTCGATCAAGGCAGCCGCAAGTAAAGCGAAAACGGCAAAAATCCTAGGCGATGAATAACTCGCAACTATTGCCGGTTTTATTGCGGTTGAGTGTTAGCTGGCAGCAGGATTGCTTTCCTTGAAGTGCCCAGTTGTTCGAGGAAATACCCCGGCGTCACGCCCATGATTTCGTGAAAGGAAGCAGTAAAGGAGGCGGTGCTCGAGAAGCCAAGTTGCGCGGCTATCTGTTTGATGCGTGCCCCTTCCCGACTCAACGCATTGATTGCGGCCATCATCCGCGCGCGCTGACGCCACTTCTTGAACGTCAGGTGAGTTTCGGCTGCAAAAAGACGTGTAGCGGTTCTCTGTGAAACGCCAACTTCATGGGCCAGGGCTTCAAAGCTGCGCAGCCCCTTGGGGTCTTTCATCGCCAGTTCTGCGATGCGTCGAGCCCGGACGTCCCTTGGCATCGGTATGAAGGTTGTCGAGTCTGTCGCTTCCACCAGCTCAAACAAAACCAGTTTCGCCGCCAGTGCAACTTTTTCGGGATGGGCTTCACTGTTGAACAAAGTCAGCACAAGGCCACGTAACAGTGGGCCGACACCCACGACAAACTCCTGGTGCAGATTCAAGGCCTGCGAATGCGGACGTATCCACTCGGACTCAATGTACAGCGTGCGCATCTCAACATCGGTCAGCATCAGGATCGCATGAGGCACGCTTTGAGGAAGCCATACGGCGCGCTGGGGTGGTACGAGCCATCGACCCGCTGGAGTGGTGACTTCCATCAGTCCGTGTGTGGCGAAGAGCAATTGAGCCTGGTCATGGGCATGCAGTGGCAACTCACCACCCGCCTCATAACGACGTGAAAGTGTCTGAAAGGCCCCGGTGAGTTTTTGCAAATGAGGTGAGGTCTGAGGGAATGGCATCTTGGCTATACTTTTTGTCTGCACGTCGATGAGCGGTTAGCTTACCCTTAAGTCTCATGTTCAGTTAAGGGAACACGACGTTTGACAGACAGCCAGAGCAACCCGACCGCAAATACGATCGACAGCTACGCACGCGATCACAGCGTCAGCCCTCTCGAAGAATCGCTCAAATTACGCGTCCTTTTTGATACCGCGCAATGGGCGCGAGTGCATCCGATGCACGGTCACAGTATCGAGTACCGCAAGCCGCAGCTTTTCTCCCCTCACCAACACCGTGAGGGAAAGCTTATTTACGCCGACATGGGGGCCGCGGTAATTGCGACGGAAGATCAGCGCTGGGCTATTGCACCGGGGAGAGCGCTGTGGGTTTGTCCTGGCATCCGACACTGGACACGCACCGTTCACCACGTGCGTATTCGCTCGGTGCTGATAGATCGTGCACTTGAAGAATTTTTACCCGCCACATGCCGTTACATAAGCATATCGCCCCTCTTGGCAGAACTGATCAAGGCCGTATCCGTTAATTCGGAGGGAGGTCTTGTCAGTGATCGAGATAAGGCTCTGGCGGCACTTCTGATCCATGAGCTCAACTGCGCTGCCGCTTGATAATTAGACCGCCAACAATTTTTGAGAGGCCCTAATGCCTACCGATCAACCGATATCATCCATCCCTCCTGTGGAATCGCAGAACATAACCATACTGGGTGCAACCGGGTCAGTAGGGCTCAATACGCTGGATGTCATAAGCCGCCATCCTGAGCGTTATCGGGTTTTTGCGCTGAGCGGCATGACCCAGCTTGAATTACTGACAAAACTCTGTGTAGTTCACCGCCCATTTTATGCTGTTGTTGCGCACGCGAAAGAGGCGCGGGCCATGCAAAATTGGCTGTTGGAAGCCGGCTCCGACACCTTGGTGCTGTATGGGGAACGTGGGCTTGAAACCGTGGCTGCTCACCCGCAGGTGGATACTGTCGTTTCGGCAATCGTGGGCGCAGCAGGGTTGAAGCCGACATTGGCTGCGGTGAATGCAGGCAAAAAAATCCTGCTGGCCAACAAAGAAGCGCTCGTCATGTCTGGCGCGCTTTTTATGGAGGCGGTTAGCCGCTGCGGCGCAATATTGCTGCCGATCGATAGTGAACATAATGCGATATTTCAATGTTTGCCGGTCGGGTATGGCGGTGTACTGGCAGATGCAGGAATTCGCCGGATTGTGCTCACCGCATCCGGTGGGCCTTTGCGCGAAATGCCTCTCTGTGCATTGTACGACGTCACTCCCGACCAGGCTTGTGCCCATCCGAACTGGCCCATGGGGCGAAAAATTTCGGTCGACTCCGCCTCGATGATGAACAAAGGCCTGGAGCTGATTGAAGCCTGCTGGCTATTTGGCGCGACCCCCGATCAGGTTGAGGTGGTGATTCATCCGCAGAGCGTTATTCATTCTTTGGTCGATTATGTTGACGGTTCGATGCTGGCGCAGTTGGGCAATCCCGATATGCGCACACCCATCAGTCATGCGCTTGCGTGGCCTGAAAGAATTGATTCAGGAGTGACCTCACTAAACCTTTGCGCTGTGGCGCGTCTGGATTTTGAGCCGCCCGATGACACCCGTTTTCCGTGCCTAGCCCTGGCTCGCCAAGTGGCCAAAACGGGTGGGACTGCGCCCGCCATGCTTAACGCGGCAAATGAAGTGGCTGTGGCAGCATTTCTTGCTCAGCGGATTCGGTTTACACAAATTCCGGACGTGATTAACACTGTTCTCGACGACAAACCGGTAGAGGCTGCAAATGACTTGGAGGTGGTCTTGATGGCTGATACATCGGCACGCCTGCTGGCTGAGCAATGGTTGGCGCGACGCGCAAACTAGTGTGGTTGTTTGGGGCGCAGCGAAATCGTTGCAGCGCCCCTGATTATTTATTTACCTCGTGGTGCCATCAGTGCGTTTACGAGTCTGAGATCCGGAGCTTGGAGTTTCAACTCCACTTCTTTTTGGCGTAAATCGTTAGTAATGGAAGTGAGAATGCCGCTCAGGACCGACAGCTCAAGTTGAATTTTGCTGATTTTTCCCTGGCGTTCTTTATCACTCAACGAGTGATCGCTCATGGCGGCTTGTAACTCTTCCATTTTTTTATCTATTTTTTTCTGAATTTCCCTGATTGACTTCAAGTATTTTTTGATGCTGTCCGGAAGTTTGCTCGCGTCAATGTCCGCATTCTTTTGCTGCTCCCCAGCAAGCTTTTCTTTACCTTCAGCAGATATCGTGACGATGACGGGCTTTTCCAGCGGCGAAGGGGCTTGCGGCGATATAGCGTCTGTGTTTTCAATTTCAGCAGGTGCGCTTGCCGGCACCTGCAAAGGAAGTGTGTTAACGGCGGGGATGCTACTAATAGCTGACATTATAATTCCAAAAGAGAGGTTGTATAACTGTCTCGGCCGCCCTCGTGGAGTCTTAAATAAATTCTTGACTTAAAGTGATAATATTCTCTGTATTAACATTTTGTTAAATAACTCGATTCAATTGGTTAAAAAAGCGCGAAAGATTCACGCTTTTTTATCCCTATATAGTCGGAGAAATTTTCTAGCGAGTGGTGTAACCGCTGTCCACGATCCAGTCCTGACCGTAAACGCTTCTCGCGCCCTGACTTAATTGAAACAGAATGACGTCCGCGACCGCCCCGGCATCTAAAAATTGGCCCTCTAAAAGTCGCGCGTTGACTTGGGTGGCGACAGTGGCCAAATCATGATGAGTAAGCCCTAATGTTGACCAGATCGGTGTCGCAGTAGGGCCGGGGGAAACCATGTTGATTCGTATCCCATGCGGTGCCAACTCCACTGCCAGCGTACGGGCGTGCGCTTGAAGTGCCGCCTTGGAAGCAATATAAGCAGCGAGGCCCGGGAACGTAATCTTAGCCAAAAACGTTCCAATGAATACTACGGAGGCTGGTTGGGCCAGATGGGCGCGTAAGCAAGCCAGCGTATTCAATGCCCCCGCACCGTTGACCGCCCACTGACGATCAAAGGCTTGAGCGTCAAGTCCATCAGCGAGTTCAGCAATACCTGCATTAGGCACAAGAAAATGAACTGGACCCAAGCGTGAAGCATGCTGCTCTAGTTGATCCAAATCTTCTTTTCTAGTGACATCACCTGCGATCCAGATCAATTGATCTGCAAATTGTCGAGCCAGTTCTTCCAGTCCACCCATTTGGCGCGACATGGTAAGTACCCGAGCGCCTTGCGAAAGTAGACGCGTAGCAACTGCCAGACCTATACCAGAACTAGCGCCGGTTATCACGGCCAGACGCCCTTCGAACTCATTACTCATCACGCTTTATCCTTTTTGGTTTTGGATCGGTTTGATATTCAAGTATCAGTCATTCAAAAAACGGGCCAGACGCAATGCCCATGAAAAGCATGGGAATAGTCCCTTGCGCAGTCTTTATGACTACCAAATGTAGCGGTCAAAAAGACTGCACATGGTCATTTGGACACGTTTAATGGACTGTCCATAAAAATGAAAATTGGAAACTTATTTTTATGAGAAAGATGCACTAAGGTTGACTGCACGTTGGATCAGTTTTGATCACACGAAATAGGTATACGATTGCCCTGAGGTTAAGAAGGCGAAGAGTGATGAGTTGCAGCGAAGAGCGAATTCTGGTGACGGGTGCAAGCGGCGTACTCGGAAGTGCCGTAGTTGATAACCTTGTTTTGCGCAGAGTGAAAGTGATCGGCTGTGGGCGCCAATCAAAACCAATGGGGTCCAGCAACGATTGGCGAAAGGTCGATTTACTGACCGGCGACGGCCTTGACGCAGCGATAAACGACACCACCTGCATCATTCACTGTGCGTCAAACCCTTCTTCACCGCGTGAAGACATTGGGGCACTGGAAAATTTGATAACGGTAGCCAGGGAAAAGGGCCGACACATTGTCTACGTCAGTATCGCCGGAATTGAACAGGCGGCTGATGACTATGAGTATTATCGGGTCAAGCTGGAGTGCGAGCAGCGCCTCGCCAGGTCCGGTTTTGGTTATACGATTACGCGCGCCACACCGTTCCATCCGTTCGTTAGTCAAATGCTCAAGCGGCTGACATTGGGGCCGTTTTTGATGGTACCGAAGATGACGTTACAGCCAGTCGATCCTTCATTTATCGCTCAGCGTCTGGTGACCTATGCGCTGGATCGCTATCAGGGAAGAACTCCTGATCTTGCTGGGCCGGAGGTCATTGATCAGAGAAAACTTACCGCCGAATGGATGAAATCAAGGCGCACGACAAAAATGCGAATACCTGCTCCTCGCTTCCGTTCAGTCAGGGCTATCGAAGGATTGAGCAGAGTTACGGGCGAGAAGGGTGGGCGATCGTGGCGAGAGTGGTTAAGTAATCTCTAACGGCGTTCAATTAGCTTGGTTATTACAGACGGCATGCTGAACAATGAGAAATGGAGCCGGGACATTACCGTGCTCCTAGGTAGTGCGGACTCTTATCAGCAATGGTCATTCTAATGAGCCTTTCCATAGTTTTTTACATAGTGCCCGGCTTCGAATTGCTGGACCTCAGTGGCCCGATTTGTGTATTCAATATGGCGGCAAAGAAAAAAGATGAAAGCTATTCCGTTAAAGTTGTCTCCGCCGACGGCGGTTATATCAAGAGCTCATCCGGAATTGTGGTGGAAACTCAACCGTTCCACGCAGTCGCGTGTGATAGCTTGATATTGATCGGAGGTTCTGACGAAATAGCTCGATCCCAAGGCCCCTCTAAGTCCAGATTGATAGGTGTGGCTAGTAAAAAAACGAGAAGGCTGGCCAGTGTTTGTACCGGAACTTTTTTACTGGCCGAAGCAGGACTGCTTGATGGAAAACGAGCCACCACTCACTGGCGGTTCACTGAACGTTTGCAAGCGGCTTACCCGACTTCTGAGATCACATCAGACAGAATCTATGTACAGGACGGGCAGTTGTGGACTTCAGCTGGTGTCACAGCGGGTATCGACATGGCTCTAGCGTTTGTGCAACAGGACTATGGTGTTGAATTGTCCAGGGAGATCGCCCAGGACATGGTCCTCCAACAACGCCGTGAAGGCGGACAATCGCAGCGTCAGGGGGACATGCAATTCGATCCGCCATCTGGTCGCGTGGAGCAAGTACTGGTTTATGCTCGCAGCCATATCAAGGAAAATCTTTCGGTCAATAGGCTTGCCCAAGCCGCGAATCTTAGTGAGCGTCAGCTAAGCCGAATTTTCAGGGTTGAACTCGGTGTCACACCGGCCAAAGCAATCGAGCAGATGCGCGTTGAGTTGGCATTGCCATTGGTTGACGGCTCTACTCGGTCAATGGAGCGTATTGCTCGCGAAGTTGGTTTCGCCGATGCAGTAACAATGCGCCAAAGTTTTATCCGCATGTTGGATATCACCCAGCAAGCGTTGCGTAACTCTATGAATAAAGTGGCGAAAACGCCATCGTGAGCGTTTGATCGTCAAATGCGTTTGAGATGTCTGAATTCCATCGTTTGTTGTCCTTTACGCAATTTCAGGTTGCGGTGATAGTGAATTGAACAACTCCAGAAAAAAGATTTCTATGCTCAGGTATCAACGCTTTGTTACCCCCCTCACTCTTTTGAGCACGCTGTTAATGTCGTGCACGGCATCTGCGGTGTCTCCTTCAGTCGTTGTTGGCGCGGAAGGGAAGGCGGGCAATGAAATGATTGATCCGTATCAACGGCGTTTTGATCGACCACAGCCTGTAGTGGTAATTGTGGGGGACAACGGTGGGACCGAACTCACCGATTTTGTAATTCCTTTTGGCGTCCTTGCATCATCGGGCGTGGCGACAGTGGTGAGTGTGTCCACTGCACCAGGGGCCATGCAGATGTTTCCCGCGCTTAAAGTGCAGGCGCAGTACACCATCCAACAATTCGACGAGGCCTTTCCTCAAGGCGCTGACTACGTGGTTATTCCAGCCATCAAAGACCAAGATAACGTTGATTTGATCAACTGGCTGACGACGCAATCGGGCAAGGGCAGCAGCCTGGTCAGTATCTGTAATGGGGCGATCACTCTGGCAAATACTGGGTTGATGAATGGTCATCGCGCCACGGCCCATTGGGCCAGCGAAAAAAGTCGGGCGTTAAATTTTCCAGATGTTTTTTGGCAGAAAAATACACGTTATGTCGCGGATGGAAAGATTATTTCAAGCGCCGGCATCAGTGCGTCTTTACCCATATCAATTGCATTGGTTCAGGCCATTGCAGGATTAGATAAAGCCAACGCGGTGGCCGCAGAGCTGGGCGTAACTGACTGGAGTTCCAACCACAGCAGCGATGCCTTCCAGCAGCTCAACGACGACCCTTCGATGTCTTGGCGGGTACAACACAAAGAGCCCGCCCGTTTGAATATTCCGTTGAACGATGGCATGGACGAAATTGCGTTGGCGTTGAGGGCTGAAGCCTATACGCACAGCGGAGCGGCACGGGTCATCTCGGTGTCTGACAGTGTAAAAGCGATCACAACCCGCCATAACTTATTAATCGTTCCAGATAAACAGATCGTGATCATCAGTACTCCATCTGCAGCATTAAATTCCAAATCCAGAACACTGCCTTCAGCAAAGGCGCTGGATGAGGCCCTTGATGAAATTGCCAATGAATATGGTTCCCCGGCCGCCGTACAGGCAGCACGCGTCATGGAGTATCCCAGCCTTTACCTGAAGTGAATCAACCGAATACCAAATGCTCTGCGCCCACGTGTAAAAGGAGTTTCAAATGTCGATCGGTAAAAATTTTGCCGGTGTAATTGCCTTTATGAAGGTCGCCGCCAGTGAAAGTTTTAGCGATGCCGCCCGAGAGCTGGGCATTTCTGTGCCTGCGGTTAGTCGGAGCGTCAGTCGACTGGAAGCACAGCTCGATATCAAGCTTTTGGAACGCACTACGCACCGAGTCGCAGTAACACCCGAGGGGCGTTGTTTTTTTGAAAGTTGTTTGCCTAGCGTCGAGCATCTGCTCAAGGCAACCGCAGAACTGAAGAACTCGACGCAGCGACCTGCCGGAACGGTACGTATCAGCTCAACTGTAGGCTTTGGGCGAAATAGCATCGCTCCGTTATTGCACGGTTTTAAGAAACTCTATCCTGACATACAGCTGGAGTTCGATCTGAATGATCGACAGGTTGATTTTTCCGAAGGGCAGGTGGATGTAGCAATTCGCAATGGACGCTTGGAAGATGCTGACATCATTGCCCGGCAGTTGCTGCCAATGCAGCTGATTACTTGCGGGGCACCGGACTACCTGAACGCTGCTGGGCTGCCCGCCACTCTTGATGACTTGCAACGCCACGACATCATCGCTTTTCGCCGGGAGAAGACCGGGAGACCCTATGATTGGGAGTTTGATGTTGATGGGGTGTTTACTCAGCTGTCTCTACCTTACACGCAGCTGTTCAACGATCCGGAATTGATAGCGCTAGCCACAATTGCCGGTGGCGGATTGGCGCAAATCGGTAGTTATCACGCCGAGCACTGGATCGCACAGGGGCTGCTTGTGCCGGTGATGCCTCAGTACATTGCGCAGGGTAGAGGGCATTTCATTTGTTATAGGCGACGGGAAAAGACGCCGCTGCGGGTCAAGCTTTTTGTCGATTACATTGTTGATGCATTCACGCCGGCGGAGCTCGCCAGGTTGGCGTAGCGGGGGTTAACAACCTTTTACCTCGCTGTCTAATTGTGGTCAAAGTAGTCCAGGTCCACTATTCACCTTCTTAAATTTATACAGGAATTCATGATGTTAACGGCGAATCCGGCTGCCCGGAATTTGGTTGAAACTGAATCTGTCAGCGTGCTTTTCGAATGGTTATGGTTGCTCCCCTTTGCAGCTGCCCTTTATTACCCGTGGGCACTTTCATGGAGTAATCAGGCGCACCTCTCGGGCGCCAGCCCCCTTGTAACTGTGGCGATTATGCTCACAGCTTACGCGGTACCGGCGATGGCATTTACCTGTGTTTATTTTACAGGTGCGCAACCCGTGATCAGCGGTCGAATGGTGCTTGCAAGGCGTTTGGCTTGCCTGGCAGTTGCGGCGCCGCCGGCTTATACGTTGTTAGGTGTATTGCTGTATTTGATGAAAATATACGGTCACGATATCGCGGTCTGGACGGGGCTTTGGCTGGCCCTCATTGGTTATTTCACGATGCATTCGTCTACAAAACCGGTCGTCAGCTTCCCGGCTTCCGATAGTGCCTATCGACGTCTTCGTGTTGCGCATGGCATCTCTTCACTGGCGATCATGGTGGTCTTCCTGGCACCTCACTTGTTTAACCATTTGTTAGGCGTGTTCGGTGCCGATGTCCATCGCGCAGTCATGGAGGCGCTGAGGGTGGTCTACCGTAATGCAGTGCTGGAACCCATCATAATCGTCGCGTTTTTCTTTCAAATTCTGAGCGGGTTGGTGCTGATAAGACCTAAAACTATCAGTCGTGCCGACATGCTCGATGCACTGCAGACTGCATCCGGGGCGTACCTGACGTTGTTCATCGCATCGCATATCAACTCCGTCTTCACCTTGGCCCGCTATTTCGGAACGGAGACAGACTACAAGTGGGCCGTTGCAGACCCCGTGGGTTTAGTGGCTGATGCATGGAGCATCCGTTTGCTGCCACACTATTCCCTGGCCGTGTTTTTTTTGATCGCGCATCTTGCCTGCGGTATGCGGGTGGTAATGCGCAATCACGATGTTCGGCCCGCGGTGTACTCCGCATCGACGTGGGGTGTGATTTTAGTTGGCGGGCTAGTGACCGCTATTATTACCGCAGGGATGATTGGCGCCCGCCTGTAACCCCCCACAATAAAATGCCCCGGTCCGGGGCATTTTTTATGACAATTAACGTGTTTCAGTACAGCTCTTTGTGCAATCTGTTGTCGGCCTCCAGATCTTCGACGAACAAACCGGCGGCTTCCTCAGTCAGATGGCCGAAGATGATGGCGATGGTGGCAAGCGCCTGATTGATTGAGCGTTCGAGGTTGCTTTTGTTACCACACAGGTACAAATGAGCACCTGCTTCAAGCAAGCCCCAGATATACGCACCATGCTCGACAATGGCGTCCTGTACGTAATAGCGCGACTCGCCATCACGCGAGAACGCTGTCAGCACTTTGTTGAGTATTCCTTTCTCCTTCCAAAGATCGATTTTCGGCTTATACAGAAAATCCGACGCTCGTCGTCTGTCACCAAACACCAGGCATGTTTGGGGCGTGTGATTTTCCTGCCCGAGTTGCTCTAAAAGTGCGATCAGTGGCGCAATGCCTGTGCCGGTTCCGATCAACACTAACGGATGATCAACGCCCTTGGGTAGGTGAAAACGCGGATTGCTGCGGGCGAAGATTTTGACCGTAGGATTCTGACTGGTCAGAAAGCCGGTGGCAGCCCCTTTGCGCTGTCGCCCTGACAGTGAGTAGTTAATTTCCCTGAAACACACATCCACATAGGTCGTATTGTCGTGAGAGGCAATGGAATAGGCGCGGGGCAATAGTTGAGGTAACCACTGCGCCAGGTCTTGAGGCGTGAAGCTGTGTGGGTCGCAGAAGTCCGTTAATATATCGAGGATGTCCTTGCCATAGAGGTACTCCTCGAGTGCTTTGCGCTGACTGACTTTCAACAAGCCTTTAAGGTCTTCATTTTGGGTCGTCCTGGCTATTTCCCGTAGCGTGGATTTGCTCACTTGCCGTAGCTCCCGGTTCTCCAGCAGCGCCTCTACGTCTGTATTGTCGAACCATTGAACGAGGTGGCTCAACAAGTCCGGTTCGTTCGGTGCGAGCACGTACAAGTTATCGCCGGCGCGGTATTTGATTCCGCTTCCCTCGATATCGAGTCGTAGATGAAAAGCAAAGGGGGGGCTCTGGTTCAGTTGGGTTCGAGCGATTACGCGCGCAGGATATGCGGCGTGCTCGCCGTAGGCTTTGACTTGCAGTCGTAACGTGGTGCCCGCGCGCGGGTTTCCTTGCAGTACGGCGTGGAACGCAGTGCACCAAGTCTCGAAGAACGCTTCGAAGTCGGAGTCAGCGTCAACGCGGTTCATGAAAGGTACAGCGTTGCCTGCGAGCAGCGCGGCATCTACCGCTTTGGTGAACCCACAGAAAGTCGGATAGGCCGTATCGCCGAGTCCGAAGATCGCATAACTAAGATTGCGCAGTGTGGGGGTATTGGCGATGCGCTCGATAAAGCATTCAGCGTTAGCCGGAGGATCGCCATCGCCAAACGAACTCGATACGATGATCAATCGATCCTTGGGTGTCAGCGTGTCGAGCATCAGCGCGTTGAGGTCTTGCACGGCCAGTTCGAAAGGCTGCAGGAAGGGGAGGTGCAACAGTCGTTGCACCAGCCCTCGCGCGTTGCCAGATTCGGAACCATAGCCGATAACAATTCGATCAATTGTCTCTGGCATGGCTGACTACCTGTCGTAATATTCGTCGAATTGCTCCTTGGAGAACTCCAGAGCTTCGAAGTCACTCATCAGGTCGTTTATCACGCGGCGGATACTGATGAACTCGACAATGCTGCCTTCTGAATCGAAGACGGGCTGGACGGTTGTGTCAACGACATACAGCCCGCCGTTCTTTCCTACGTTGGGGATGACGCCCGTCCAGATTTCGCCTTTTTTGATGGTGTCCCACATCTGTTTGTAAGTGCTTTTTGGAACCGATGCGTGACGAACGATGCTGTGTGGTTTTCCGAGCAATTCATCCTGTGAGTAGCCGGTCAATTTGCAGAATAGATCGTTGACGTAGGTGATATTTCCTTGCAAGTCCGTCGTGGAAATCACCATGACGTTTTCAAGCGCGCTCAAAACTTTTTGGTTCAAGCTTTGCATATTGACTGCTTCCTTTTGATTTTAAAATTATCTGGCTAATGACCGATAGCAAATGGGTTCTTGTTTGTTTAGAGCCATCAATACTCATGCCATAAATAATTATTAATTAAATCAACAAGATAATATTTAAATAGTCATAATGACCAGTAACAATTGATGTCAATGTGACAACTTTAGTTGTCAATATGACATCAATGCTGGTCTTGTAATCGATGCGGTAGCAGTAGTTCGTTGGTTATTTGCAACGCAACGCGAAAGCAAGCTGCTCAAGTTGAAAAGCTTCACCTGCATGGTGAAAGTCAATGCAGTGCCCAGCGTCCTTGCACCAGTTCGCATCGACGGAAGGCGCCTGAGTAAACGCCGCTGCAAAGCGCTGAATCTGTTCGTCATCAACGACCCACAACTTCTCAAATTCAGGCTGCCTGTAATGGACGGGCACGCTGACGCGGCTGGCGAGCGCCTTGACCTGCTCCGGCCACCCTCCCACGATGTCGATCAGCTCACTCCGAGGGCTGGGCGCATTGGCGGCATGACTCGCCAGGGGCATGACTCGCTGATCGTAGGTAGAAGGTGGGCCGAAGCAAAAATTGTCCATCACTTCACTGGGCACTTCTATCAACGGCAAGTCTGGCAACGTCGCCCAATTGTCTTTAGATTCTTGAACAGGTTCGAGCCCAATGCCTGAAATCGCCAGGCCCAGCAGCGGCCATTTCGGATGTAGGGCCGCGATGGCGGTAGCCACTGCGCCGCCTATGGAATGGCCGATCAAGACCACACCGCGTGCGCCGTTGTGATGGGTGTGCCAAATTGCTTCAATCGCCAGACTCAATAGTTCTGCGTTGACCTGGATGGTGGTCTGAGGGGTGGCGAACGCGCTACTGGCGCCATAGCCCAATCTATCGATGGCGACGATCGGGATACCATTCGCCTGCGCCCGATCCAGCAGGGAATATCCACTGATATCAAAGTAAGAAGATCTGTAGGTACCTCCGTGTATGGCGATGATTAACGGACGCCCTTCGAAGCTGCCGGAAGGGAAGCGAGTCAAGCCGGAAATCGGCACGCCATCGGCGTGCGTCAATACATTGAATGGGGTTTCGTGTTGTTGAGTCATGTTCACCTCAGCTGTCGAAAAAATGGAAAGTCCGCATGATTACCGGCGTGCAAATCGGGAGAAGAGTGAGTGGGCGTTCTGTGAAAATATCTTACGTTTGAAGGCTTCATCGAGCTGATCGGTTTCGGCTAGTTTTTGAATCAGCGATTCGACGATGGCATTGGGTGTGAACGGCCAGTCGCTGCCGTACAAAAGTTTGTCCGGATCGGCAATCGACAGTAGTGCAGGCAGAAGGCGGGGAACGGGGAAGCCCGCCAAATCAAAATACAGCTTGCGCAGTTGACCAAACACCTCATCAGGCGCAACGGGTTCGTCCAGTCCCAGCGCAGGTGAAAGTCCAATGATCCTGTCTACCAGGATGGGCAATGCTGCACCGGCATGCGGAATAATCAGCTTGATATCAGGGTGTTTTTTCAGCACACCTTTCAACAATAAATTGCTGACCGCTCGGGTCGTCTCGAACATGAATTCCACCATCGGCCGGGGAAAGCCTAAGGAGGGATTTTGGCAGCAGGTGCAGTTGGGGGAGGTCGGGTGTATGAACACCACTGCTTTGCGGCGATTGAGTTCCGCAAACACGCTATCGAATCGATCATCTCCTAAATAAATACCGTGGTGATTGGTTTCCAGTACGACGCCATCCGCATGCAGTACGTCGAACGCAAACTCGATTTCAGCCAACGCCCCTTGAACATCTGGTAATGGCAGACTGGCGAAATGGCCAAATCGCTCAGGATAGGCGCGGACGGCAGCGGCAGCCTCTTCGTTGACACTTCTGGCGAGTGCTCTGGCGGCATCGTCATCGCCAAAGTGAACGCCGGGCGAAGACACCGACAACATTGCTGTTGAGATGCCAAAACGATCCATTGACTGCAAGGCCAATTCAACGCTCCAGACCGGGAGGCCGGGCATTCCATCTGGCTGTGAATGCCCGGCGGCACTGGCTTCAGCCCGATAGCGATCAGTCAGGAAGTGAGCATGGACGTCGAACCTTCCGTCGTTTAGGGGGACGATCGGTTGTGCAGGCGAAGATGAGTTGTGGTTCATTGATAGCTTCCAATGACTAGGGTGAGGGCGTCAGAAGTAGAAGAGTGCTTCTACAGTGCTCGTAACTTGCTTCGTTTCACGACCGTTACCGAATGGCCGTTGGTCGTCGTTACCGTCGAACCAATCCGAGCGTATTTCTGGTCGAATCGAGATGTACTTGTTCAGGTCCCAACGCAGGCCTGCTGTAAGCGCTTTGTAGGTGCCTTTTGCTGCCGACGCCGGGAAAAGAATGAAGGCATCCGGATCACTGAAGCGTTCGGCACGTACCGAAAATGAAAGATCGGGCTGATATTGGTAGCTTATGACCGCGTTGGCGCCGTACCACTTCGCACCATCAAAACCAGGGCCGGTAACAATGTCGACTGTAGTGTTTTTGCCATCGCCACTTTGCCGCCCATATGTGAGTTCAGCGCCCATGGACCATTTATCGTCAAATGCATACCACCCGTTTAGCGAGTGCTGCTGCTTGAGTTGTCCATCAGGTGAAACTATCCGCGCGGAAGGAAATTGGCCTCTGGCGAAACTCTTGTTCTGCTCATTACCAGCCACGAATTCATAATCAACCCAGGCTTTCATGTCACTGCTGCGCCACCGGAGGGCTCCGGTGATTGATTGGTCGTCATTGTTATCCTGCATGTTATTCCAACCACGAACGACACCTAGTTCAACACCCAAAATTCCGTTGTCATTATTCATCACACGAGTACCCGCCATCACCCCTGTAAAAGTTCCCGGGTCACTGGCAAACGCATAGGTCTTCGTTGCGAACTGGTTCCTGGAGGCGCGCACGTTCGGTGGAATTTCGTAGCCGATGGCGGTGCCGAATACGCCAGCGATAACGTTGAATCCTGGGCCATAGGGCACATAGACCTGACCGAACATATTGGTCATTGCTAGATAATTTTTCTTATCGCGCCTCGTCTTATCGAGGTCTTTGTCGTTTGCGGCGTTTGGCCCCCAATTCATGTCCCAGCCAAATGTTCTGCCGAACTGTGGGTTGCGGCCGTAGACCAACTCTGCACTGAAGCCGAAGGAAAACTCTTCCGGCTTTGGGCCGGGCAGCGGAGTGATCCGGGGGATCATTGTTGACTTCAATTTTTTGTCGATGAACAGGTGTGAGGTCGCGAGCTCAAATCCCTCGTCGGAATACCAGAGGACGGGCAGGTTAGAGAACCCGGACTCTCTTTCTTCGTGGGTAGAGGTGTTGTTCCGTGAATAACCCATGTCGATCAGGCTCGATACGGTGATCCCGTAGTTTTTTTCAAGACTGTCTCCGAACAGCGATTTGAACAGTGTTCCTTCTCCATGCTCTGGCTCATTGGCAGCCAGAAGCGGGGAGATTGGAAATCCGAGCAATACGAAGCCGGCGACGACTACATTGAATGTGCGCACAGGAAGTTACCTTTATTGTTATTGTTTTTAATCGTTCAGCGCATTGGCTGATTGGTCATAGAGCTCGTACGTTGAAATTAGATTCGGGGCGTCCTTGCCCGCGGGTCATAAGTGTTACGCGTGACACGTCACCTCGCTAATAATTGCGTTGCTGGGGCGGGTAACGTTCTGCAGTTGTTCGCGTAGCGAATCCAGTAGGTCAGGAAGTGAAGATAACTTCGCCACGCCACCGAAGCAGTAAAAGTCCGGTCGGACGACGACAGCTTGCAGGCCAGCTTCGGTCATGAATTGCAGGTACTTGCCTGAAACGTCGCGATAGATGCCCTTGGCACTGTCAGCCGTTTTGTCGAGTCGGACAACCTTAAGGTTGTAGTCACGAATGAAACTCAGTTGTTCAGGCGCGAGTGATATCAGAGGATCCTGGCCTCCTCGGACAAGCAGGTGGAAGCCGCCTCCGATAACTTCGTCATAACGGCTGACCTTGCCACCGATTTCGATCGAGCCGTGCACCCCAAGAATGCCGCGCAATTGGCCATCCTTTTGTAATAGACCATCGGTTAATCCCGGAAACGGAGGCAGCGGTGCGACATTGCCACTCAAGTACGCCTCATCGCGTTCAGCTGCTTTGACGGGGTCAGACACACAGACGACTTTGCCCATCGCCATAGAGGCTTCGATCACGGCGCGAATTTGTGGTTTACGCTCCAGCGTATAGCTGTCCAGCAGGCTATCGTCCGCCAGGCCACGCAATAGCAGGTCCAGGCGCCAGGAGAGGTTCCATGCATCACGGATTCCCGAGCACATACCTTGGCCCATGAAGGGTGGCATGACGTGGGCAGCATCACCGGCCAACATCACCCGGCCACTGTGCCAGTTCGAGGCGATGCGTGAGCGGAACTGATAGACCGCGTGGCGGACCAGGTCCGCGGTGTCGGGCGTCACCCAGCGCGACAGCAGCGACCAGACCTTGTTGGTGTCTTGCAGGTCTTCGATGCTTTCGTGTGGCAGGCGCATGAACTCCCAACGGCGATAGCCGGGCCCGCCTGGAACCATGGTCGTCGGCCGTGCGGGATTGCACCACTGGCCGATATCGGGCACATCCAGTTCCACACCAGGCTTGGGTTTCAAATCCACCACCAGCCAATCTTCCTGAAAGCCTAAGTCTTGCCATTCAATGCCCAATGCCTGGCGTACGAAGCTGTTCGCGCCGTCGGCGCCCACCACATAGCGAGCACGAACAGTTTGCTGTTTGTCGCCGAGCGAGAAATGGCCGCCTTCGCGAATGATCTGATTGAGGACCATGTCACAGCCCGTGGCATCTTGCGTGAGCGCCGTCGCTTCCCAGCCTTGGTGGACTTGCACGTTGGAGATAGTTTTGGCTTTACGATCCAGTTCAGCTTCCAGCGCCGGCTGGTTGAACAGGTAGCCGAACGGCCCATCGCTGATCGACTCCGCAGACCAATCAATCTCGACCAGAACCTTCCAGTCGGCGTTGAACCACTGGTAACGCGCTGACGGCTGGGAGATTTTTTCCAGCTCATCAGCTAGGCCCATGGCGAGGAATATTCGACGGATCTCATGATCGTAGAACACTGCTCGTGGAAGAGGGTAAAGCGCGGGCCAGCGCTCGAATACGGCAACTGAATAACCCATTTGACCCAACAGTATGGCCAGGGTCTGGCCCACGGGGCCGTAACCGGCAATGGCGACATCGACTGTGGTGTGCTGATTCATGTTCTTTGCCTCATGTACTTCGCAATGATTTCCGGTCATGGCCGGACCTGTTGCACGATGAAAAGACTCGTGCAATTGAGGGATTTCAGGCACGTTGGAGCGGGGGTGAGCGCCTCAAACGGGGGCAGGGAGTTCCGCTTCCGTATTGAAAATGAAGTTGTCCGGCACTGCTGGCCCCCACAGGTACAGGGAGTTTTCCGGCGGGTAATCTCCGGCAGGCCAATCAACACCTTCGGAGATGTAGTCCATGTCTGCCGAGTATTCGCAGAAAGAGCCCCAGGGATCCTGCACGTAATGGAAATAATTCGAGCCCAGGCAATGGCGGCCTGTCCCCCAACCTTTCACGTGTCCGGCGGCAGCCATTTGGGAAGCACCGGCACCGACTTCATCGATGCTGTCGACTTCCCACGCAGCATGATGCCAACCCTTTGCGCTGCTTTTGGCGAAGGCGACCAAATGATGGTCGCACCCATGAGAGGCGTGGCTGAAGGCGATGATATCCATTGATTTGTCCGACAGCTTCAGGCCCAGGGCTTCTTTGTAGAAATGCAGGGCCGCAAGTACGTCCGGCGTGAACAGCAGAACATGGGACAGGCGGCGAGGGCGAATCAGCTTCAGCGCATCGCGGGTGGTCGCACCGCGGCTGTCAGGTGGTGTGCCACCGATAGTGGGGGAGGTTTTCTGATTGGGCATGGTTTTTTCGCCGACCTTTACGTTCAGCAGATTACCGTCCGGGTCGCGAAACCAGATTCCCGGCTCTTGATGGCTCTCAAAGCGTCCGCCGACGGCTTTGATCTGTTGGTGTAACGCGGCGTAATCCTGCTCGTAACAATTGAAGCTCAGGTAAGCGAGGGACTTGGACGTGGCGGGAAAAATTTTCGCCCAGATATGGCCGTCGGCTGCCCGTAAGACGAGCTGATCTGGCTCACGCTCAACATCAAGGCCGAAACTTTCGAAGAACTGACAGGCTTCATCCAGCGATGGAACGTTCAGCGCGTAATGATCGATTGAATGCACACCATGGGACACGCTCATGATTGCCTCCATTTAATTATTCTTATTGTGAGGTGCATGGCGGTGTTCGCCCTGCACCGAGTTCGAATCGATGTAATCAGGCTTCGTCTACGACTGGATTCACCAGTTTGCCGATGCCTTCGATCGACACTTCGACCACATCGCCTGCTTTCAGGTAGACCTTCGGATTCATGCCAAAACCGACGCCTGCCGGAGTGCCGCTGACAATCACATCGCCTGCTTCCAGTGTCACGGCCTCGCTCAGCGTAGAGATGATCGTCGCGACGTCGAACAGCATGTCGTTGGTGTTGGCGGACTGGACGACTTTGCCGTTCACACGTGTTTCCAGGAGCAGGCCTTTGCCGCCTGCTGGCAACTCATCTGCGGTCACCAGTATCGGCCCGAATGCGCCGGTGTCGTCAAAGTTTTTACCAACGGTCCACTGGGGCGAAATGAATTGGTAATCGCGCACCGAGCCTTCGTTGAACAGTGCATATCCGGCGACATGCTTGAGCGCCTCGTCTTTTTTGATATGGCGACCACCGCTTTTCAAGACCACTGCCATCTCACCTTCATAGTCGAGGGTGTCGGAAGCGCGTGGGCGAACCAGCGGCTTGTTGTGAGCTGTCAGGCTCGAGTTCCAGCGAGGGAACAGGGTTGGGTAGGTCGGTTGAGCGTAAGGCGACTCTTTGGTGTGATCGGCGTAATTCAAACCAACGCAAATGATCTTGGTCGGGCACTGCATCAATGGCAGATAGGCGTTTTCCGCGATCTCGACCAGCGCGCCGTTGGCGCCTTCGGCATGGGTGCTCAGGTCGACACCGCGAGCCAGCAGCGACTCAAGAGATTCGGCACCTAGCACGCGAACGCCTTCGGCAGTGACGACGCCCAAGACGGGTTGACCTTGATTGAGGAAGCGGACGTAACGCATGGCTTGTTTCTCTTGTTGGTTTGGGATGCGTCGGTTGTGAGGAGCAGTACCGACGGTGTGAGAACAAGCTAGAATGAATAAAATATAACGTCAATTAAAAAATATATTTTTTATCGAATGTGAGAAATTATTCGATGTGTGTATGATTTGAGGACGAACGAAAAATGGAGTTGACCGTGAATTTCCCCTTGATCCCGTGGCAATCCGTCGACACCGCCGAGAAGCGGACCATGGCGTCGCAGCTCGAAACTAAAATTCGCCAAGACATCATCAATGGCCATTTGGCGCCAGGCAGCCGCTTGCGCCTTAAGGAATTGGCAGAAGCCTATGAGGTCGGAGTGATTCCGCTGCGCGAGGCGTTATCGCGCTTGGCCAACAGTGGATTCGTTTCGGCAGCAGATCAAAAAGGTTTCAGTGTTGGTCGTATCTCGGCATCGGAGATCGCCGACATTACGGCCGCACGCTTACATATTGAGTGCAAGGCTTTGGCCGATTCGATCGATAAGGGTGATGTGGAGTGGGAGAGTCGTGTGCTGGCCGCCCATCACCGACTGGATCGCCTAACCATCGTCGAAGGGCCTGAACGTCTACTGAAACCTGAGTGGGAAAATGCCCATGAAGTCTTTCATCAGGCGTTGATTTCCAGCTGCAATTCTCCGACGTTGCTACGACTATGTGCAGCCTTGCGGGACCAGACGGCGCGCTATCGTTTTCTGTCGATGCATTACGCTGAAAGTTCCGTGCGAGACGTTCCGCTCGAACATCGACAGTTGATGGATGCAGCCCTGGCTAAGGACGCCGAAAAGGCCTGCGAACTGCTATCGAAACATTACCAAGCGACGACTGACTCGGTACTGAAGCACAGTTTGTTGACATAACCGTTCGTATCTGTGGCTTGAGCGGCGAGTCACCCGCTTCACGGATAAATCACCGCCACATCAACAGTTTCTGTCACGCTTTCATCGCCCTTGGCGTATTGCCTATTCGGGCTGCGCCACGAGACGAGAGCCTTTATGAGTGACCTGCTGGCCTACTGTGAAGCGAGAATTGGGGGAGCGCACGGTATTGCGGTCCCCTTGGCTGTTTTCTACTTCATAGGCAGTGCCGCTCAGGCCTGATGCTTTCTGTACCGAACTCCCCAGCCAGAAGCCGGCACCAGCACCGGCAATCGCCCCCAACGGGCCGCCTGTAGCGGCACCGACCATCATGCCTGTCAGTGCGCCGTAACCTTTGCCAGCAGTGGTTTCGCGCACTTCTCGAATAACTTGATCCGCCATGCTGAAGGTAGGAAGAAGAAAGCAAAAAGAGAGGCAAAGAGAGATGGGATTTCGCATGTTGATTCCTATAGGCCAGTATTTGACGCTTAGGATGTCTCATAAACCATGCCAACTATAAAAGCCTTAATATTCAAAATGTTAGGATTTCAATAGTCAATATGACCCCAATTCTTGATAGTCATTAGGACTATGAATTGAAGTCAATATGACACCACTCTACATACCTCAACTGATATCCAGGCGTTTAAGTCGAGATGCCAATGTCGTGGGTTTGAGGCCCAGCAGTTCGGCTGCGCCACCTTTGCCAAACAGTTTGCCGTCAGCTGCCTTGAGCGCGGCCTGCATTTTGTTGCGCTCCAACTCGCGAATCTGCGCGTCGGTCATGATCGCGGACGAAGGGGAAGGCTGGTGGATGACGGTGGTCTTAGGTTCGTCGGGCAGGTCGAGGTTCAGGTCGGCACCGTTCGAAGTGATCAGTGCGCGTTCGATTACGTTTTGCAGTTCGCGGATATTTCCCGGCCAGGAGTAGCTCTGCAAACGCTCGATATCGCTATTACGCAGGCGCCGCCCGGGCATGTTCAGACGCTTGCCGGTCTGTTTGAGGAAGTGCGCCGCCAGAGGCGCGATATCCATCGGACGTTCAAGAAGCGCCGGTCTTCAACGGTCGCGGTCATCCTGGCCACCAACGTGGGGTGACGACACAGCCTGGTTTGTACTTCCTTGGCTTGCCATGGTTGTACGCATGGGGATCGGGGAGTTTTTCGGGGGTGGCGCAGGATGCGCGGTACCTGGTGGACCATATAAGCGCTCTGCAACGCGAGACTCTGGTCCAGGCAAGACGAGCTATTACAAATCGATAGTTAACAGAGGCGCTGAAACAAGGTTAGAACCACCGCTCCGAGCCCGCGTATCGTTTCGGCAAATGGCGGCAGCCATTCACCGTTAGACGAAAGTGTTTCGTTGAACAGAAGTAGCTAAGTTGCCCCAATATGAGCAATTAAAAAAATTAAGCTGGCAGGTCTCATATTTTGAGCGAGCTTATCGGAAGAGCTTCTGTCAATGTATTGGGCGCCAAGGATGCAAGGCTAGGCGGTAGTTTGAGATGTCCGCCCAGGAAGTGCAGTCTGAAAGCGTTCTATCTTTAGTCACTGAAAACCGGTTAGGAGCTACCAATGTCACGTCTTGCTGAATTCCGCAAACTCGAACAACAACTCGCATCACAGCTTGCGGATCTCGAAGCTATGAAGGGGGATGCAGGTCTCAAGAAAGAAATTGAGTTTGAAAGCAAACTACGTGCATTGCTGGCCGAGTATGGTTTTAGCTTGCCAAACGTCATCGATCTTTTAGATCCGCACTCCGGTCGGCGCTCACCTGTCGCAGCGTCAAAAGGGGTGAGAAAGGCCCGCAGCGTGAAGATCTACAAGAACCCGAAAACGGGTGGGTTGATCGAGACTAAAGGTGGTAATCATCGCCAGTTGAAAGAATGGAAGACTGAATTTGGCGCCGATGTTGTCGAATCGTGGCGTACTCAGTAACCCACGTTTTGCTAAAAAAGGGTCCCGCGCGGACCCTTTTTTGTTGGTGCGCGCGTGTAAAAGCAGGTAAAAAAATCTGCAAACTCCGGCGAACTGTTTCATGAGTTTTTGTTCAGAGATGATGCGCGATTGACAGCCTATCTTGCGCAGCGTTGATGCCGAAAACGGCCTGACTCGCGCGAATCGATCATCTTACGGCTTGGGCGCTGCAGTCTGGTCTGCTGAAGCTGTTCGGGCGCGAGCGTAGGCAGGGTGCAGGCAGTCAGGTACGGTCGCGAAATTAATCAACACTTGAAGTTCGCCCCCATACTCCTTTAGCCGGAGCGAACAGGCAGGAATCGGCGTGGGGGCGAGCCGGGGTAAGCCATTGAGGTGATGGCCAAGCCCCATAGCAAACCGGACGGTGTTTTTGATAAACAGGTGCAATTTCTTTAGCCGACGCCGGCTTCTGAAATCCCCCAGTGCTGCTTTTGTTTCGTTCACAGCTGTGTTGAGCTAAGAGGCTATTGCTCGTCAGAAACACCTTGGGCGCTATAACCGGCAGCCTTTAGCGCTGAACCTCTAACCACTCGATCGGTAAGCGCCTGTTCGTAGACACGTCATTGATTAGCCCCCCTATACCAGACCTCACGGTGTTTTGAATACACACTCTCTGATTTTCATGCCGCGTTCAATTTTCCGTATTTTCCAGAAAAGAAAAGTAACGGCCGCGCTTGTTCTGCTTCAACAAGTTCGACCACTTCAGCGATGTACAGTTGGTGATCGCCGGCCGCATGGATTTGGACTACCCGAGCAACAATGTGGGCGAGGCTGCCCTCGATGATTGGAACGCCTTGAACTTTGTTCATGACCACGTCCAAGCCTTCAACGGTGCGCCCGGCGAAGTGACCGCTAAGGTGCTCCTGTTGTTCAGTAAGGAAATTCACCCCATAACAGTCGCCTTGCTTGATGTGTTTACAAAATCGTGACTCGTTTTTGATAGATACCAGGATCAGTTGTGGCTCAAGTGACACCGACAAAAACGCGTTGGCCGTCATACCCGCCGGATGGTTTTCTCGTTCGTAGGTCACCACTGTTACACCTGTGGCAAAGCGACCCATTACACGGCGAAACTTCTCGGCATCATGCTGTGCATTATTCATAGTGATACTCCATTCGGTCGCCGCGGCCAGTGGGTTACGCGGCTACCAGATCGCACATTTACACCAGGGGGGTATTGGCTTCTTTGCCGCAAAGGATTCGCCCAAACAACTCGAGATTGGTGGAGGTACACACCACCCCGTGCAAATTAGCGACTCTTGCGTCACGCCACAGCCGGTTGAAAGAGTTGGAACTACCCGCCAGAGAGCCGCCACTGGCCGTAGCCAGAAGATCAACACCTTCCCAAATCAGCTGGCTGGCATAACCGGTGTCGCGGCGAATTCGCGCGCGGGTTTTCCGGTCCATCACTGATCCACTGGCGGCACAAGCATCGATTTCGTCCACGCAGCGCTCAACTACCAGGCGAGCCGCATCGAGCTTGGCTGAGGCCTCACCCACCTGCAGGTGGGTGACTGCCGCCTCGTCCTGTTGGTTGTACCAGGTGTACTGGATGCCACGACCGGGTAGTTTGGCGAGAAAGGTTTCCAATGCCGCCTTGGCAATGCCCAGAGCCGGGAATACCAAGATGATTGCCAATAGCGGGATAAATGCGCCGCGATAAAGCGCTTCACCTTGCAAATGTGTAGACGCGTACTCGCCGGCGATGGCCTTGGACACCGAGGCGATGCGTTCATTGGGTACGAACAGATTTTTTACCGATACCGAAGTGCTGCCGCTTCCTCGCAGTGCCATGGTGTCCCAGTCGTGAAGCAGAGTGATGTCCTGCGTCGAGACAAGCGCCAGGCCCTGATCGACGGTTTCACCTTGTTCGTTGACGATTGGAATCCCAAGCAGGTCCCACTGCGCGTGGTAAACGCCGCTGTTGAATCCCCACAAGCCTTCCTCAATGAGAATGCCGCCGGGTTGGCGTTTGACCTTGGCTTTGCGTGGAGACAGCACACCGCTGCTTCGTACCTTGCCTCCGCTGGCGAAGATGGGGTCGCTGACCGCTTTGGGATACAGCGCAGCGAGCATCCAGTTACAAATATTGATCAGTGCGCAAGTCCAGCCAGCCGATGCATCGCCACGGCCAATCTCGCTGATCACTTCCATGTAAGTTCTGATGCTGGTTTGCAGGCCGCCATACTGGTGCGGGATCATCAGGTCGAAAGCTCCTATGGCGTCGAGCTCAGCCACAGTGCTTTCAGGCAGACGGGCCAGTTCATCGACCTCACGTGTGCGCAAGCGCAAGGTCTCGACCAAGCCGCTGGCTGCGGCAACAAGGTCGCTACTATCAGATTGGGCATCAATATTTGCGTTACGGATGATGGAGTTCATAGCTTTTCCTATTATTGGCATTATTTGGAGGAGCCTGTGTCACAATAGTGACGAATCCGTCACGGTGACGAATTTGATACTAATTAAATATATTTTTACATTCAAGATATATATTATTTATAGAAGGCGGCATTTGGATGCAAAAAGGAATAATGGGAGCGGACCGACCAGCCTTGGAGGGGGGGGCTATGGAGGCACCTCAGGATCACCGCAGCGTGACTGCTCGACGCAAGCGCGAAGCGATGCGCGCCCGAATACTGACGGCGGCTATGGACTTGCTGGCAGACCCTTCAAAGGTTTCGGTGAGCATCGAGGATGTGGCTCGGGTCGCGCAGATTTCCAGAGGAGCGTTCTATAAGCATTTTGCTTCATTGGATGAGGCATTAGCTGCCATAGGCCAGGAAGCCACTGATGGCATGACCCTGCATATTTTGCCCATCTATGACGTGCTGACTCACCCGTTGGAGCGCATCAGCACGGCAATGCGGCTTTTTCTGCTCCGTGCGCACACTGACCGTCGCTGGGCGGCATTTTTTCTCAGGGCGGAGCTGGTGTCGCATCAGTCAATCTTGCTGGAGTATGTATTCGGCGATCTGGAGGCGGGGCGGCGCGCAGGTTTGCTCGACATACCTTCGATGCAAGCAGGCGTTGATGCGCTGATTGGCGCTACGCTGGAAGGGGTCCGCAGTATGACTCAACGCGAAGTGGACGACTCGCAAGCCTATATTGACGCGGTGATTCTGATGGTATTGCGTGGTTTTGGTGTGGCCACCCCCCAGGCTCATGATGCCGTGGCGTTTTCCAAAGCCTATCTGCAGGAGGGAGTGGCATCCGCCTCGGCCCACCAGCGAGCCACCAAAGTAAATGACCTTTGAAGGCTGCCGTTTGGCGTCGATGATCAGTCTGCGGTAAGCGCGATTATGGGACTCGCTTATCAAGACACGTTAGCGTAGAGCGAGCGTTGATTTGAACCGCAACCTCAGTCGTGCCAGCAGCGATACCAACCGTTTTTTTCGGTGATATTCAGCTTGGTTTGATACAGTTCCGACAAATTTTTGCTGGTTAAAATGTCGGCCTTTTGTCCATCAGCAATAACGCGTCCTTGGTTTATCAGGATCACGCGGTCAATGTCAGGAATCACCTCGTCAAGGCGGTGAGTGGTGACGATCAATGCCCGGCCTTCACCGCAAAAACTGCGCAACAGCGCCAGCATGGTCTGGCTGGCGCCCAGGTCCAGGCCATTGGCGGGCTCGTCAAAAATCAACGCTTCGGGTTGATGAACCAGCGCTCTGGCCAGGAGGAGTCGTCGCCTCTGACCTGTGGAAAGTCGTTGAAACAGGCACGCATCATCCTGCGCAATCCCGACTTTGCGCATCGTTTCCCTTGCCCGCTCGACTTGAATATCCGTCGCTTGTAGGTGTTCATGAGCACCAATGGCACCGAAAAAACCGGAAACGACTACCTCTAATGCCGTAGTGAACGGTGTGTAGTTCTCTTGCAGGTCATGCGACACAAAACCGATTTTTTCCCGCAACTGCCAAAGATGAATGGTCTCGCTGCCAAAAAGCTTCAGGTAACTGCCTTCCTGCGCAACGGGGTATAGCTCCCGGTTTATCAGTTTGAGCAAGGTGCTTTTACCTGCGCCATTGGGTCCCAGAATGGCGACGCGTTCGTACGGCCCGATCCTCAACGACAGTCGGTCGAAGACACGGGTCTGCTGTTGGTAAGCGGTGACTTGGTGGAATTCGATCATGAAGGAAAACCTTACGCGAAAATGCCGAATACTTAGAGGCGAAATCTGTTGATGTGCCCGCGCAGGCCCGTGGCCAAGAGCGACAGGTCTTGGCTGGTCGATTGAATTTGCACAGCGCTCGCTGAGGTTTGCACCGAAAGATCACGAACGTTGATCAAACTCCGGTCAATTTCCCGAGAAACTTGGGCTTGTTGCTCCGACGCACTGGCAATGACGATATTCATCTGGCTGATCGTTTCGACGGCGACAGTCACCTGTTGCAACGCTAAATCTGCTTCTTTAGCAATGGCCAGAGTCGTGTGAACACGATCGGTGCTGAGTTGCATCGATGACAACGTATGTGTTGCCACACTGCGCAACTCTCCGACCATGTGCTCGATCTCGCCCGTCGATTGTTGCGTTCTGAACGCCAACGCCCGCACCTCCTCGGCGACGACGGCGAAACCTCGACCTGCTTCGCCAGCACGGGCGGCTTCAATCGCCGCGTTCAGCGCCAGTAGGTTGGTCTGTTCAGCGATCGACCGTATGACTTCAAGTACTCGGTTGATTCCGGATACGCTGCTTGCAAGTAATTCGACTCGATCAGCGGTAATCAAAATACCCTCAGCTAATACAGAGAGTGAGTCGAGTGTCTCGGCGACGCGGGCTTTCCCAGTTTGTGCCGCCATATCGGTGGTTTGAGAAGCTTGCGCAGTTGCCGAGGCGTTTCTCGCCACTTCATCGACCGCCGCTGTCATTTCATTCACGGCTGTGGCGGCTTGCTCAATTTCTCTGTTTTGCTCCTGGAGTCCACTCGTTGCGGTCGCGATCACTGCATGAAACTGTTGGGAGGACGAAGCCAGCAGGGTGGAAGTGTCTGTTATACGTAGCACGGTGTCGTGAAGATTGCCCTGCATGGCTTTCAGTGCCCGAAGCAGTGCAGCGGGTTCATCTTTGCCGGTATCTTCGATTACTGAGGTTAAATCACCTCGTGCAATGTTCTCCGCTACCTTGAGAGCGTTAAGCAATGGCCGATTGATACTTTTCGTGTAGAGCGTTGCCAGAAATACCGTCAGTAGCGTGGACAGCGCCATTGCTGTAATGACTCCTGTCACGACACGATCACGGGTCTGCTGTTCGTTTTCAGCGGCCTCGTGATAATGCTTCAGATAAAAATCCAACAGTTGATCCGAGCTAGCACCCAGTGCCATGGCAAATTTATCGATAGGGCCATTGAGTATTTCGGTAGCCGCTTGCAGCTTACCCTCTGCTGCCAGTCGAATCACTTCAAGCTGTTCGTGGCGAAACGCTTTTGAGGCGAGCAAGTAACGTTCGAAAATATCCATCTCTGATTGTTGGTGCAGGTTTGCGGCAAAATTTTCTTGCTGATGTTGAACACTGTCGAGTACTTGCATCAGCGCCGTGTGATTGGCAGCCAAGGCGACCGGGTCCCGTAAAACGACCATCCGGAAGGTCATTATTCCAGCGCGATCTTCTCCTTTATTCAACGCTGCAAGCCCTATGATTCCGGGAACCCATATTTCTCTAATGGCTTCGGACTGCAAGCTCAGTTGTTTGACCATACTCAATGAGAGCAGGCCAAGCATGAGGACGACCAAGCCGATCGATCCAAAGCCAACAATTGAGCGGGGTGCCAGCTTCATTTTTCTGAAAAACAACGGATTATTCCTCAAGGAAGGGGATCGCCGCATGCGCATGGATGGACACGTGGATTTGGCGCACTGTCATGGCGAACATGAAATGAGGCGGCACCGGCTTGTGGCCGGCCCGTTACCTCCATGCATCGCTCTAGGAATAAATCAGCGCCGGGCGATCGTGGCGCCTGACGCTGGCACGCTCATCATGTGCGTGGCACGGAGGGCTCTCTTACAAACAAGCATTCCATTCCGACGTCCTGTCGCTCTCCGGGTGGAGAGTGAATTCTGTTAAACGCGGCCTATGCCTTCGATACCTGAATCAGCCGCTTTGCGGGTGCTGTTTCATGTAAACAGATCGCGACTAGCAGTCCCGCCGCCAAAGTACCAAGAGCCAGACACATGGTGTTTTCGATCCCATGATGCTGTGCGATATAGCCCGCAATCGCCGGGGCGACACCACCGCCAAAAATCTCACCAATGCCTACCACCAACCCGGTGGCGGTGGACGTCAGCGCGACCGGCACGGATTCACTGGTGAGTGGCCCGACCGTCATGCAGATCATGCTGAAGTTGAAGAAAATCGTCAGAAAGAGTAGCGCGAACAACTTATTCGGTTCGGCACCAGTGCCCATCAGCAACCATAGAAAGGTGCCAGTGGCGATGTACGATATGAGCACCACAGGTTTACGACCAATGCGGTCAGATACGGCCGGCATGATCAACTGCCCTAAAAAACCACCAAGGCCAATGGCAGACATGACCACGCCCATCTGCTGTACTTCAAGGTGCAGATAGTCCATCAGGTAGTTGGGCATCATCACGCTGATGACGAACAGGCAGGTCAGCATGCAGAACATGCCCACGATGTTCAGCAATACGTTTCGAGTACGCAGAGCATCCAGCCAACGCGGGTGAGCCACCAGGGCATTGGTTTCGGTTTTTTCTGAACTGGCGGCACGTGTTTCCCGCAAGTGACGGTACATTGCCAATGCCAGCAAAAAACCTGGCAGCGAGACGATCACAAACACCCAGCGCCACGAAGGGACGACAAGCAGCAATTGGGTGGCGAGAATGGGCGCAAGACCTAAACCGAGGATCGGAAAAAAAGCCTGCTGAATGCCGATGTTCAAACCGCGTCGCTGTGGGTGCGATGACTCTGCGGTCGCCGCCAACGCCGTCGGGGTGAAAGCGCCTTCAGATACGCCCATGATCGCGCGGATCAGCATCAACCCACCGATGCCGGTCGCCAGCCCGGATAGGCCGGCCAGCAGTGAGAACACCAACACTGCTGGTATCAGGACTTTGCGCCGACCTATGCGATCGGAAAGCCGCCCCATGAAAATCGACGAGATTCCCCAGGTTAAGCCCAGTATCGCTGTCACGTTGCCCAGGTCCTGATAGTCAAGCCCCAAGTCTTTCATCATCACCGGGAATAGCGGCAAGATGATGAACCTGTCCAGGCCGACGAGGCCGAAGCCAAAAGCCATCAGAGCAACCGCTTTGAATTCGTAACGCACATCCCACGCTTGTTTATTTTTATACATGGTTGTTACTCGGAATGAGGATTAACGGCCGTATAAACGCCCGACCGCCAAAGCTTTAGAAACACAACAGCGCTCCACTCGGTCGGTCCAACGCTGTACTTGGCTGGAAGGCAAGTTACGCGTTAGGCCGACCAAAGCGCGCCGTTGCCACCAGCCACAGGTTTTTTTGTCGAGAGTCGGAACCGCATCGGAGGGCGGCATCGGCTGCGCGTGTGCAAAGCTAGAGGCAATAAAATATATCGTCAACAGATAATATATTATTATTGATATTTTATTGATTTCAGCCTTGAGAAAAACCTGAGGCGGCGACAGACATCACTGCAGCTTGCGCTGAGCTCGCCTTTGGTCTGCTTTCATCCGCCGGAGATTTTCTATTGCGGGTGCTCTGCATCAATACGCGAGGTGCGTACGTGTTCGACTGTCCGTTCATCTGCCCCGAGAGCCAGTATGCGAGCGCTCTTGCGACGGTGCGTTGGCGACTTGGCAATTATGTGTCAGACGTTGGTGGCCAGGAATGGGGACCGAATTTTTTGCGGCTATCTGAGGCAGCGCTATGGGTAAATACCGACAGTATCGGTGGCCCCGACCGGGAGAAAAATGCACCAACAAGCACAATACCTTTGATGAAAATGCACAATTGGAAGCAGCCTCCTCCTTTTCAACGCTCAAAAAAACGCCGCTCATCGAGCAGCGTAATATCGATTCAAAAATTCGAGCTTGAACTGATCAGCCTTTTGGTTGGCTCTGGGACTTGAGTCGATCGAGTATCACCTTACCCACATCCAGCGCTGAACCAGGGTTTTGACCGGTCACCAGTTCGCGGTCGATGACGACATGGCTGGTCCACGGTAAAGAGTTGCTGCTGTATACGCCGCCGGCTTGTTCCAGTGCCGTTTGCGGATAGAACTTCATAACGCCTCCCTTCAATAATCCCTTGGCCAACTCTTCTTCCTGATTGCTGATGACCGTGAACTTGTAGCCGGCGTAAGTCCAGTCCGAGGCCGTAGCCTGGTTGCCGGTTTCGAGTTGGCGCGTGAAAGCGGTGGGGTTTGACAGCGTCGACAGCAGGGCAATCGGTCCATGGCAAACGAGGGCGGTTGTCTTGCTGTGCGCATGGAAATTATTCAGCAGTTTCCCGAGTTCGACGCTGTGCAGCAGATCCTGCATCGGTGCATGGCCACCAGGTACATAGACAGCGTCGAAGTGCTCGTAGCCGATCTGTTCGACCCGCGACAGGCTAATGACCGGTGACTCACCCGGCGAGGTGATCTTGAGGTGCTCCAGCAGCGCCTTGTGCTCCTGCAGTGCCGCAACGTCATCGTTGAAATACATCTTGTCGGTGGACGATTTGTCCAAAGTCGGCGCCTTGCCTGTAGGCGTGGCAAAGGTCACCGTGTGCCCGGCATCGAGCAGCAGTTTTACCGGTTGCATCAATTCGTTCAGGTAAAAGCCGGTTGCAAAGACGTTGTTGTCCTTGAGGTCGAGGTGGTCTGAATCGGATAGCACGATCAGTACGTTGCTGGCCTGGGCGTTGAAGGCCGAGGTGCAAATGGTCATTGCAAGGGCGAGTCGGGTGATAGGACGCATGGGATTTCCGAGCAGTAGAGAGTGAATTCGATCAGCAGGTGTCTGATCCCGATAGAACTATATTCATGCCTCCGCGGGCGATAAACTTGCTTAAAAGCAAAGCACCTGTTCTATGGAGGTAAAGGTGAGTCGTAGATTCGATTATCTCGCGGACGTAGAAGTCTTCATCACCGTGGTGGAGAAGGGCTCCCTGAGCGCAGGGGCCGTTGTTCTGGCGACCACCCCGTCAGTGGTCAGTCGAGCGATCTCTCGCCTTGAAGCACGCGTGGGTGTTCAGTTGTTGCGGCGCACGACTCGACGCCTGAGCCTGACCGAGGCAGGCCTGCTTTACCTTGAACAGTCCCGCGCGGCGTTCTCGTTGATCGATGATGCAGAGCGGGCTATCCGTGGGCAGGAAGGCGCGTTGACGGGCCGTGTACGGCTCAGTGTGCCGACGACGTATGGACACTACCGGCTGCCGGCATTGCTCTGTCGCTTTACTCGGCAGTACCCGCAGGTGCGCATCGAGTTGAGCATCAGCAATCGAAATGTGGATCTGGTGGCCGAAGGGTATGACTTGGCTATTCGCCTTGGGCAATTACCTGACAGCGGCCTGATTGGGCGCAAACTTGAGGATGCGCGTTTATGCCTGGTCGCCGCGCCGGACTACCTGCGGCGCGCCGGTACGCCGCGCAGTGTCGACGAACTGCCAGCGCATGCCTGCCTGCCATTTGTGATGCCCAGCAGCGGCCGGATCGGCCCCTGGTTGTTCTGTGAGCAAGGTATTGATCGGGAGTGGATACCTGAGGCGAGAGTTCAAGTGTCCGACGACGTGCTGGGCACTGTGTCTTTGGCCGAGCACGGTATGGGGATTTGTCAGACCTACGACTTTATTGTCCGGGAGCGGATTCAAAGCGGACGCCTGGTGCCGCTGCTCGAACAGTCGGGTGGACGGTCCCGACCGTTCTCGGTGATTTTTCCGCCTCATCGCCAGCTATCGGCAGCGTCCCGGGCGCTGATCGACTTCTTGACCCGCGAGGTCGCGGATCAAGCCCACACGCCACTCAACGAGCGTCATGCGATCGAGTAGGTTGGATAATCGGTATATCCCTTGGCGCCGCCACCATAACTCAGTGCGCGGTCTGGTTTTAACAACGGCCAGTCGTTGTGCAAGCGTTCAACCAGGTCGGGGTTGGCGATAAAGGGTTCACCGAATGCGGCGAGGTCAATCAACCCGTTGCGCAGGAATTTCTCGGCACGCTCTTTGGTCATACCCCCGGCGAGAACCAATGTTCCTTGGTAGTGGCTGCGAAATTTTTTCAGGAAGTCGTCTGGAATCGGCGAGCTGCCACGCGACAGTTGATCCATGAAATGGACGTAGGCCAATCCACGCCGAGAAAGCTGATCGGCGACATACAGGTAGGTTTCTTCGATGTCCTCGTAAAGCCCCATGTCGAACAGGCCGCCAAACGGTGACAGGCGTATGGCCGTGCGTTGCGCACCAATTCGTTCAATGACGCTATCGACCACTTCCAGCAAAAAGCGCGCGCGGTTTTCTAGGGTATCGCTGCGGTATTCGTCCGTCCGGTCATTGACCAACGGATTGAGGAATTGCTCGATCAGGTAGCCGTTCGCTCCATGCAGTTCAATGCCGTCGAAGCCGGCATCAATTGCATTGGCGGCTGCCTGGGCAAAGTCACGAATGACCTCTTTGACTTCGTGTGTGCCGAGGGCGCGGGGGCTGGAGACATCGACTGGCCCGGGCTCACCACGTTCAGTCATGCCCCAGGCCTGGGAGTTGCGGGCAATCCGAGAGGTCGAGCTGACGGGTGCGATACCGTCCGGCTGAATGCTGACATGGGAGACACGTCCGACATGCCATAGCTGCGTAAAGATAACGCCGCCGGCATCGTGGACAGCCTGAGTCACTTTGCGCCAGCCATTGATCTGTGGCGTGGTGTAGATGCCGGGGATGGCCAGAAAGCCTTCAGCCGAGCGTGAAATCGGAGTGCCTTCGGTAATGATCAGTCCGGCGCTGGCCCGTTGGCTGTAGTAAAGGGCAGTCAGTTCGTTGGCGACGCCATCGGGGTTGCGAGCCCGGGTCATCGGTGCCATTGCGATGCGATTACGTAGGGTCAGCACGCCAGCCTGGCATGGGTCGAATAATGTGCTCATGGAAACCTGTCCTCACTTGATGATGCTCAAGAGGTTAGGCGCCGGGTAGCTCGCTGATAACCTGGCAACGCTGAACATGTTCTGTGAGGTTGTTTCACAACTGCGCGGGACACAGTGAGTGCCTAGACGGTTTTGCATTAGGCTATATATGTGAATCCTGTTCACAAGCCAAGTGAACGGTATCCCATTATTTCTGTGATTTTTAGTGAAGCGCTTGTGATATTTTTTCACTAATAATTCAGAGGGAGAATGACGTGGATAACAGAGCGGGTGAGATGTCGGTCTTCGTGCGGGTTGTCGATGCCGGTAGCTTTTCGCAAGCCGCACGCCAGATGCTGATGACGCCTTCAACGGTCAGCAAATTGATTGTTCGCCTGGAGTTGCGTCTGGGCGTTCGCCTGCTGGAGCGCTCGACACGCAAGCTGTCATTGACGGATGAGGGGCGCATTTACTATGAGCGCAGTAATGCGTTACTGGCAGAACTCGATGACGTCGAACGGGTATTGGCGCAAGGTGCACAGAAGGCTCGCGGAACAGTGCGCATCAATGCCTCGGTAGCGTTTGGTACGTTGGCGATCGAACCCAACTTGCCAGCTTTCTGGGAGGCTCATCCCAATATTCAAATCAACCTGTCCCTGTGCGATGACATCGTCGACATGTACCTGGATCGAACGGACATCGCTTTCAGGGTCGGCGTATTGAACGACTCGACGCTGCGCGCGAGGACGATCGGTGTTGCGCGCCGAAAGATAGTCGCCTCACCCCTTTACCTGGAAAAGTACGGTGTCCCCGAGACCCTCGAAGAGCTCGGCGAGCACAATTGCTTAAGTTTCAATTTCCGACGTGCGAGTCCGGTCTGGCCCATGCATCAAAGTGGCCGCATTGTTGATCGCATTGTCCAGGGCAACCTGCAAGCCAACAACGGCGAGACTGTTCGGCGTATGGCCATAGCCGGGGTGGGGATTGCCCGATTGGCCGACTTTCACATTGACGAGGACCTCGCCGCCGGCCGATTGGTCGAGGTGCTCGCGCAGACCGGTCACGACTGCGAGGAAGTCCACGCGCTGTATCAGGGCGGTCAGCATGTGCCCCAGCGTATCCGGACGTTCCTCGACTTTATGGTGCCGCGCCTGCAAGCCTTCATGAGCCGCGGGTAAACCTGCTGCCGTCGTCAGTCCCGGGACTCGATGACGGCCTTCAGGCGTTGCAGCCCTGTGCGATAGAGCGCCTCGAAATGCGCGACGACCTGCGCTTCCTCTGCGCCCTGGACAAGAAAGGTGCTGGACCAGGACGCCAGCGTCCCGCCTTTGCCATCGTCCTGCGCCGACATCGTGCCGACATAATCAATGACCGGAGACGGGCCTTCGAGCAGGGCATAGCTGTAGTGCTTTGCTTCCTCGTCAAAGGTGAGCAAGCGCTCGACAATGACCGCGTCATCGGCGGTTCTCAGGTGACGCAGGCGTCCGCTGTCGCCCAAGCTGCTGCTGGCGATGACATCGAGCCAGCGGGGAAGCCAATCGAATCCACCGAGAAGCGACCAGACGTCTTCGGCAGGGCGTGCAATGCTAATAGAGACACGAACTTCACTCATGTTTTCACCTGTAAGGGAGGAGGGTATTCAAAGCAGCACTGATGCAACCAGCCAGAGATTGGCGGCGCTGATCAGCAGGAAAATACACCAGGCCATGACGGCGACCGGGCGTGAGATAGCAAAGTCACCCATCAGCGTTTTATCGCGGGTGAAACGAATCAACGGATAGACCGCAAACGGCAGCTGTACAGACAACACCACCTGAGAAAGCACCAACAGATCACCTACCGCGGCGTCGCCCAGCCAAAGGATCCCGCACAAAGCGGGCACCATGGCCAGCAGACGAGTGACGACGCGCTGCTTCCACAATGAAACCTTCAGTTTCAAGAACCCTTCGAGCACAACCTGGCCAGCGAGGGTGCCGGTCAACGTCGCGCTTTGCCCCGAGGCGAGCAGTGCCAGGGCGAACAGCACGGCGGAGAGGGCCACACCGGTGAGAGGTGTCAGTAGTTGATGGGCTTGCTCGATCCCGCCGATATCTGTGTGCCCGCTGTCGTGGAAGACGGCGGCAGCCACCAGCAGAATGGCAACCTGGACGGCTGCCGCAATTGAAAGCGCGCGGATCGTATCGTTGGAACCCCGACGCAGGGATAGCTTCACCTGCTCGCTGTCCGGTGTAGCGCGGGTGGACCGGGCCAGTGATGAGTGCAGGTACAGATTGTGTGGCATGACGGTGGCGCCGATGATGCCCACCGCAATGAACAGCGCCCCTGGCTCAGCCAGCGTGCCCAATGAAGGAATGAACCCCTGGAGCAGGGCGTTTGTATCGAGTGTGATCAGTGCCAGCTCAATGGCAAAACACAGGACAATGATCGCCACCAGTGCCAGGACAATCTTCTGCACTCGGCCATTGGCGGCTCCCTTCACACCCAGGATGACCAGCGTACTGATAGCGGTCAGCACGATGCCGGCGCTCAGCGGCAGGTTGAACAGCAGTTTGAACGCCAATGCCGCACCCAACACTTCGGCGATGTCGGTGGCGACGATGGCTATCTCCGCCATTGCCCAGTGCGCAAGTGTGGCTTGCCGCCCATAGCGAAGACGGCAGGTCTGGGCAAGATCCTGCCCTGTGACGGCGCCCAAACGCAGGGCGAGTGTTTGCAAAAGCATGGCCGCCAGGCTCGACAACACCACCATGAACAGCAGGCTGTAACCGAATTGAGCACCCGCGGCGATACCGGTGGCCCAGTTGCCGGGGTCCATGTAACCCACTGCGATCAACAGCCCGGGGCCCATTAATAGCGAAAGGCGTCCGGGCACCGGTGATTGCTGGGCGGCTGGCTCGTCGGGTCGTTCCGACAAAGAAGTCTGTGCCGTCATCGATCAATGCGTCCTGTGGGGCCAGGGACGATGGGGCAGGCGCGCCAGCACCAGGGAATGAATGAACAAAAGAATGCCGGTAACCGAGAGGGTTGCCGATATGTTTCCCCTCATAGCGTGGGCTGCCAACAGAAACACCAGCGCTGCCAATTGGGTCAGCAGACGCTGGGTCAGCGAAGCACGTTTAATCCTCGACGCCTCAAACAAACGGCCAGGCCAAACATCTGGCCTGGCTCGGGAGAACGCTAAAGCGGCGATGGCCACCACGACGTAGATGCAGACACCCATAGCGGCAGTGCCGCCAGTCAGCACCAAAACGATGGCGCTGACCGAGAGCAGCAGTGCAATAACAACGAATGCAATGCGGTTATGGCTCATGGTGCTTCGCTCAATCCCATGGGTGCATCGACCCGCAAACGCAAAACATGGAATGGCGGCTGACTGGTGTCCTCACCCGCATTGAGCAAGGGATGACGGTGCAGTTGGTTGGCCGTGATGTAGAGCCATTTCCCTTGGGCATCGAGTTCGACGCCATCCGGCCAGCCGAGCAACTGATCGTCTTTGGCCAGAATGCGGTAGCCTGCCGGAGAGGCCAACCCGATCGCGTTGCTGGCAATGTCGGTCACGTAGACGTTGCCCTCTGCGTCGACATCAAAACCATCGCAATGCGGTTTCTCGCACCAGTACTCTACAGCTTCGTCCTGAGGTGTGAGGCCTGACGGTTGTGCGAGGATTTCGGTGGCTATCCGATAGACCTTGCGTGCCGACATCGAGCCGAAATAAACCCAGCGGCCCAACGGATCGATGGCGATAGGATTGAGGCCATAGCGGTAAGGAATGACTTCGCCTTCTGGCGTGCGTAGCGAAAGCGGTTTTCCGTCGACCATCAGCGGCACATCGCCGGGCATCAACCCTGGGTAACACTCCAGTGATCGCCACGAAAGGCCGGTTTGCAAGTCGACCACGACAATGGCCGGATAGTCGCTTTCGCCAGAAGGGTTCATCGTCATGTCTGCGATGTAAATGCGCTGACGTCGCCAGTCGATCACAAAATCTTGGGTGAATGAGCTTGGGCGGAGCACATTCTGAGGCAGCACGATCAGGCGTTGCAGCCGGTTTTCGTGGTCATTCCAGGCAATCAGCCGCGGCTGTTGCTGCGGACCGCCCATATCGAGTATCCAGACGATGCCCTCGGGGTCGGTGCGGATGCCAATCACGGCGGACATCCCGCGGCCATCCGCTGTGGGCTTCCCTGCCCAGGTTTCATTGGGGTAAGCCGGGTGTTGACCGTCCTGGGCCACCGCGCGCACTGAAATGTCCGGTGCGATGATGGCGGATACCGAGACCAGCACTCGCCCGTCGGGCATGACGGTCGGATTCCCCGGCCGCTCGACCGGGAATGTCGCAAAGATCTCCAGTTGATGAGTGTTCATGACAGCGCCTTGACGAAAGAGGCCGCGGTGCCGGCAGTTGGGTCGACGAAGATGATGTCGCTGGGGTCGCGCCGTGGCGTGTCGACCGAGACCATGAACAGCGGGTGTTCGAGAATCTCTGGCATGCCGTGGATGGTGAACTTCTTGAAGAACAGCATCTCGCCCGGACCCACTTCGAACGGTTCGCGGTCACCCATGAAAAAGCGCGCGCGCCCGGACATGATGATGAGGTACTCATCACAGGTCGCATGATAGTGGGCAGGCGTCGGGTGGTAGACCCGGAAAACCCGTCCACTGGCTTCGTCTTCGTCGGTCAAACGGGTATCAACCAAGAGTGTGTCAGCGGTCTCGGGGAACGTTTTGACGATCGCATTGAGATCGAACGAGGCGTGAGGTGCGGCCTCTACCAGTTTTTTTCGGGTGATTACTTCGGACATCTTGAAACCCTCATTCAGGCGCTCTTTTGAGGAACGCTGTGATGTTGTTTGTGGGTTCAGGATAAGCATTGGGTGGGTAGCGGAGAACGCAGTGACCGCGCACAAGATTTGAGAATTCAAATAACAACTGTGTGGGTCTGGTGGCGTTGGTTTTGCGAATTCAATTCCAAACAGCTACGCCCGTTGATGCATTTCTGAGGTGCAGGACGTGCGGCATAGTGATGAGTACTCACTATCGAGTCCAGCTGCGTCGGAGACACAAGATGCAAGTCAGAGCTGCTGTTCTAAGACACATGAATGTTGCCCCACCTTATGCCCAGAGCAAACCGATTGTGATCGAGACAATCGAACTGGCACCACCGGGACCGGGCGAAGTGCTGGTGCGTATCCGAGCCGCCGGCCTTTGTCATTCCGACCTGTCGGTCATCAATGGCGACCGTCCTCGGCCGATGCCCATGGCGCTCGGCCATGAAGCGGCAGGCGTTGTCGAAGTGCTGGGTGAAGGGGTCAGTGACCTCGAGCCGGGTGATCATGTGGTCATGGTGTTCATGCCCAGTTGCGGCCACTGCCTGCCTTGTGCAGAAGGCCGTCCAGCCCTCTGCGAACCGGGAGCAAAAGCCAACGCGGCCGGGACGTTGATCAACGGCTCGGTGCGGTTGAGCAGCCCGGCAGGTCATGTCCACCATCATCTGGGCGTTTCTGCGTTTGCCGAGTACGCTGTGGTGTCGCGTAACTCCGTGGTCAAGATCGACCGCGATTTGCCTTTTGTAGAAGCTGCGCTGTTTGGTTGTGCGGTGTTGACCGGGGTTGGCGCCGTGGTCAATACCGCGCAATTGCGCGTGGGCTCGACTGCCGTGGTGATTGGTCTGGGTGGTGTCGGCCTGGCTTCAGTGCTGGGTGCAAGAGCTGCCGGGGCGAGCAAAATCATTGCTGTTGACCTGTCACCGGAAAAGCTCGCCCTGGCCAAAGAAGTCGGTGCAACCGCTGTGGTCAACGGTGGCGACCCGGACGCTGTCGAGCAAGTACGGCAACTGACCGGTGGCGGCGCCGACTACGTTTTCGAAATGGCTGGTTCGATCCGGGCACTCGATAACGCCATGAAAATGACCAAACGCGGTGGCATGACAGTGACCGCAGGCTTGCCACCGCCCGGTTCGGCGCTGCCGGTCAACGTCGTTCAACTGGTGGGCGAAGAGCGCACGCTCAAGGGCAGCTACATCGGCACCTGTGTGCCGCTGCGCGATATTCCGCGCTTCATCGAACTCTATCGTGACGGCCGCCTGCCGGTGGATCGGCTGCTCAGCGGCCGGCTCAAACTGGACGACATCAACGAAGGTTTTGACCGCCTGCACGATGGTAGTGCGGTCCGTCAGGTCATTGAGTTTTGAGGAGCGACAGCATGGCCGATACAAACTTCCTGGCAACGCTCGACGACCCTACGTTGTTCCGTGAGGCGAACTTCATCAATGGCCAGTGGCTGGAGGTTGGCGAGGGACGCAGCATCACTGTGACTAACCCGGCCACCGGTAAGGTACTGGGGCGCGTGCCTTCATTAGGGGCCAGTGAAACCGCCCTGGCCATCGCCGCCGCCAAGCGCGCGCAACCGGCGTGGCGAGCGCTCACTGCCAAAGAGCGCGCGGTAAAACTGCGCCACTTGTTCGAGTTGATGATCACCCACCGCGAAGACCTTGCGCGGATCATGACGGCCGAACAAGGCAAACCGCTGGCCGAAAGTCGTGGCGAGATTACCTATGCCGCGTCTTTCATTGAATGGTTCGCAGAGGAGGGCAAGCGCGTTTATGGCGATACCATCGCCTCCCATTCAACGACCAGCCGCATCATCGTCCAGAAAGAACCGATCGGTGTGTTTGCGGCGATTACCCCCTGGAACTTCCCCGCAGCAATGATTACACGCAAGGCCGGGCCAGGTTGGGCGGCTGGTTGCACTGGTGTACTGCGGCCGGCCAGTGCGACACCCTTTTCGGCGATTGCCATTGCAGTATTGGCCGAGCGCGCTGGTCTGCCGGCCGGCGTTTGCAACGTGATTACCGGGCCGGGCAGTGAAATCGGGGCCGAACTGACCTCCAACCCGGACGTGCGCAAGTTGTCCTTCACCGGCAGCACCGAGGTCGGTGCCACGCTGTTGGCCCAATGCGCGCCGACGATCAAAAAGACCAGCATGGAACTCGGCGGCAACGCACCTTTTATCGTGTTTGACGATGCTGATCTGGATGCTGCGGTGCAGGGTGCGCTTGCGTCCAAGTACCGAAACGCCGGGCAGACTTGTGTGTGCGCTAACCGTCTGCTGGTCCAGGACGGTATCTATGATGCTTTCGCCGCCAAACTGAAAACCGCCGTCGAGGCGCTGAAAGTGGGCAGCGGATTTGAGGACGGTGTGACGATCGGCCCGCTGATCGACGACAACGCCGTGCGCAAGGCCGAGGAGCATGTCGCCGATGCGCTCTCGCGTGGAGCTTCTGTGCTGACCGGTGGCGAGCGTCACCCGCTGGGGGGTAGTTTCTACTGGCCGACCATCCTGGTGAATGTACCGCGGGAGTCGAAAGTGTTCCGCGAGGAGACCTTCGGCCCGGTGGCGCCGTTATTCCGTTTCACCACCGAGGCGCAAGCCATCGAGATGGCCAACGACACCGAATTTGGTTTGGCCTCGTATTTCTACAGTCGCGATATCGGCCGGATCATGCGCGTGGCTGAGGCGCTGGAGTGCGGCATTGTCGGGATAAACGAAGGACTGATCTCGACGGAAGTGGCGCCGTTCGGTGGAGTCAAATCGTCGGGACTTGGTCGTGAAGGCTCCAAGTACGGTATCGAGGATTATCTTGAGATCAAATACCTTTGTCTGGGAGGTATTGATCGCTGAAAGTGTGGGGGAGATGGTCGCCAGGCCATCTCCTTTTTTTTTAAGTTAGATAATCCTGCCTGATTTTTATATTCTTGTTTTTCATCCTGTCTTAATAATTTTTGTTCGCGCCAGCCATCAGTGAATGCGCATCACAAGTCATTGTCCTGTGGCGCCGGATCGGCGCGATGGTGTTTGTGGAAGTCTTGTTCTAGAGCGTTCGCTCTTGTCTTTTAGTCAATATTGTTTTTGTATTCCTGCGGTTTATCTTCGGCGAGTGGTGCTGGAAAATCCTTCCATCCTAATCACTACCGAGACTTTCCCACATGACTTTCTTCAAAAAAATTGTTGCCCTGTTTGCCACCTTGGTTGCTCTTTCTGGATCTTTTTCAGTTCATGCAGAAGAGTCTGGTGCATTTATTGATCGTAATAAAACACTGAATGAGCGCGCTGTCGGAAGTTGATGGTACCTGTTTTAAACGAATGAACTGTTGTTTTAGTTTTACCAACTTCGGAGAACGCAAAAGTGAACGTGCATATAACGGGGAAACCTGCAGCAACCCCAGTCAGATCGAAGGTGATAAAAGGTGCGACGTTTTCAGCGATCAGCCTTGCACTGGTGGCGGCCTTGACCGGTTGTGGCCCTGATAAAGACGGCACAGTGGCCGCCGCCCCGAGCGTCACCGTCAGTCAGCCGGTCAAGTCGGTGATCACCGATTGGGACGGTTTTACCGGGCGCTTCGAGGCCACCGACTCGGTGGATGTCCGTTCGCGGGTCAGCGGCTATCTGGAGAAAGTCGCGTTTCAGGACGGTGCCATCGTCAAGAAGGGCGACCTGCTGTTTGTGATTGATTCGCGCGCCTTCCAGGCTGCCGTGATCCAGGCGCAAGGTAAACTGGCGCAGGTGCGCTCGCAACTAGCCCTCGCCGAGCAGGAGTTTGCCCGCGCCGACGTCCTGATCGAATCCAAAACCATCGCGCGCAGCCTCTATGACCAACGCCTGCAAGCGCGTCTGGCCGCACAGGCCGAAGTCCTCAGTGCCGAAGGGGCGTTGAGCGCAGCGAAACTGGACCTGGAATTCACCCGCATCACCGCGCCCATGACCGGGCGGATCAGCCGCAAGTTGATCAGCGAAGGCAACCTGGTCAACGGCGGTAACAGCAGCGCCACGTTGCTGACCACCATCGTCTCGATTGACCCGATTGATATCTACTTCGATATCGATGAGCAGAGCTACCTCAAATACCGCCGCCAGGCGAATACTGCCGCCAATCTGAGTCAGGTGCGCATTACGTTGCCGGGTGAAGTCGAGCCGAGCATGAGCGGGCGCATGGACTTCATCGACAACCGTCTTGATCAGTCGACCGGGACCTTGCGTCAGCGGGCCCGCGTCAGTAATAAAGACCTGCATTTGAGCCCGGGGCAATTTGGCCGGGTGCAGTTCTCCAGTCAGGCGCCTTACTCGGCATTGCTCCTGCCGGACACCGCAATCGGCGTCGATGCGACCCGCAAAGTCGTCTACGTGCTCAATGCGCAGAACAAGGTTGAAGTTCGCCCGGTGACGCTCGGCAAACTGCATGACGGTTTGCGCGAAATCTCCAGCGGCTTGCAGGCGCAGGACCGGGTGATTGTCGATGGCCTGCAACGCGTGCGGGCCGGTGATACGGTGACGGCTCAGGAGCGCTCGCTGGCCCAGGCCGCGAAAGCGATGGACAACCAGGAGGCGCCGCTATGAGCCTGGGACGCACGTCCATCGAACAACCGGTATTGGCGATTGTGCTGTCCATCGTCCTGATGATTATCGGTGGCCTGGCCTATCTAGTGCTGCCGACTTCCGAGTACCCGGACATTGCACCGCCCACTGTGGTTGTCACCGCGACCTATCCCGGCGCCTCGGCGCAGACGGTCGCCGAGACCCTGGCGATCCCCATCGAACAGGAGGTCAACGGCGTTGAAGACATGCTCTACATGTACAGCCAGGCGACGTCCGATGGCAGCCTCAACCTGACCGTAACCTTCAAACCCGGCACTGATGTCGACAAGGCGCAGGTCCTGGTGCAGAACCGTGTGGCGCTGGCCACGCCGCGTCTGCCGGAGCCAGTGCAGCGCAGTGGCGTGACGGTCCGCAAGTCCTCGCCGACGCAGCTGTCGACGATTTTCATCTCGTCACCCAAGGGCACTTACGATCAGCTGTACGTCTCGAACTTCGCGATTCGTAACGTCGCCGACGTGCTCAAGCGTATCGATGGTGTCGGCGACATCAACCCGCTGGGCGCGCGCGAGTATTCGATGCGCATCTGGCTCGACCCGGAGCGTGTGGCAGCTTTCAATCTGACGCCTGCAGACATCATCGCCGCAGTGCGTTCGCAGAACACGCAGGTGGCCGGTGGGGTAATCGCCCAGCCGCCGGTGGCGTCCCAGGCCTTTCAGCCGAACCTGATCTTCGAGGGGCGCCTGAAGGAGCCCACCGACTTCGACAACATCGTCCTCAAGTCGGGTACGGCCGGGCGTTTGGTGCGTCTCAAGGATGTGGCGCGCACGGAGATCGCCGGGCTGGCGTACGTCAATAACACCTATTACTTGCGCAACCCGGCCATCGGCCTGCAAGTGCTGCAACGTCCGGGCGCCAACGCCCTGGCGACGATGAAAGTGGTCGAAGAGACCATGGAGAAAATCGGCAAGGACTTCCCGGAGGGCATCGAATACAGCATCGGTTACAACCCGACGGCGTTCATCGCTGACAGTATCGGTGAGCTAGGCAAGACCATCTATGAGGCGGTGATCCTCGTGGTGCTGGTGATCATGATCTTCCTGCAAGGCTGGCGGCCATCGATCATTCCGATTCTGGCCATCCCTGTGTCGTTGGTGGGCACCTTTGCGGTTATGGCGATGCTTGGTTACTCGGTCAACAACCTGACGTTGTTCGGTCTGGTGCTGGCCGTTGGAATCGTGGTCGACAACGCCATCGTGGTAGTGGAGAACGTCGAGCGGCATCTCGCTGATGGCAAGAACCCGCTGGAAGCGACCATCGTGACCATGCAGGAAATTGGTGCTGCGTTGATTGCCATTACCCTGGTGTTGTGTGCGGTGTTCATACCGACCGCGTTCATTCCCGGCATTTCCGGTGAGTTCTTCCGTCAGTTCGGGGTCACGATTGCGGTGGCCACAGCGATCTCGCTGTTCAACTCGGTGACCCTGTCACCGGCCTTGGCGGCGATGATCCTGCGCCGACATGACCCCGACACTCATCACAAGCCAAAAACAGGCGTCTTCGGCGTGCTTAAACGCGCGGCTGATGGCTTCAACCGTGGCTTCCTGAAGCTCTCTTCGAGTTATGCCCGCAGCGTACGCGGCCTGGTGGCCAGAACACCGTTGATGTTGGCGATCTACGCGGTGCTGATTGCCGCGACCGCTTACCTGTTGGTGTCTACCCCCAAGGGCTTCATCCCGGTTCAGGATCGTGGCTACCTGGTGGTCATCGTGCAGCTGCCCGATGGCGCTTCGCTGGAACGGACTAACCAAATTTCGCAACAGATCGAGGCGATTGCCCTGGACGTACCGGGTGTGGACCGGGTGCCGACGTTTTCCGGTTTCTCGATGGTGACGGGTACCAGTTCCTCGAACTCGGCCGGTCTGGCGCCGGTGTTCCTGCCGTGGTCCGAGCGAAAAGTGCATCGCTTGACCTCGGATAAAATCGCCGAAGACTTGCGTGAGCGCCTGAAAGTGGTCAGTGGTGCAACGGTGATTGTGGCCACGCCGCCGCCGATTCAAGGTCTGGGTAGCACGGGCGGTTTCTCCATGCGCCTGCAGGATACGGCTGGGCTGGGCACTGAAGCCCTGGCCAAAGCGACCGACGACCTGATTACCGCCGCCAACGCCACCCAAGGCATGACTGGAGTGTACTCACCGTTCTCGGCCCGGACACCACAGGTGTTCGTCGAACTGGACCGCGAGCGGGCGGAAATGCTCGGCGTACCCAGCAGCCAGATCAACCAAGCCATCGAGACTTACTTTGGCTCGTCCTATATCAACGACTTCAACCTGGTCGGGCGTACCTATCGTGTGACGGCACAGGCCGACTTGCCGTACCGCGTCACGCCGGAGGATCTGGCGCGGGTCAAGGTGCGCAACGATGCCGGGCAGATGGTCCCGATTGCCAGCGTAACGCGTCTGCACGAGGCACTGGGGGTAGAGCGGTTCCCGCGCTACAACCTGTTCCCGACCGCAGAAATCAACGGCGATACTTTGCCCGGCCTGGGTTCCGAATTCGGGATCAAAACCATGGAGCGCCTGGCTGAAGAGACGCTGCCGGCCGGTATTACTTATCAGTGGACCGACCTCAGTTACCAGCAGACCACTGCTGGCAACATGGGCCTGTTGGTGTTCCCGCTGTGTGTGATCTTTGTGTACCTGGTGCTGGCGGCGCAATACGGCAGTTGGAGCCTTCCACTGGCAATTCTGCTGATCGTGCCGATGTGTCTGTTGGCGGCTGCCGGTGGCGTACGCCTGATGGGGCTGGACATCAACATCCTGACTCAGATCGGTTTCATCGTATTGGTGGGACTGGCGGCGAAAAATGCGATTTTGATCGTCGAAGTGGCCAGGCAGCAGGAGAAGGAAGGTCAGGGCATTGTCGATGCCGTGGTTGAGGCGTGTCGTCTGCGTTTGCGTCCGATCCTCATGACATCGTTGGCATTCGTCCTGGGTGTGTTGCCGTTGGTCATGTCCGAAGGCGCGGGGTCTGAAATGCGTCAGGCCGTCGGTTCGGCGGTGTTCTTCGGGATGATCGGCGTCACGCTGTTCGGTCTGTTGTTCACGCCGGTTTTCTATGTGTTGATCCGCCGACTCGCGGGCGGCGAGCGTCAGGTCAAAGTTCCTAACCTCCATTCTGAACAGGGCGTGGCCCATGAATAACTTTCTTCGTAGCCCAGGCCTGGTGCTGGGAGCGGCGCTGCTGAGCGCGTGTGCCTCGCCGGTCATGCCGCCCCAGAATAAGGCGCCAGTCGAGCGTTTTGTCAACGCTCAAACGGCACAGCCGGCAAGCGTCACCGATCGTTGGTGGACGCGTTATCAGGACCCGCTGCTGGACCGTTTGGTCGAGCGTGGCCTGGGGCAAAACCTTGACCTGCAGATTGCTCTGGCGCGGATCGATGCCGGGCGCGCATTGCGCAACATCAGTGCGTCCTCTGGCAGCCCGCAGGTTGATCTCGGAGCAAGCGTAGCGCGTCAGCGGATCTCCGCGGATCAGGCCGGTTTTAGTGATTCGCTGATCACCGAGCCGACCTCGGTCGGATTGAGCGCGGCCTGGGAAATTGATTTGTTCGGCCGTATCCGCGAAGGCGTACGTGCGGCTGACGCCGACCTCAACGCGACCGAGGAAGAGGCGCGGGGTGTGCGGGTGGCGCTGATCACCGAAGTAGTCCAGGCCTATGCGGAGGTGCGCGGTCTGGAGGAGCGCCTGGCGATCGTCAAGCAAAGTGCTGCCAGCCAGGCGCAGACCTTGCAGTTGACCGAGCAGTTGTATGCGGCCGGGGACAGTCCTGAAGCGGATGTACTGCGCGCACGCTCGCAATCGGATTCCACCGCTGCCCAGGTCCCCGCGTTGCAACTGAACTGGCAACGGTCACTGCATCGGTTGTCGGTGTTGCTCGCCCAGCCGACCGAGACCCTTTATCAGCAGTTCAAGGACAGCCCGGCTTACGTCTCGACGGTGTCGTTGCTGGACGCCGGTACGCCAGCGGATCTATTACGTCGACGTCCCGATATACGCGCCGCCGAAGCACGCTTGATTGCGGCCTACGCGCGAATCGGTGTGGCCAAGGCAGATATGTTGCCGCGCCTGAGCCTATCAGCCGCCCTGGGGTCTTTGATTGACGGTGTGAGCGCCGCCAATCTGGCCAGTTCTACGTTCTGGTTGGCAGGCTTGAATGCCAGCGTGCCGATGCTCGACGGTGGCCGTCGGCGTAACGTGGTGGATCTTCGGGATGCCGAAGCGCGTCAGGCGTTGCTGAGCTACCGACGCATCGTGCTGACGGCCGTTTCCGAGGTGGAGTCGTCCTTGGCCGCTGCGCAACGCAATGCCGAACGTCAGACCTTCCTGTCGAGTGCTGCCAGCCAAGCCAGTTCAGCCACCGAGCAGATTCAGCGAGCCTGGCAGGCCGGGGAGACGCCATTCCTTGATGTGTTGCAGGCTCAGCGGGTGCAGTTGGCTGCGCAGAATGCGCTGTCCCAGGTCAAGACTGCACAGTGGCAGAATCAAGCCGCGCTAGTGAATGCGTTAGGGGGGTAGGTAACGACAACTGTAATACTTTGCGCGCAAGCCCGCCTTCACAGGTTATGAGATGCCTGTAAGGGCGGGCTTGCGCGCAACTGGTCAAAACAAACAACGAGAATCAAATTTTCTCGATCGGCACACCGTGGTTGTTTTTCCACATCAACACCACGGCACTGGCGATGACTGCGACAACGATCAAATAGACATTGAAGATCCAGCCAATGTTTTCCGAGTACAACCAGGTCGTCAGATAGGAGGCTGTACCGCCGAACACCGCAACGCCCAGAGAGATGCACACCCCAAACATTCGAGTGCGATAGCGGGTCGGGATCTGCTCGGAGATCGATGCCGGTTTACATCCGGTGATGAAGGCAACTAACAGCAAACCTGCTGTTTGCGCCACCATCAGAGTCCATGGCTGGTTATTAATCAGTCCCCACAGCGGAAACAGCGTGGCGGCAATCCCCAACAAAGAAATCAGTGCTGAAATCTTCCGCCCCCACAGATCTGATATCCAGCCGGAAATTGGCAGAAACACCAGGTAAATGACCTGTGCAATGCAGCTCATGGTGAACGCGCTGCGCGGGTCCATGCCTTTGACGCTGATGGCGTAGATCGAGGCCGAGGTAACCCAGGTGTAGTAGGTCAACGTGGCACCGGCTTCATAAAGAAACAGACGAACGCCGTGCTGGATGATCTTGCCACGGCTCCAGGCTGGCGCTGTCGATTCACCGCCAGCGCTTGGCGAATGTTCGCTTTCCATCATGTTGCGACGCAGCCACAAGGCGAAGACTGCCAGCAGGCCACCAGTTGCGAAGGGGATACGCCAGCCCCATTCCTGCATTTCACTTAACGACAACATTGACGTCAGCAATGCCATGTAGAACGTCGCCAGTAACGAGCCGCAGCCAACGGCGATAAACACAGTGCTTGACCACAGTCCTCGGCGTTTGGGTGGCGCGATTTCAGCGATGTAGGCGTAAGACGTGGTGGTTTCACCGCCATGGGCAAAACCTTGTACCAGTCTGGCCAGCAACAAGAGTCCTGAAGCCCAACTGCCAATCGAGTCATAGGAGGGAATAAAGGCGATCAGCAGACTCGCGCCAGCCATCAACAACATGGTGCTGAGCAACACCATGCGTCTGCCTAGTTTGTCGGCGAGGATGCCGAAGAAGATGCCGCCAATCGGCCGTAACAGAAACCCGGCGGCAAATACCGCCAAGGTGTTGAGCAGGGCAGAAGTGGCGTTGCTTTTATCGAAGAGTGCGGCGGCGATGTAGACCGATGCCACGGTGTAGATTGTCCAGTCGAACCACTCCAGCAAGTTGCCGACGCCGGTGGCCATCAATGACTTTCTGCGCAAGGACGTATGTGTTTTGCCTTGCCCGATCGAGTAATCGGACAGGGTCTCGGTGATGTTATTCATTGTTGGCTCCGAGATGTTTCATGAACCACGGGATGTGGCGGGTGACGATGGGGTTGCGTAAGGCTCCCTGAAAAAAACGTGGTTTCCAGTCCAGTAAAAATCCCCTGTGGGAGCGAGCTTGCTCCCACAGGGCGGGTATCAGGCGTTGAGGTGTGCCAACGCCACCTCCTCGATCCCGGCAGCATCGAGCTTGTAGTGTTCGTACAAGTGCGTCGGCGGGGCGATCAGGCTGTATTCGTCGTAGATGCCGTGGCGCTTGAGCTTCACACCAACGCCTTCGTCCGCCAGGACTTCGGCCACCGCAGCGCCCAGGCCGCCGAGCACGTTGTGCTCCTCGACCGTCATCATGCGTTTGCTGCGTGCCGCCGCCCGCAGGATCGCGTCACGGTCGATCGGCTTGATCGACGCCATGTCGATCACGCCCACGGAACGGCCTTCAGCGTTCATTTTTCGAGCTGCGGTAAGGGCCGCATGCACGGTGATGCCGCAGGCGATGATGGTCAGCTCTTCGCCTTCGATATGCTCATGAGCCTTTCCGAACTCGAAGACAACGCCATCCTCGTAAACAATCGGGTCACGACCGCGGCCAATTCGGAAATACACCGGTTTGTCATAAGTGGCCGAGGCTTTGATTGCCGCGACCAGTTGTGGGCCATCAGCCGGTGAAACCACCGCCAGGTCTGCGATCGAACGCATGGTCGCAATGTCTTCAGTGGCGTGGTGCGAAGTGCCGTAGAAACCCAGAGAAATACCCGTGTGGTGACCGATCAACCGCACCGGTTGCGCGGAGTAGGCAACGTCCATGCGGATCTGCTCACAACACAGCAGGCCGAGGAACGAAGCAAAGGTCGCCACGAACGGCATCACGCCACAGGTAGCCAGGCCAGCAGCGGCGGTCACCATGTTCTGCTCGGAGATACCGAACTGCAGGTAACGCTCAGGGTACTCACTGGCAAATTTGTTCAGGCCGTTGGAGTACTGCAAGTCAGCCGAGCCGGCCATCACCGGGTAGCCGGCCTTGGTCAGCTCGATCAGCGCGTCGGACAAATAAGACAAGCCCGGGTTGAGGGCGTTGAGGCCACGGTACTGCCAGGAATTGGGGGAAAGAGGGGCATTCATGATCAGATCTCCATGGCTTCAATTTCAGCGATAGCGCGTTTGGCGTCTTCCGGGTCGAGGTAACCGAGGTGCCAACCAGGTTCGGTTTCCATGTAGGAAACACCTTTGCCTTTGACGGTCTTGGCGATGATGCAGACCGGTTTGTCGCGGGTTTCATCGGCTTTCACCCGACGCAGGGTTTCAGTCACTTCAGCAATGTTGTGCCCGTCGATGACATGAACTTCCCAACCAAACGCTCGCCACTTTTCGTCCAGCGGTTCGATGCCGATCACGTCGTCCACTTGGCCGTCGAGCTGGAAGCCGTTGCGGTCGACAATCGCGATCAGGTGTTTGGCTTTGTGGTGAGCCGCACTCATCGCGGCTTCCCACACCTGACCTTCCTGCATTTCACCGTCGCCGAGCATGACGAACACGTCGTAGACTTCGCCGGTGAAACGCTGAGCCAGGCACATGCCCAGACCGCCGGAGAGGGCGTGGCCAATGGAGCCGGAAGAGAAGTCGATGCCGGGCACTTTGCGCATGTCAGGGTGATCGCCCAGAGGGCTGCCCAAGCGGGTGTATTCATCGAGCCACTCCTTGGGGAACACGCCAAGGTCCGCAAGGATCGGGAATTGGCCCACGGCAGCGTGCCCCTTGCCCATCAGAAACCGATCGCGGCCCGGCCATTTCGGCTCGTCGGGGCGAATCGTCATCACGTCGTAGTAAAGCGCGGAGAACAGTTCCGCGGCGGAAAACACCGAGGTGTAGTGGCCGGTTTTGGCGATTTCAATCAGGCGAATGGTTTCAAGCCGGACGAATTTCGCCCGATCTTTCAACTTGATAACCGTCTCGGGGGAAGGCACAAAATTGCTGGCTTTCCACTGTTCGAGTGTTTTGCGGGGTGCAGACATCTCTACCTCCAATCACAGGCATGAATTTGTTGAAGTTGTATCTCAGTGGCGGGTCTTGAACTTCAACGGGGTGGTTGTGGGTTCAATCGTCGATGTTTCAGTGGGTGTTCAGTGGGTCAATCCTTCGAGCGCGCGCATCGCCGCGATCAGTTCGTCGCACGTCAGTGCGCCGCCTGAAATGGAGACAAAGTTGCGGGCGTGAGGGGCCTTCAAGGTGGGTTCGGCCACCCGCATCAACACCGAATCGTCGACGCTGAGTACGCCTAGTTCGGTCAAGTTGCGTGGCAAGCCGATACGTTGATAGAAGCTCAACATATCGCCCATGAGTTCGGCGTCGCGGTCTTCCAGAACCAGCTGCACCAGCAAGCCATACGCCACTTGCCAGCCGTGAACCTGCTGTTGCGCGCCAGGGATTTTCGACAGGCCGCGGGTCATCGCATGGGCAATGGACAGTCCACCGCTCTCGAAGCCCAGGCCACTCATCAACAGCACGGCTTCAATCAAGTGATCGAAGGCCACCGTCACCTCGCCGGTGCCGGCCTGGGCCAGTGCCGGTTCGGCATATTGGCGAATCACGTGGTAGCACTCGCGTGCCAGCACCAGCCCCGACAGCGCTGGGCGTGCGCCAAACATGTTCACGCCACCGGACTTGAAACACTGCTCGGCTTCGAACTTTTTGGTCAACGCATCGGCAATCCCCGCGAGCAGGAACTGACGCGGTGCCTGGGCGATCAGCGACGTGTCCACCAGCACGTAGCGTGGGCTGACCAGCAAGTGGCCCACTTCGCTCAGTTGATGATGCGCATCGTAGACCACGTAGTTTTTGGAAGTCGGTGCATCGTTGGAGGCCACGGTCGGCATGGTGATCAGTGCGTGACCCGAGGTGTGGGCGAGGGCTTTGCCGGCATCGATGCACTTGCCGCCACCGACGGCCAGTATCATGTCGAACTCGACTTCTGCGGCGGCCAGTCTCAGACCGGAAATTCCGTCGGCGGTGATTTCGCCGTCGAAGGTGATGTAGTGCAACTCGACGTTGGATTGCGCACAGGTGTCATCGAGCCGTTGCTGGATCAGACCCAGCACATAACTGTCGATGACCACCACGGCTTTGCGTCCGCAGTGCGCCAGATAAGTACCCGCCTGAGCGAGCACTTCAGTGCCTTGGACGTACCGTCCGGGCGAGCCGAAAACCAGATTCATTCAGCACCTCTCACTTCACTGCTTATTGTTATTCGAGGCTCGGCGACAGGCTGTCGAGGTCTCAGTTTTGTTATGATGCATGATATATCATGTTTTTAAACGGTCAAGCACTCAATCGACGAGTGTCCTCAGGCGATCGAATACCCGCCATCGACCGGCAACGTTGTACCCGTCACGTAGCGTGCGTTGTCCGAGACCAGGAAGGCGATCACATTGGCCACGTCTTCCGGCACGCCCCAGGTTTTCATCGGGATACGCCCCATAATGCCTTCGGAGCGTGCCGGGTCTTCGAACGCCCGACGCGACAGGTTTGTCAGGATCCAGCCTGGCGCGACGGCATTGGCCCGTACGCCATCGGTCGCCCAAGCCACCGCCATGCAACGTGTCAGTTCGGAGATGGCCGCTTTGCTCGACGCATAGGCCGGGGTCTTGGCGGAGCCGAAAATCCCCCACATCGAGGCGAAATTCACCACCGCACCACGAGCGGCTTTCAGCCCGGGCAGGGCGGCGTTGGTGATGCGCAACACTGCGGTGAGATTGACATCCATGACGCGACTGAAGCCTTCCAGTTCCCACTCACGGTTGTGGTCAATGATGCCGGCGGCGTTGACGATTGCGTCAACGCGCTTGAACTGTTCGAAGAACGCGATTACCGCCTCGTCGTTAGTCACGTCCAGCTCCTGGTAGTGAATGCCCTCGATGCGTTGCTCGGGTTCACCGAGCCCTACGGTGAACACTTCATAACCGTCCGCGTGCAGGCGTTGTGCTGTGGCGAGGCCGATGCCTGAGCCACCGCCGGTCACGATTGCAGTCTTTTTCATGGTTTTTCCTTACGTCTAGTGGGAGGGCGTTTAAACGCCGGTTTTGGAAAACAGAAATTCGGCCAACAGATCGATCTGGCCGGTGATCATGTGTGCGCCTTTATGGATGACGCAGCCTCGCGCAGCGGCGGCGCTCAGCAGTGGGGTGATGTCCGGGTTCATCACCACTTCGCCGACCACCGTGCCGGGGGCGAGCGTCTCGATGGGCAGTGGCAGTGGGTCCTCGGCTTTGAGGCCCAGCGCGGTCCCGTTGATCACCACATCGAAACCCGTCGCGTCGGCGGGGCCTGCATTGATCTGCCGATCAGGGAAAAGCTGCCGCAGTTCGCGCGCCAGTTCTTCGGCCTTGGCCGGTGTGCGGTTGCTGATCACCAGTTCTTGAATCGCTTCGGCGAGCAATGCATGGGCGATACCCGTGGCCGCGCCCCCCGCACCCAGTAACAGCACACGTTTATGACTCAGGTCATGACCTTGCTTTTTCAGGCCGCCGACAAAACCGTCACCATCGAACATGCGCCCGCTGAAGCGCCCGTTGGGCAGACGTTTGGCGACGTTGCATACATTCAGCAGACTGGCCGTGCCTTTGAGTTCATCGCACAATTTCGCTACCTCCAGTTTGTGCGGAACGGTGACAATCACTCCCGCCAGGTTTTCGATTCCGCGCAACCCTTCCCACGCCGTGGCCAGGTTGGCCGGTGAAACTTCCCAGGGCACCAGTACGCCGTCATGACCGAGGCGCTCCAGCAGTGGGTTGAAAAACTCAGGGGTGCGCAGGTGTTTGGCCGGGTAAGTCAGATGAACGACTACTTTGGTTTTACCGCTGATAGGCATGTCGAAACTCTCTTTCAGGATTGGATTGCAGAAACGGGCAATGGGGCTCGCCCGAGAATCATATCCGCGGCTTTTTCACCGATCATGATGGACGGTGCGTTGGTATTGCCGGAGATCAGATTGGGCATGATCGACGCATCCACCACCCGCAAATTGCGTAGGCCGCGAACGCGCAGTTGCGGGTCGACCACGGCCATTTCGTCGTCACCCATCTTGCAGGTGCCGACCGGGTGGTACACGGTCTTGGCGCGCTGGTTGATGTAGCTCAGCAACGCTTCATCGCTGCGCACGCTCAGTCCCGGGAAAACCTCTTCGCCGGTGTACGCACGCATGGCCGGTTGCGCGAGAATTTCCCGTGACAGGTTCAAGCCCTTGATCGCGACACGTCGGTCTTCCGGGTGGGCGAAATAACGCGGGTCAATGCGCGGCGGCGTTCCAGCCTTGTTGTCGCCCAGGCGAATTTCGCCGCGACTCATGGGGCGTAGTACGCAGGTATTTATGGTTGCGCCGGGCTTTTTGATGGCCTCCTGATCGAGGTCGAAAAATACGATGGGCACGAAATGCATCTGAGCATTCGGCCGTTCCTGTGGGTTGTCGGTGTTGACGAACGCACAGGCTTCAGTGACGTTCGAACTGACCGGGCCGCTGCCGAACATCAAATACTGCAAGCCATTTTTCACCGTGTTGAAGGCGCTGTCCTGGCCGTAGTAACCGTATTGGCCGTGGCAGTAGGCAATCGTGCCCACTTCAGCGTGGTCTTGCAGGTTCTGGCCGACGCCGGGCAACTCGTGCAGCACCGCAATGCCATGGCGTTGAAGCTCTTCGGCGCGACCGATACCGGACAGCATCAACAGCGTGGGTGACTGAATGGCGCCAGCGCTGAGGATCACTTCTTTGCTGCCGCGCGCTTGCACCCGCTGGCCCTTATGGAGGTATTCGACCCCCACGGCCTGATCACCTTCGATGAGGATTCGTTGCACTGTGGCATCAGTAACGACCGTCAGGCGATCGGTTTTTTCCGCAGCGCGCAGGTACGCCACGGCGGCACTGCAGCGGCGATTGTTGCGCGCGGTGATCTGGTTGAAACCGACGCCGTTCTGGCGCTGGCCATTGAAATCGGGCGTGAGGGGAATGCCGGCCTGTTGCGCGGCTCGCACAAACCCACGGGACAACTCGCACACTTGCTTGAGGTCGGAGACACCCAGCGGGCCACCGGTCGCATGGTAGCCATTGTCGAAACGCTCATTGTCTTCGGCACGCTTGAAGTACGGCAGCACCTCGCGAAATGACCAACCGTCGCAACCGGCGCTGGCCCAGTCGTCGTAATCCTCGTGCTGGCCGCGGATGTAGATGAGCGCATTCACCGAACTGCCACCACCCAGTACCCGACCCTGCGGAAGAATGCGCTTGCGTCCATCCATTGCGGTTTGCGCTTGGGTTTCGTGGCGCGACAACAGTGAGCTGGACAGCAGCCGGGTGAATCCGGCGGGGATGTGAATCAGCGGATGCGTATCGCGGGGACCGGCCTCAATCAGCAGGACCGAGGCGCCAGCCTCAATCAGGCGACCGGTCAAGGCGCAGCCCGCAGAGCCGCCTCCAATGACAATGTAATCGTGCATGCTTTCCTCCGAACCGCGTTATTTTTGTTTTCATGCATCATATATCTTCGAGCCCCCCGCGCGTCAATCACGGTTTTTCGCGGTGTCGGTTCGGCAAAAAAGCTGTTGGTGGCTGAAAATAAAATATGATATATCATCTATCCGCCGAGAGATGAGCCTCTTGCAAACGTCCTCAAAGCAATAACAAAAAGCCTCCATGACGAGGCCAGGATGACGATGATATGACTCAAATGTTTGCTGCACCCGGCCGCTATATCCAGGGCTACAAGGAACTTGATCGACTGCACCGGCATGTGGCCTGGTTCGGTCGGCGGTTTTTAGTGATCACCACCCAGGGCCGCCTCGACAGTCTGAAACAGACCCTGAGTGCCAGTTTCGATGCCGAACTCACGCAACTGCACTACAGCATTTTTTCCGGCGAAGTGACGCGTCAGGAAATCCAGCGGCTGACGGCGAGCATCAGCGCCCTTGAGTGCGACGGGGTGATTGGTGTCGGCGGGGGCAAGGTGCTCGACGCCGCCAAAGCCGTTGCCAATCAGGCCAAGGTGCCGCTGTGCATCGTGCCCACCATCGTGTCCAACGACGCCCCCACCAGTTCACTCTCGGTGCTGTACACCGAAGCGGGAGCGTTTGATGACGTCCTTTTCTATGAACGCAGCCCGGATGTGGTGGTGGTCGATACCTGGATCATCGCCCAAGCTCCGGTGCGCCTGTTAGTGGCCGGAATGGGCGATGCACTGTCGACGTATTTCGAAGCGCGCACCTGTGTCGAGTCGGACCGGGACAATTTTCTCGGTAACGCCGGTGCCGGGATGAAGGTGGGCGGCGGCGGAGCCAAATCAACGCTGACCTCAATGGCCATCGCTGAGCTGTGTTATCGGGTGCTGCTGGAGGATGGCCTGCAAGCCAGGCGCGCCGCGGAAAACCAATGCGTGACCAAAGCCTTCAACCGCGTGGTCGAAGCCAATGCGCTGATGAGTGGCATCGGCTTTGAGAGCAACGGCGTGGCGACCGCCCATGCGGTGTATTGCGGGTTCAGTGAACTAGGGGGCCGGGCGACGATGTACCACGGCGAGTACGTGGCCTTCGGCGTGCTGGTGATGCTGGTGCTGGAAGGCAAATCCAGCCGTGAGCTGGATACGGTGTTGAGGTTCTGCCTGAGTATCGGTTTGCCGCTTACCTTCGAAGACTTGGGCCTGGCCGATATCACCGCGCAAGAACTCGATTGCGTGGCGCGCACTGCTGCCGACCCCAATCAGACCAGCAAGGTCGAACCGTTCGAAGTCACTTTCGATGAAATGAAAGCGGCCCTGATCGCGGCGAGCGATCTGGGCGAACTCTATAAAAAAGGCGGGTCGTTGCTGATCGGTTGAGACCGTAGGCAGCGCACTTTCCACAACCAAAAGGTGATCTGATGAAAGCATTTCAGGCAAGTCTGCCGTTGACCCTGGATTTCGAAGTCGGGGCAATCAAGCGCATGGGTGAAAAGGTCGAGCCGTTCGGCAAAAAGGTCTTTTTGATGGTTGACCCGTTCCTTCAGGGCAGTGACCTGGTGGCGCAAATTACCGGCAGTTTCACCGAACGCGGCATTGAGTTTGTCGAGTTCTACGACATCGTACCCAACCCTCGGCATACCACGATTGATTGTGCGGTCGAGCTTGTTCGCAACGCAGGTTGCGATGTGGTGGTGGCGGTGGGCGGCGGCAGCGCTATCGACTCAGCCAAAGCCGTGGCTTTCGTTGCCGTTCATGGCGGAAGCTGCTGGGACTATACCGAGCGCCTGGGTGAGGCCGTCACCCGCCCGAAAAGCCGTGGGTTGCCATTGTTGGTGGTGCCGACCACTTCCGGCACCGGCACCGAGGCGACCCCTTTTTCGGTGATCAATAACCCCGAACTGGGTCTCAAATGCGCCATCGTCAACCCGTTCATCTACCCCGATGTCGCCTTGATCGATCCACAGATTCTGGTTTCGAAACCGCCGAAGCTGACCGCGTTGACCGCTGTCGACACCTTCTGCCACGCGCTGGAGGCGTACATCAGCATCCACTGCACGCCGTGGGTGGAAATGGTTGCTCTGGAGTCGATACGTTTATTCGCCGCCAATGCCCTGCGGTGCGTAAAGCACGGCGATGACCTGGAGGCCCGCGCACGCATGGCCTTTGCCTCGACCCTCGGCGGCATGGCGATAGCAAGTGCCGGCGTAACGGTTTCCCATGCCCTGGGCCAACCGTTGGGGGCGATGACTGATGCGCCGCATGGCGGCACTGTTGCGGCCAGTACGCCTTATGTCATTGGCTGGACGCTGCCGGTATGTGCCGACAAGTTCGCGCGTGTGGCCGGGATTCTTGATCCGTCGACGCTGGGCCTTTCCGAGATTGAACGCGCCGAGTGCCTTCCCGACATCTTGAAAAAACTGTTCAGCCAGTTGGGCGTGACCGACACTTTCCGCAGCTACGGTTTGCGCCCAGAGCAGATCGATGATTTCGCCCAGACCGTATGGACCAGTTTCAACCAGGACCTGGCTTGTCATCCGAAACAGATCAACAGCAAAGAGGAGGTCGCCGACATCGTGAGAATGTGTTTCTAACCGAAGTCTCTGTCACGAAGTTCTAAAGAATGTTGTTTGACCGACCCCTAAGTTGGTTTGGCGGGGTTTTGCATGCTCGAAAAACACTAAGACCAACAATAAAAATAGTTTCGGGAACAAAAATAATGACCAGCAAAACAATAGTTGCCGTCGGACTTTTGAGCGCCTGCGTTTTACCGGGTGCTCATGCAGCCAGTTACTCGCCGAATAAATTTCTGCTGGGGGACTGGAACGGTGAACGTACTCGCTTGCACGAGCAAGGCGTGGATTTCCAGCTGACGTACGTCAACGAACTGGCCTACAACACCCAGGGCGGCGACAAGCACAAAGGGACTTACAGCGATCAGCTGATGGTTGACACCAATTTCGATTTGCAGAAGCTGTTCGGCTGGCAGGGCGCGAGTTTTCGTATGACCCTCAGCGATCGTAACGGCGAAAGCCTGACGGCCGAAGCCGGGACCAACACCTTGCTGGCCGCCCAGGAAATCTACGGCTATGGCAGCGTCACCCGTCTGGTGCAGTTCTATTACCAGCAGGCGTTATTGGACGATCGACTGGTGGTGAAACTTGGTCGCTTGCCCATGAGTGGTGACGTATTTCCGTTTTCCTGCAAGTTTCAAAACCTGACCTTCTGCGGCACGGTGCCCGGTTACATCACGCCGAACTGGTTCACTTGGCCCGTCAGCCAATGGGGCGTGGCTGTGGCGGGGAAACTGACTGATGAGTTATCCCTCAACGCGTCGTTGTATCAGGTCAACCCACGCTTTACCGAGAACGCCCAGGGCTTGAACTTCGGCAGCCCGTCCGGCACCACCGGTTATCTGGCCGTGGGCGAACTGGCCTGGACGCCGACCCTCAACGGCTTGCCCGGCAGCTACCGGGCGGGCATCTGGCGCAATACCGGTGATTTCAACGATGTCTATCGCGACGTCAATGGTCAGCCCATCGGCCTGACTGGCAATGCACCCGAGCAGCACGATCAGGCCAGCGGCTACTATGCCATGGCCGAACAGCGGGTTTATCAGGACCCGAGCAACAGCGCCCGAGGCCTGACCCTGTTCGCCAACTTCATTCAATCGGATCGCGATGTGTCATACGTGGAAAAGGTCTGGCACGCCGGTGCGTTTATCAGCGGTCCATTTGCCGGGCGGCCACAGGATGAAATCGGTGTGGCGATCGGTCGGCTTGAAGTGAATGAAAAATCCGCGAAGCGTATCCGCCAGGCAAATGGCTACACCTCAGCGGCACCAGACACGGAATACCCGATGGAGTTGTACTACGGCGTCAGCGTGACGCCGGCCCTGACCCTGCGGCCCAACGTGCAATACGTTGTCAATCCTGGCGGGCTGAGTGGGGATAAAAGCGTGGTGGTGTTCGGGCTGAAAACCGAGGTCAGTTTCTAAAGGATTACGCGGTTTAGCGAACAGAGCTTGTGAAGAAAACACCCTGATTCAGGGCATTCCTTCGCTTGCGATTTTGATAATGCATGATATATCTTCGTTGGGCGCCTACGCCTAAAACCAAAAACAGGAGACGCAACAGCATGAACACTCTCGTTGATATCGCTGCGGTCCAGCAACGTGTCGCCGCCCTGAACCTGCCAGGGAAAGCCTTCATCAATGGCCGTTTTGTCGATGCCCTGAGCGGCGAAACCTTTGCCAACATTTCCCCACGCAACGGTCGGGTGCTTAATCACGTGGCATCGTGTCAGGCCGAAGACGTCGACGTTGCCGTCAAGGTGGCGCGCCAAGCATTCGACAGTGGCGTGTGGTCGCAACTGGTGCCCAAGGAACGCAAGAAAGTAATGCTGCGGTTTGCCGCGTTGTTCGAGCAGCACATGACCGAACTGGCATTGCTCGAGACGTTGGACATGGGCAAACCCGTGTCCGAAAGCGCCGGTTTTGATGTGCATGCGGTGCTCGAATGCCTGCAGTGGTATGCCGAATGCTGCGACAAGGTCTACGACGAAATCGCCCCTTCGGGGCCGGGCGCGCTAGGCATGATTACCCGCGAAGCCATTGGCGTGGTCGCGGCCGTGACCCCATGGAATTTTCCGATGCTGATGGCGATGTGGAAAGTTGCCCCGGCACTGGCAATGGGTAACTCGGTAATCCTCAAACCGGCCGAACAATCGCCGTTGACCGCACTGCGTATCGCCGAACTGGCCGCGCAGGCGGGCATTCCACCGGGTGTGTTCAACGTGCTGCCGGGGTTCGGTCCTACCGCAGGCCGTGCTCTGGGCCTGCACATGGATGTCGATACGCTGGTGTTCACTGGCTCCGGTGAAGTCGGCAAATTGTTCCTGCAGTACTCCGGCCAGTCGAACATGAAACGGGTTTGGTTGGAGTGCGGCGGCAAGACCCCGAACATCATTCTCAATGACTGTCGTGACCTGGAAAAAGCCGCCACCACCGCTGCCAGATCCATGTTTTTCAACCAGGGCGAAGTGTGTGTGGCGCCTTCGCGCCTGATTGTCGAGCAAGGCATTCGCAACGAGTTTGTTGCCGAAGTCTTGAAGGTGGCGCGGACCATCGCCGTCGGCGACCCGCTCGACCTGGCCACGCAGTTGGGGGCCATGGTCGACAAGGCGCAGATGGATCGCGTGCTCGGTTACATCAAGAAGGGCTCCGAAGAGGGCGCCCGCATCATCCTCGGTGGAGAACGTGCCAGCGGCGCCTTGACTGATGGTTTCTTCATTCCGCCGACGATCTTCGACAACGTCACCAACGATATGACGATTGCCCGGGAAGAAATCTTCGGGCCTGTGCTCTCGGTGATCAACGCCAAGGATCACCTGGACGCTGTGCGTATCGCCAATGATTCACCCTATGGCCTGGCCGCCAGTCTCTGGACCAGCGACCTGTCGCGTGCCCACTCGATCATCCGCTCGCTACGCGCCGGTAGCGTCTGGGTCAACTGCTTCGACGGTGGGGACATCACCATGCCGTTTGGCGGATACAAGCAATCGGGCAACGGTCGTGACCGCTCGCTGCACGCGCTGGACAAGTACTCGGAACTCAAATCCGCCTGGATCGATTTGCAGGCCTGAGTCTTAAACGAGAAACCGGTGCTGTTCGAAACAAACAGCACCTGCATAACCGATCAAAATCAGCGCACTGGAGAATAATAATTATGAAGCTGTCAGCTGTTCGTTCGATCACCACATTGGCCCTGGCGAGCCTCATCGGCACCCAAGCGTGGGCGGCTCCCAAGCATGAGATCTACAGTTTGATGCCTAACACCGCATTGTCGGGCGTGATTGATCCTGACATGCCGGATCGCACCTCGATCAACAAAGCCTTGCCACTGAAAAAGAAGGGCGAGCGTTTGCGTATCGGCTGGACTGAAATCACCCTCGGCAACCCCTGGTTTGTCTCGATGATCGACGACTCGAAAGCCATCGCGAAGAAGTACAACTACGATATTGAGCTGCAAGTGGCTGACAGCGATGTCGCCAAACAGAGTGCCCAGGTCGATAACTTCATTACCCTGGGCGTCGATCTGATCGTGATTGATCCCACCGACGTCCTCGGTTCGGTGTCGGATGTAGAGCGGGCAGTGGCTGCCGGCATTCCTGTGATCACCGTCGGCACTGCCCCGGACGCCCGCGCGCCGGTGATCACCACCAGCACCGGCAATCCGTACGGCAGTGGATTCGAGGCAGGGCGTTACGTTGCGGCCAAGACCGATCCGGCCAAGATGATCAACGCCGCTATGGTCATTGGGGTGATGGGCAACTCGACCTCCGAAAGCCGCCTCAACGGCATGATCTCCGGGATCGTTTATGCGCGCTCGCAAGAGCGCAAGCTGGGCCTTTCCAAAGAAGACGCGATGCTCAAGGGCTTCAAGCTGTTCCAGCAGGTCAAGGCCAAGGGCAGCTTCAGCTGGCCTGAAGGTGGCTTCAACGTACTCGCCTGGGGGCGTGGTGACTGGACCGAAGAGGGTGGTCTGGCGGCCACGGAAGACATCCTGTCGTCCCAGGGCGACAAACTCAATCTGGTCTTGGCAGAGAACGACTTCATTGCCATTGGCGCGATCAATGCCCTGGAAAATGCCGGTAAGAAAAACAACGTCATGGTCGCTTCCGCTGCCGGCAGCTTTCGCGTGGCGCTGGACTTGATCAAGCAAGGCAAGCTGCTGGTCAGTGCCACCAACAGCGGTTCCGAAACCGGTGTGGCCGCCGTCGAGTTGATCCACCAGATTCTCGACAAGGGACTGGAGGCCAACAACCTGCCGTTAGCGTCGTACTTCCCGGTCACGCTGATCACACCGGACAACGTCGACACCTACATCAAGGCCGACAGCTTGCCGCCATCCACCGAAACCGTCCCGCCGTTCCGCTCCATCGAGCAGATCAAAACCGCGATGAAGTAATTTCGCACGGTTGAACCGGCCTGCGGCTGCTGTGTTTGACGGCGGCCACAGCTCGAATGGCGACAGTTTATAGGCGGTGAACATAATGAACGCGATGCACAAACCTGCCGTAGAGATGCTCGACATCTCGAAAAAGTTCGGAGGTATCAGTGCCCTGAACAGCGCGAATTTTTCGGCCCGTGCGGGGGAAATCCATGCACTGATGGGCGAGAACGGCGCCGGCAAATCAACCTTGATGAAGATCCTTTCCGGGGCCTATGTGCGTGATGCCGGCGGGGTCAGCCTGAACGGCGAAAAAGTCGACATTCGTAAACCCGGCGATGCGCTCAAACTGGGTATTTCGATCATCTACCAGGAGTTCGCCCTGGCCCCGCATTTATCGGTGGCCGAGAACATCTGCATCGATGATCTGGGCAAGAGCAAGGGGTTTGTCCAGTGGGCCGTCATGCGCAAAAAAGCTCGGGCGATTCTGGATGAACTCGGTTTCAGCGATATCGATGTGCGCCAGCCGGTCGGCAGTTTGCCGGTGGCGTACCAGCAAGCGGTGGAGATCTGCAAGGCACTGTCGCGTAACTCGTCGGTGCTGGTCTTCGATGAGCCGACGGCAGTGCTCACCTCCCATGAGGCCGAGAAACTCTTCAAAATCCTCGATGAATTGCGCCGCAAAGGCGCGTGCATCGTTTACGTTTCGCACCGCATGGATGAAATTTTCCGCATATGCGATCGCGCCACGGTGCTCAAGGACGGCAAGACGGTCGGCACACTGGAACTGGCTGACATTACCGAGCGTGGCTTGATCGAGATGATGATTGGTCGCGAACTGAGTGACCTGTTCCCGCCGCGCACTCCATGCATCGGCGAGGTGTTGCTGAAGGTCGAGCACCTGTGCGCGGGACGTCTGGTGCGCGATGTGAGCTTTGAGGTACGGGCGGGAGAAATCCTCGGCTTTTGTGGGCTGGTCGGTGCCGGACGGACCGAAACCATGCGCGCGATCTTCGGGGCTGATCGGAAAACCTCCGGCGCGCTGTACCTCGATGGCCGGGAGATCCACAACCGAACGCCCCGGGAAGCCATTACCAATGGCATCGGCCTCTTGCCCGAGGACCGCAAGCAACAAGGCGTGTTGCTGGAGATGTCCATACGGGTCAATGGCGCGCTGCGTCCCGACAGTCCTTATACCGGGCGTATGGGCTGGATTGCCAATGGTCGGGAGACCCAGGGTATCGAAGCCTTGCGCCAGCAACTGGCGGTCAAAACGCATTCGATCGAGCAGTTGGTCGGTGACCTGTCAGGGGGTAATCAACAGAAAGTCGCCCTGATGAAATGGGTCGATGCGGGCTGCCGCGTACTGATTCTCGACGAGCCTACCCGTGGCGTGGATGTGGGCGCGAAAACGGAGATCTATCGGGTCATCAATGACCTCGCTGAACAGGGCGTGGCGATCATCATGGTCTCTTCGGAAATGATTGAAATCATCGGCATGTGTGATCGCGTGCTGGTGATGCGCGAAGGCGCGATCGCCGGCGAACTGGTGGGCGAGCGCATTAAAGAACAAGAAATGATTTGCCTGGCAATGGGAGTCGAGCACCATGAGTAACCCTAATTCCAAGCTGGTCACGGCCGAGCTTTTGCAGGAAAACAACCCCGCTCGAGTAAGCCGGGCAGGCCGACGCTCGTTGCAGCGTCTGTTTCTGGAACACAACGCGCTGGTGATGCTGGTGGTACTGGCCGTCGTCGCCAGCGTGCTCTCGGCGGACTTCTTCACGTATCAGAACCTCGGCAACCTGTTGCGCCAATTGACGCCGTTGCTGCTGGTCAGTATCGGCATGTTGATTGTGATCCTGACAGCGGGCATCGATTTGTCCGTTGCCTCGGTCGCTGCCGTGGGGGGAATCGTGGTTGCGATGACCCTCAATGTACTTCCGGTTGAAGGTGGGTTCGGGTTGCTGCTGGCTGCGGCGATTGCGGTGGCTGCAGGTGTCCTGATGGGACTGGTGACAGGCACCTTTATCGCGTACTTCCGCATGGCCCCTTTTATCGCGACCCTGGCCATGATGACGGTTGCTCGTGGCCTTGCGTTCATCCTGTCCAACGGTCAGCCACAACGGCTGGATGACAGGCTGGTCAGCGCCCAACTGTTACGTGATTTCGGCCGGTTGGCCGACGGCGTGCTGGGGATCCCGTGGCCGGTGTGGCTGGCGGGGCTGGTGACGGTGGTATTTGCCTTGATCCTGCGCTACAACGCCTATGGCCGCCTGACCATTGCCAGTGGCAGCAATGAAACCGCTGTGCGCCTGGCGGGTATTCCGGTGGAGCGCTACAAACTGGCCGCCTATGGTATTTGCGGCGGCCTGGCAGCATTGGCCGGGGTGGTGATTGCTTCGCGCTCAGGGGTAGCCACACCCAGCGCCGGCATGGCCCTGGAACTGGACGCCATCGCCGCTTGCGTGATCGGAGGGGCGCTGCTGTCGGGTGGCAAAGGCACGATTTTCTACACCGTCGTGGGTGTGCTGGTGTTGGGGTTGATCGGCAACATCATGAACTTGCTGAGTGTGCCGGCCTATCCACAACAGATCATCAAAGGCGCGATTATCGTCATCGCGGTGTTGTTGCAAGGCGTCGGTCGGCGCGATGCACGCATATAAGCAAGTCGTCAGCCGGAGTGGCAGGCGCAAGTTGATGATGTATGATGCGTTATCGACGTTTCAGGTCGGCAGATTCACAAGTCTGTCGCCCGACGCACAGTAATCGACCATGGAGATCGAGTAACAGTGACCGTGCATAAGCCCATTGATAAAGGCAACTTGAGCGAACGGGTGTATTCCATCATCCGCACCGCGTTGATGGACGGGCAATACCAACCCGGGGACCGGTTGCGCATCAGCACGCTGGCCGAAGAGTTCGGTGTTTCGATCACCCCCGTGCGGGAAGCTATTTTCCGTCTGGTCAGCGACCATGCACTCGACATGAAAGCAGCGACCTCTATTTATGTGCCGGAGTTGACGGTCAGCCAGTTGCGTGAAATCCAGCTTATCCGCCATTTGCTGGAAGGCGAGGCGGCGGGTGTGGCGGCACAGCGGATCACCCGACCTGAACTGGAGAAACTCGAAGCCATTCAGGATGCATTCCAGAAAGCGGTAACGGTCGATTACAAACAAGCAGCGTTGCTCAATCGGGAGTTTCACTTCGGGTTGATCTCTGCGGCACGCATGCCCGTGGTGTCGAAAACTCTCGAAAATATGTGGGTTATTATGGGGCCGCTGCTCAGCCGGTTTCACGCCGAGGTCCCCAAGCGGGAGCTGGCCAGTGCCAAACACAAGCATTTCGAAGTGCTGGAAGGGTTGCGCGCCCGCGACTCGACCAAGGCTAAAGACGCGCTGCAAGCGGACATCGCTTGGGGTGAGCTGATGATCGATTGGCTGGAGAAAAAGGAAAACCTCGCGGAGGTGTAACCAGACCGCCTCCGTCCGGTCATGCTGATCTGTCGCCCGAGTGCTCCCTTGCAAGAGCCTCGGGCGATTTCTTTTTTACGGCTGTCCGGAAGGCGTGACGCCTGACTCGTTCAACAGGGCAATCCATTTTCCACCTTCGCCACCTTGCTTGAGAGCCAGCAGCGCTTCAGGCAGGTTACGAAAATCAAAGATTCGACGTTCAGGTACTGTCAGGCGACCGCCCAGCATGCTTTCTAGGAGGTGCTCTCCCGCGTCTCGAAGCAGTTGTCGATCGCTCAAGCTTGCGTAGGAATGGAAGCTGTTGAGCGCAACCTCATGCAAGGAAATCGCGGTGCCGAACGCCGGCAGCGGTGCAGTTTCCTGCCGATCCTGAATGCACACCAGATGACCGTTGTAACCTAGCAAAGGTGCCAGGGTCGCCGCATGAGCGCCACTGACAGTATCGAACACAACCTTGAGGCGACGCTCACCCAAGCTCGTTTGAAGGTATTGCTGCCAATTGCGATCCTGGTAGTCGAACACGCCAACGGCCCCCAGCGCTTTTAAGTTCGCATGATGCTTTATGGCCGCCGTTGCCCACACTCGGCAACCACGTTGTACTGCCAGTTGCACCAGTAGCAGGCCCACGGCGCCACCGGCACCAACCACCAACATATCGCTCGACCCTCTAACCGGTACTTTGTCCAATGCTTGCCAAGCGGTCAGGCCGGGGCAGGGGAGCGACGCGGCGATGGCGTCATCGAGCGCGGCCGGTACCGCCATGACGGTCGCGGAATCGAGCAAACAGAACTCGGCAAAACTGCCATCTCGTTCCAGTGACTGGTGATACGCCACGCGAGTCCCTGGTTTGATTGGGACTCCGGCACCGCAGGCAACCACGACGCCCATGCCATCCACGCCGGGCACATGGCCGGTCTTCCATGTCGGATGGCCCCACTCGATGATTTTCCAGTCCACCGGGTTAAGCGCCAGCGCTCGGTTGGCAATCAGAACCTCACCCGGTCCAGGTCGCACAAGTGGTTTGCGGATCAGTTGTAATCCGTGGATACCTTGACCAGCGGTCCAGGACCAGGCAGCAAAATCAGCGTGCATCGGGAGTCCTCATGAAAGGTTGGATTGAAGCTATTTCAATCTGGTAACAGGCTTCGAGTGGTCATGGATACGCCACACTTACGGCCGGTAGTATCCCTTCAGCCATCCATGGGGAGAACGTTGAATTATGCAATGGTGTTGTGAATAGGAATCATCAATTGACTCGACGTAATTCTAGAAGTCAACGTGCATGACGGAGGTTAGGAGCAGTAGCGGCTATGTGTCTTTCTTCCCGTGCACATCAGTAATTTCTATTGACCAGTTGCTTCACATAATCTTTGGGTGACATGGCTGTGCGTTCGCGAAAGCAGTGATAAAACACCGACAGGCGGTTGAACCCCGCCATGAAAGCGAGCTCGTTCGGGCGCAGCTCAGGGTTTGCTTTCAGGCGTTCGAGCAGCCAGTCGACGCGCTTCTGGCTGAGGTACTGATAAAAACTCTGCCCCTGCACCTGATTGAGCAGGTTGGACATTTGGTTGCGCGTATACCCGATGGTATCAGCCAGCCGGCTCAGGTCAACGTCGGGTTCCAGGAACGTCTTGCGAGTGCTGAAAACTGCTCCAGATCCAGCAGTATGACGCTCAATTGCTGCCTTGAAAGGCCAAGGGTTTTGAACCTTGCCCTGGCTCTCTAAAGGTTCATCCTGAAACATGGTCGCTTATTCGTGAACCCGCCAAATGAGTTCGTCCTTGACGGTGACGGCCTCGCTGGCGCAGGGGGTGCCATGGAAAAACTTCGAGCCATACAGACTGTCCATGGTGTTGGTATGGGCATCAATATGAACCATGCTAATAGGGCCATTTTTGCGATCGCCTTGAAAATAGGGCACGTGATGGAGTGGTCGCCCCCATGGTCAACGGCATGATATTGCGTTTTGCAATGAGCTTGGTTAAGGCCGTTTTTAAAAGCTTGGGATGCCGGTCTTCCTGTCTTGGATGCAAGCTTCCAGGCGAACTTGACCGTAGAACGGGACTATGGGTCGGCCTCAATACTCATAGGCGATGACCGTGCATGGGGATTCTTCACCGACAAAGGAATGATTGCTGAGCCTCCTTGCTTTCTTCCATCCCTTGCTGGCGTACAAGGGGCTGTTTTTTTTCGAAAACCGGGCGGCGCCATTACGATGACAAGAACTACCAAGCCAGCGTCGTCATGGCTTACTGGTGGCTTGGCGACCCTGTAAAACCTCGTCAAACCCTAGGAACTTTCAGCAGTGGTCAGCGCTTGCGCTTGGACAATAGCGGATGAAGTAATCGGCTGACCTATCGCCAACGCCCCAAAAGAATCTGGCGTGTCGATGTAGCGCATGGCGGACTTCATGTCCTTCCAGCCGACGTACGTCATCAGGGCTTTGATATCCCAGCCATTCGCCGCGGCCCAAGTGGCGAAGCCGCGACGCAGTGAGTGACTGGTGTACAGATCGCCAGACACGCCTGCGCGATTAAAAATTCGTCGCAGCAGTGGAATCAGGCTGTTGGCGTTCAAGCCGTCCTCCGCCAAGTGCCCCCAACGATCGAGCTTTCTGAAGACCGGCCCATGGGCGATGCCGGCGACGGTAATCCAGTTCACGTAGGCTTGCACAGGGCAGAGCTTCTTCAGCGCCGGTGTACGGTATGTCGTGCCGCGGTGCTGGCGATCGCCTTTGCTGTGCGGCAGATAGAAACTGATGCCGACCCCGCTCTGCACTTGGGTGTGTTCCACCCGCAAGCGCGACAACTCATCCCCGCGAAAACCGCGCCAGAATCCAATCAATACCAAAGCGATGTCACGCCGACTGCGCAGCAGGGCGGCCAGGTCCTGGCGCGCAGCCGCCTGTTCCGCGTCTTGTTCCAGCCCCTGAACGGCTTGTTCCAGGTGCTGCAGGAGCAGGGGGGGCGCCTGCTTTTCCTGAGCGGGATGCAGTGCCCGGATGCCCTTGATCATCTGCCGCACGGCGGGTGTCTTGGTCGGATCGGGGAAGCCTTGGGTGAGGTGCCATTGGGCGAGGGCGGCCAGGCGTTGCTTCAGCGTACTGATGGTGTGCTGGTCCGCGTACTCAGCGAGGTAGCGCACGATGCCATCCCCGGTCGCCGGCAGAAAGCCACCCCAGGTCACTTCGAAATGTTCCACCGCCGCACGGTAGCTGCGCCGGGTATTTTCCCGGGTGCCGGCCTGCAGGTAGCGATCCGCCTTGTTCATCTCGTTCCTACGCCAAACGTACCTTTTCCCACGCTGGAAAAAGAGAAAACCAGCTCTATGATGCGATAACGCTCGATTATTTTATCAAAGAAAGCTGCGTAAATTATTCTTTTTTGATCACAGTAGTGCTATGTATATACATAGTATGTAGAACAGTACGATATCGTAGGAGCAAAAAATGGCGCGCGGCGGAATCAACAAGGCGATAGTCCTGGAGGCTAGGAGAGCACTGCTCGCCCGCGGCGAGAACCCAAGCATCGACGCCGTGCGCATCGAACTGGGCAATACCGGCTCGAAGACGACTATTCACCGTTATTTGAAGGAAATTGAAGATTTTGACCCCAGACCGCGGGCATCCCCAGAGCGATTAAGTGATGAGCTCACCGAGCTTGTGGCTGGCTTGTTAGAGCGAATGACGGAGGAGGGAGGTCAGGCTATCGCGCACGCTCAAGACGCTTTTGACGAGCAGCGCCTTTCACTGGAGAAAAAGTACGACGCTATGAAAGCAGAGTTCACCTTTTTGCAGCGCCAGTTTGATAGCCAGAAGGCGGCATTGGAGGCTCAAACGGAAGAGTTGCTGATCTGCCAGACCGGGCTGCAAACTGAAATCACCCGCAATGCCCGCCTGAGCCAAAATTGCAGTGACTTGGAAATTCGCGTGCAGGAGAAGGATGAGCAGATCCGCTCGCTGGAAGAAAAGCACCTTCACTCCCGCGAGGCGCTGGAACATTACCGCAACGCGGTCAAAGAACAGCGGGATCAGGAGCAGCAACGACACGAAGGACAGGTGCAACAAGTCCAGGTCGAGTTACGACAACTCCAGCAGACGTTGATGCTCAAGCAGGATGAACTGACTCGACTCAACAGAGATAACGAGCGCTTATTGAGTGAGGCCCGACAGCAGGCCAAAACGGTGGCGACGCATGAGGATGCGACGCTTCGGTTGGCCGGTGAGATAGCGGCCATGAAGACAGCAGTTGCCAAGGCAGACGGCGCGAAGGAAGCGTTTCAAGAGCAGCTCGGTACGTCGCGCGCCGAATCCAAGCGGCTGGAGGAACGCTTGGCGCAGACGAGCTCGCAATTAGCCGAAGCCACGAGATTGTCGTTGCACTATGCAGCGGAGCTCACTCAGCTACGACAGGCCGCGGGGCATCCACACACTGACAATGAAAGCTCCATACGATAAAGCCAGAGGAGAGTTAGATTGATCAAATTTGACGCGGTGTGTAGCGGTTCTGTTGCAAGCACTTCTGACCTGAAATATGCGCATGAGCGCCTGAATCAGATGGTCTCCTCGGAGGACTGTTCGGGGCCACTGAAGCGCGCCGGGCGACTCAAGTCTCAAGCGAAGAAGGTGGCGCCCAAAATGAACAGGGGGAGCCTTGATGCGTATAAGGGTAAAGAAACGCAGCTGTGAATTTCTAGGGATTGTTTTAAGTTGCATACTAGGACGTATCCTCCCCGTTGCACAGCGCTGCCACTGTACCCACCTACATCGATTTGACCGAGACCACTTCCACAAACCTGAATTTTTTTCTGGCCATCTTAGTAGCTTCTTGTTCTGCAATTAGGGAGCTCAGCGTATCGGCCTCATGCACCAGCTCGTGCATCTCGCCTTCAAATTCGTTTCCCACACGGAGCGTAACTCTCAACCTAGGTGTGAAGCCTTTTGAGACTGCTTGTTTCCTCGCTGCCTTCACCGGTTGCACGATCACAACATCCGGGACTGTGTCCTGCACGCCTGAGTTAATTGCCGGCGCAGAGGGCTCCGAATCACCGAATAGCGCCCGGCGCATCTCATCTTCCATCAATTCCGTATTCATGCCATTTCTCAGAAGGGTGTTATCTATACCCTGATCGATTCTATCAGGATGGCCGGACTCTTTAGTAAAGCGTCGTTGGTTCTGACACTGAAGTGACAAAGGGCCGGCAGAGCAGATACCCGCGAACGTCAGCGTCTGTCCATCTGCCGCCTATCATGGCGGGCAGCTGTCGGCCAAAAGCGGTCATTCATCCAGGTACCGCTTTCGACCAAAAGCTGACGATACTGTGATGCATCGATAGCCTGTATACCGCTCAGTCTTAGACTTATGTCTGCTCTGCCATTTCTAGAGCATCGTCTACCTCTATGCGCTGAAACTCGCTAAAGTCATGGGTACGCGCGTGGCGACTACGTCATCAAGTGATGAGAAACTGGACATTGCTCACCAGTTGGGACACGCCCGAGGCATATGTTTATTTTGCTGCTGCACAGTACATGGGTAAGGTGCTGATCGAGTTTGATTGAAACTGACAATATCAGCAGCACCATGGTGCTGGCATAGCTTCGGTAAAGCGCATATCACGGGGGGGCTGATCCAGGAGTGTACCCCCCATACCTTTGGCAGCCCTTGCAGGCATAATTTCAGGGCTTAATGTCCTAACGGTTTGCTTCACTTAAGGGATAAGCTGACCCCGCCAGTGGCACGCGTGACGACTGAGGCCGGTGCTTCGTAGACGTTTGAAACTCGGAGCATCGCGGATCATTGATCGCCGGATCTGACCACGAGCGTGAGGACGAACTTTTGATCCTGTTCCCGTTCGATTCGACTCTTCGGGCATCCCATCATCAAATGCTCACCTCCTGATGCGAAAGTCACCGTGGCTGCGACAGCATTTGCTTCCGCGGTATTTTCTGTCATGCGCGTGACAAGGCAACGATCGTTTCTCGGTTAAACAATTACTGAACGTTGAGGCATTGATGGGCGACGGCATGCAGGTGGTTTGGGACGATGGGGAGCGTGTTCTAAGCCGGGGACAGCGCTTGGGCGAAACTGGCCTCGTTGATGTACTGGTTTCGCGACCAGCCGCCGAACAGCCTTTGCCCGCTACGCTGGATAGACTTGCTCATGAGTTCGGCCTGAAGAATGCGCTGGACAGTGAGTGGGCGGCGCGGCCTGTAGAACTGGTATCTGAAGGGGACCAGACTTGGCTGGTGCTGGAAGACCCCGGCGGCGAACCGCTGTCGAAAATGCTCGCGGGTCCAATGGACACGGCTACCTTCTTGCGTCTAGCCATCAGCATCGCTGCGGCCCTTGGCAAGTTTCACAAGAGCGGGCTGATTCACAAGGACATCAAGCCCACTCATCTCCTGGTCAACTGCACAGATGGCGGGGCGCGGCTCACCGGATTCGGGCTCGCCTCGGGCTTGCCGCGAGAGCGGCAGGCGCCTGATACCATCGCGGGTACCCTCGCTTACATGGCGCCTGAACAGACCGGCAGGATGAATCGTTCAATCGATTCACGCAGTGATCTGTACGCGTTGGGTGTCACCTTCTACCAGATGTTGACCGGCGCGCTGCCGTTTACCGCTTCAGATACCATGGAATGGGTGCATTGCCATATCGCAAAAATGCCATTGCCGCCCAATCTGCGACTCGACACGGTTCCGCAGGCGCTTTCGAGCGTCGTAATGAAGTTGCTTGCCAAGACCGCCGAGGAGCGATATCAGACGGCTGTCGGGGTCGAGCATGATTTGCGGCATTGCCTGGCCGAGTGGCAGCAGCGCCAGAACATCGATGTTTTTACGCTGGATGAACAAGGTGCTTCCGATCGGTTGCAGATCCCTGAGAAGCTCTACGGGCGCGAAAGCGAAATCGAATACCTGATCGGCGCGTTCGGGCGGATCGTTGAAAGCCATGAACCGGGATGGGTGCTGATCTCCGGTTATTCCGGAATGGGCAAGTCCTCGATCGTTAATGAATTGCACAAGTCGCTGGTGTCATCGCGGGGACTTCTTGCCAGTGGCAAGTTCGCACAGTACCAGCGTGACATTCCCTATTCAGCTTTGGTGCACGCCTTTCAAGGCCTGGTGCGAACACTCCTGGGCAAGAGCGACATCGAGCTGACGAGCTGGCGCACTGCGTTGCAGGAGGCCTTCGGTCCGAACGGACGTCTCATGACTGACCTGATTCCTGAACTGAAGCTCATTGTCGCAGAGCAGCCCGTCGTTCCGGACCTCGAAGCCCAGCAGGCACAACGTCGCTTTCTGCTGGTGTTCCGAAGGTTCATAGGCGTGTTCGCCCGAGCGGAACATCCGCTCGCACTGTTTCTCGATGATTTGCAGTGGGCCGACGCGGCAACGCTCGACTTGCTTGAGGACCTTCTGACCCACTCGCAATTGCAGCATCTCATGCTGATCGGGGCTTACCGCAATAACGAAGTGGACTTAGCGCACCCGCTCTCTCTCAAGCTTCAAACGCTGCGAAACGCTGGCGTGCGGATAGATGAAATCACACTGAAACCGCTTGCCAGCGGGAACGTCGAGCGGATGATCGCCGACGCTCTCCGTTGCGCCGTGACACGAATCAAGCCCTTGGCCCAGTTGGTTCACTACAAGACCGCTGGCAATCCGTTCTTCGTGATCCAGTTTCTGCATGCACTGGCCGAGGAGCAACTGCTTTCCTTCGATTTTGCAGCGAAACAGTGGTGCTGGGACACCGATCGCATTCTTGCCAAGGGTTACACCGATAATGTCGTCGACCTCATGGTTGCCAGACTGATTCGTCTGCCCGGAGAGACGCAGCAAGCGTTGCAGCAGATGGCCTGTATGGGTAGCGTCGCCAAAATCGAGATGCTGGCGGCGGTCATGGATATGACCCAGTCACAGCTACACAAAGTGCTGTGGGAGTCGGTTCGCCAAGAGCTGATTGAACGTCAGGAAGGTGCCTATCGATTCGTTCATGACCGAATCAGCGAGGCGGCCTATTCGCTGATCGCCATCGACTCGCGCGCTGAAACTCATCTTCGGATCGGGCGGCAGCTTGCCTTTTGTACCCCTGCGGAACTGCGCGACGATGGGGTTTTCGACATCGTCGGCCAGCTTAATCGCGGCGCTTCACTCATCTTCGACCAGGATGAAAAAGTGCAGCTGGCGCGATACAACCTGGTCGCTGGCCAACGCGCCAAGACGTCTACCGCTTACGATTTGGCGCTCAAATATTTCACGATGGGTGCGCAGTTGCTGGACGGCGAATGCTGGACGCATCGGCATGAATTGGAATTCGCTCTGGCGTTGAACCAGGCCGAATGTGAATGCCTGACCGGGAAGCTGTCGATCGCAGACGAGCGCCTGAGTGCACTGTCGAGTCGCGACTTGTCGACGGTCGAACAGGGACAAGTCGCCTGCCTGCACATGAATGTCTGCTTACTCCTCGATCTAAGCGAACGAGCAGTCGCGGTCTGTCTCTCTTACCTGCGACAGGTTGGCATAGCGTGGTGTGCCCACCCGGACGAGGGTGATGCCCGAGCTGAATACGAGCGCATCTGGCTCACACTCGGCAATCAGACCATTGAGCAAGTCATTGATCTACCGCCGATGGACGACGCAGTTGCCCTCGCAACCATGGACGCGCTGACCATGCTGTTTTCGCCGGCTCTGCACACGGACGCAAACCTCGCATGTCTGACGATTTGCAAGGCCATCAACCTCAGCCTTGAATTTGGCAACAGTGATGCCTCGTGCGTGGCCTACACCAATCTCTCCTTGGTCACCGGGCAGCGATTCGGCGACTACCAGGCCGGGTTTCGATTCGGACAGCTGGGCTGCGAATTGGTTGAGCGAAGGGGCTTGGCACGCTACGGGGCACGCACTTATTTATCCTTCTCGCTATTTGTCGCGCGTTGGGCGAAACCTGTGCGCTATTGCCGCGAGCTACTGGATCGAGCGTTCGATGCCGCTAACCGGATCGGCGATTATTCTTATGGCGCTTTCGCCAGCAATATCATCGTCTCGAACTTGCTGTTCGCCGGCGAACGATTACCCGATCTGCAGCAAGAAGCGGAGCGCGGCCTGGCCTACACCCGGAAGGTGCGTTTTGGCCTGGTGACCGATTTCCTCGAAAGCCAGTTGGCGCTGATTCGGATGCTCCGTGGCTTGACACCGGTATTCGGTTGCCTTGATTCAGAGCAGTTCGATGAAGTCGAGACAGAAGCCCACGTCGTCAAGACCTCTCCGGTCCTTACCTGTTGCTACTGGATCCGAAAATTGCAAGCGCGCTACTTGGCTGGCGAGTTTGACGCTGCCCTGGAAGCCGCCTCACGGGCGCAGCCGTTACTCGAGGTGTCGCATTCGTTTTTGGAAGAGGCCGAATACTACTTGTACAGCGCGCTCGCGATGGGGGGACGGTGCGTCAGTGTTTCTTGCGCCAGTCAACAACAGCTGGATACCATGGCTGAGCACCAGCGAAAATTGCGAGCTTGGGCAGCTATCTGTCCGGAGAACTTCGCTGGCCATACCGCGCTGTTGGGGGCGGAAATTGCCCGCTTAGAGGGCCGCGTGCTAGAGGCCGAGCATTTATACGAGCAAGCAATCGAATCAGCGCAGCTCAATGGTTTTGTCCATATCGCGGCGCTCGCCAATGAACTGGCGTCGTGTTTCTATGCAGCGCGCGGCTTTGCCAAGATCGCTCGGGTATACATGCGGGATGCTCGCTACGATTACCTGCGGTGGGGCGCCAGTGGCAAGGTCCGGCAACTCGAGGCGTTGTATTCCTGGCTGGCAACGCAAGAGTCTGCGCTTGATCCGACCAACACGATTACTACGCCCGTCGAACAGCTTGATCTGACGACCGTGCTCAAGGTATCGCAGGCTGTTTCCGGTGAGATCGTTCTGGAAAAACTGATCGACATGGTCATGTCCACGGCCATCGAACAGGCGGGTGCTGAACGTGGTGTGTTGATTCTGTCTGATGGCAGTACGCATCGTGTCGTGGCCGAGGTCTCCACCGGTGAGGACAGTACTCAGTTGCATTTTCCCGATGTGGCGCTGTCCGGGGCTCTGTTGCCCGAGTCGATCCTGTTCCATGTACTGCGCACTCAAGAAACCATCGTGATCGACGATGCGGTGAATCAGTCTTCATTCGCCACGGACCCCTATCTTTTGACGCATTCTGCGCGCTCCATTCTTTGCCTGCCTTTGATGAACCAGGCGAAGCTGATCGGCGCGCTGTACCTCGAAAACAAACTGACTTCCCGCGCGTTCAGCCCTGTGCGAATTTCCGTTTTGAAGCTGGTGGCATCCCAGGCGGCGATCTCACTGGAGAATGCTCGTTTGTATCGCGACGTCGCTGAGCGCGAAACAAAGATTCGACGTCTAGTCGATGCAAACATCATCGGCATTATTTTCTGGAATGCCGACGGTGAAATCACCGACGCCAACGATGCTTTTCTGGTCATGGTGGGCTACGAGCGAGAGGATATTGTCTCGGGTCGTATTCGCTGGAGAGATCTGACTGCGCCGGCCTATCGCGACGCCAGCGAACTGGCTTTGTTGGAAACGCTGAAAGTGGGGAGCGCCCGTCCGTTTGAAAAGGAATACATCCGCAAAGACGGCAGTTTGCTGCCCATCATCATCGGTTTGGTCACGTTCGGACCGGGTTGCAAGGAGGGCGTCGCCTTTGTGCTCGACCTGACCGAACGTAAACAGGCGGAAGCAAAGGCCAGCCAGAGTGAACAGCGCTATCGCGATGTGCAGGCAGAATTGGCCCACGCCAACCGGGTCGCGACGATGGGGCAGCTTGCGGCCTCTATCGCTCATGAAGTCAGCCAGCCTATCGCCGCTACAGTCATGGGCGCTCACGCTGCACTGCGCTGGATGGGCGCCCAGCCACCGGATTTCGGCGAAGTAAAACTGGTGCTTGGTCGACTGATCCAGGATTCACATCGCGCGGCGCAAGTACTCGATCGCATCCGTGGACATATCCGCAAGGCTCCGCCGCAAAAAGCACCAATGGATATAAACCTGACGATCCGCGAGATGATCGAGTTCACCCGTAGCCAGGCCTCAGACAGCGGCGCATCGGTAGACACGCAACTGGCCCCATCCTTGCCCCTCATCGATGGTGATCGTGTAGAACTGCAGCAGGTGTTGCTGAACCTGATCCTCAATGCCTTGGAGGCCATGGGTAGTGTTGACGAAGGCGAGAGACGTTTAGACGTCAGCGCAGCGATGGAAGAGGGCGGCAGCGTACTCGTGAGCGTGAGCGATACAGGACCGGGCTTCGCGTCAGGTCATGCCGAGCAAGTGTTCGCCGCTTTTTACACAACCAAGCCGACTGGCCTGGGAATGGGGCTGTCGATCTGCCGCTCGATTATTGAGGCGCATGGTGGTCGTCTTTGGGCGAGCGAGAACCAGCCCCGAGGGGCTGTCATTCAATTTACCCTGCCTCCCAGCGCGTTGATGTGAAGAGGATGTTCATGTTCTGGATGTCTCAGATCTCACAGGGCGAATTTCCCGACCATCGCATTGAATGAAAGCGCCAGGTGAGAGAGTTCCTGGCTGGACGAGTTTATCTGGTTGGCGCCCGCAGCGGTTTGAGCCGACAGATCCTGAATATTGACCAGATTACGATCGACCTTTCTTGCGACATGCGCCTGCTCCTCGGGCCGCACGCAACGCCTGCTGTTTGCCTTCCATTGTGGCGGTTCTGAGTATCAACGCAGTATCGAGCCCGGGTGTCAGAGTCAGCAGTGTGGCCGCGAATGTGAATGCGAAGGTTGTCGGCGATGGGCATGGGCGGGCGACTTCACGATGAGGGTTGGCCACTGGAACCTATACCTGTGTATGGTCCCGAATACCTAGATATGGTACCCGCGCAGCGGGTCGCGATGCACACTGGATTTCTTGGCGATCCGTCGCTCTCGCATCCGGAGAAAGACCATGACAACGCATTTGAACTCCCTGACCCAAACCGATGGAATACAGCAGAGAAACAGCGGACTGCAAGCGGCTTCACGCAGCGACGGTTCGTGGGCCGAAGAGCTGGTGTCGTCGCGCTATGCACTGCGGATCGGCGAGATTGATGTTTTGGTGGTCAGCGACGGAGTGCTGCCTCTGCCGACTTCGACCATGTCGACCAACGTCGAACAGACTGACCGCGAAGCATGGTTCAAGGACCAGTACCTGGGGCCTGACGCCTTCGATTGGCCGCTCAACGTGCTGGTGGTGCGCAGCGGTGACCAGACCATACTCGTCGACGCAGGCCTGGGCGGGCAATTCCCGGGCTTTCCACGGGCCGGGCAGTTCCCCAAGCGCCTCGAAGCCGCCGGCATCGATCTCGCGTCTGTCACCGATGTGGTGATCACCCACATGCACATGGACCACATTGGCGGATTACTCGTTGATGAGGTGAAGAACCGCCTGCGTCCGGACGTGCGAATCCACGTGTCGGCGACCGAAGTTGAGTTCTGGAAAGCGCCGGATTTTTCCCTCACCACCATGCCGGCGCCAGTGCCGGACGTGCTGCGGTCAACGGCCAATCAGTTCATGGAAGCGTTTCACAGCAAACTGCGCACGTTCGAAGACGAATATGAGGTGGCGCCGGGCGTGGTGGTCAAACTCACCGGTGGTCACACCCCCGGGCACGCCGTGGTCTATGTGACCTCCGGTGGCGAAAAGCTGACCTTCGCCGGCGACGCCCTGTTCCCGGTCGCTTTCGACCACCCGGAATGGCATAACGGCTTTGAACATGATCCCGAGGAGTCGTTTCGCGTGCGCGTGCGCCTCATGCAAGAGGCGGCGGCGAGCGGTGAACTGCTGGTCGCCACGCACCTGCCGTTCCCCTCCATCGGGCGGGTCGCAATCGACGGAGACGCCTTTCGCTGGGTTGCGGCTATCTGGGATTACTGATTCATCAAAGGCAAGTGTTTTGGCCCGCACCACAGTGTATTGCGGGCTTTTTTGCGCATCGACGCTGGCGCCAACAGTTCATGGACTCACGCGATCGTCATGCCTGTCCACTGCTCCGACAAGGTCCAGAGGCGTTCGGCAAAATCGGCATTGATGGCCCATTTCGCCACGCCTTTACGCCCCAGCGCCGATTCGTTGATCGGTGCGATATTGCAGTCTTCGCAGTAAACGCCACCCATTGAATTCAACTCGATGCTCGTCGCGCACCACAGAGCAGTCGCGGCACCTTGCTCAATCGTTTTCAGCCCGGCCTCCGGCGTCACGCGTGGTCGACCGTGTTCATCCAGTACGTCAAACGCGGTAATTTCATCTGCGGTCAAGTGACGTGCAAGGTCGGTCAATACCTGCCCCGGGTGCAACGAAAACGCCCGTACGCCTTGCTCGCGACCGCGTCGGTCCAGAGCCACTGCAAACAGCGCATTGGCGGTCTTGGATTGGCCGTAGGCAACCCACTTGTCGTAAGCGCGGCGGCGGAAATCGATGTCCGAAAAATCGACCTCGGCAATCTGGTGTCCTCGCGACGACACTGCAATCACCCGAGCCGAATCAGCGGCGACGAGGGCAGGCCACAGGCCGCATGTCAGTCGGTAGTGACCGAGATGATTGGTTGCAAACTGGCCTTCGTGCCCGTCGGTATCGCGACTCAAGGGGGTCGCCATCACGCCTGCGCAATTGATCAGCAGCGACACGGGTTGACCGCCGCTGACGATGCCTTGGCTAAACGCTTGAATCGAATCCGGCAGCAAAAGATCCATGGCCGCGACGGTCACTCCTTCGGTGTCGCCCAGCGCGGCACGTGCACGTTCCGGGTCCCGGGCGGGCACGAAGACGTGGGCCCCGGCATTGGCCAGGCTTTTAGCGATGATCAGACCGATCCCGGAATAACCGCCCGTAACGACGGCGAGTTGTCCGGTCAGATCGACGCCGGCCATGACCTCGGCGGCAGTACTGGCGGCGTTTAACGGCGTTTGGATGGAGAGTTGGAACGTCATGGTGGGAAATATCCTTCGCGGGTATCGGAGGACTTCATTGTTGTTTAAGCTCCCTGGACGAACCAGTTCAATACATCCGGATTTCTATCTTGATCATCCAGAATGCAACCTCTGATCCGTTGTCTGACGTGTTGGCCCTGGCGGGCTTGCGCGCAGCCTGCTCAGTGCGTTTGCTGGCCGGCGGCGATTGGGCCTTACGTTTTCGTCCGATCGAGTTGAAATTCAATGTCGTGCGGCGGGGCGAGTGTTGGCTGCTGATGCAAAACAGGCCGGCCCGGCATCTGCGGGCCGGTGACTTTTTCGTGGTGTCGCGCACTCCGTTCATCTTGGCGAGCGCGCCGGAAGTCGAGGCCGTGGACGCTGACGACGTTTTTTCGAATGACGGTGCGTCTGCGACATTGGGTGGCGGCGACGACGTGGAATTATTGGGCGGCAGCGTTTCCCTGGGCAGTCCGGGCGCCGCGGAGTTGATCGATCTGTTGCCGCCCGCCGTCATCATCCGAGCGCAATCGGGGGCTGCATCATCATTTGCCTGGTTGCTCGATGAACTCGATCGCGAATGGCAGTCGAACCAGGTGGGCGCTTATGCAATGTGCAATGACCTGCTGCGGCTGATTTTCATGCATGCGCTCAGGCATCACATCTCGACCGCCGATGCGGCTGATTTGAGTTGGCTGGGTGGGTTGCAAAATCCCGCGACTGCCGCAGTGCTTCGAGCCGTTCACCTGCAGCCGGAAAGAAACTGGAGGCTGGCGGAAATGGCGGACATCGCCTGTATGTCCCGCTCGAGTTTCGCTGCCTTGTTCAAGTTGCGCGTGGGTCAGGCGCCAGTCGAATATGCGACGTGCTGGCGGATGCGTGTTGCGGCCTCGCGCTTGCTTAACAGCGTCGACAGCGTCTCGACGATAGCCGCGTCACTGGGCTATCTGTCCGATGCCGCCTTCGGTGTCGCCTTCCGCCGTGTTCATGGCAAATCGCCCGGGCGCTATCGGCGCGAGCCGGTGTCTTGATGCTTTGATGGTACTGGCAACGGGCTGAGCGTCACTGGAAGTTACGCCTCGTCCCGCACCGGCCGTCGGATCAGATCCTGACAGATCAACCGTTCCCCCCGCAGGCAGTGGTCCGCCGCCGGTTGCCTGGTGGCTTCCGAGAAAAACGACGCCATGGCCCGGCACACACAGGGTTGGTCGCGCACTCAGCGTACCCGCTGTGTTGCGTTTTTCAGTGGGCGGCGGCAACCCGAACGTATCGGATAAAAGCCGGACAGTCCGCGGCTTGTCATTGCGCATGAAAAACGATGCGGACGCCTACGATTTGCTGATGATTTCCGGGCCGGTTTTTTCGCCGCGACATCCGCTTCGTTTGTCGCTTTCCTGCAAGCGCGCGTAGCCGATCCGGAGACCGGCAAACCTGATCCGGAAAACATCAAAGCGTATGAAGCGCGTTTCCCCGACGGCAAACTACAACCTCAGTTGCTGGCGTCTCACCCGGCGCCAGCTTCCTATGGAACGACCGCCTATTTTTCTACGCACGCCTTTCACTGTGTCGGCAGCAACGGTGAGGGTGTCTGGGGCCGGCTCATCATGGAGCCTCCGGCGGGTACGGTTTTTCTGGATGGCGAAGAAGAAGTGTCGCTGCCTGACGCCTTGGCGGCGGCGTGATTTCAGGGTTATTTGTCCTGTCGCGCACGCCGCATTTTCACTATATTCGGGCGACGTTTCAGACGTTCAAAACGTAGATTTCCAGTAGCTCGGTGCGGGGCTAACGGTCCGCTGCGGGCACTCCGTTGACCCGTTAAACCCGGACAAACCATGACGCCCGTGACGCTGAGAAAAGATTACCTGCAGACTGACGCAATGGCGCTGTTGATTGCGTTGCTTGTCGCCTCTTTTGTCGTTGTATTCAAGTTCTTTACCAACTTGAGTGTGGCGACAACCGTGCTCTACGTCACCCTCGTGCTGATGTCCGCCAATGTGTTTTCGGTGAAGCTGGTGATCACCGTTGCATTGGCGTGCCTGTCGGTGTTGACCATCATTTTTATCGTCGAGCGCGACTACCTGAACACCGAAGCCGTCGGTGCCTATGTGCGTTGCATTGTTTCGCTGTCCGCCATCACTTTTCTGGCGGTGCGCAGTAAGTATCTGGCGGACACATTACGGCGCAACGAAACTTATCTGGTGGGTGCGCAGCGGCTGAGTCAGGTGGGCAGCGTGGGGTTCCGAGTGGACCGCTCGGAGATGTTCTGGTCGGCGGAAACGGCGAGGATTTTCGAGTACTCGTTGAAGGAAGCGCCGAGCATGCTCAAGGTTCTCGCTCGTACGCACCCGGATGACCGGCATCTCGTGGAAGCCGTATTCGATCAACTCTCGCGCCACGAACCGCGCCTGGAAGTCGAGCATCGATTGCAGATGCCGGACGGGCGGATCAAGCACATCCACATGATCGCCAACCCGTTGCCTGTCCAGCATGGCGGCGTCGAGTACGTTGGTGCCGTGATGGACGTGACAGCGGCGAGAAAAGCCGAGGACGCGCTGTTTCAATCCCAGTCGCAACTGGCCCACGTCACGCGCGTCACTTCGCTGGGCGAGCTGGCGGCGTCGATTGCGCACGAGGTCAACCAACCGCTGGCGGCGATCAGGACCAGCGGCGAAGCCTGTCACCGCTGGCTCGACCGCAGCGAACCTGACCTGGGCGAAGTGCGCATGTCGCTGGACCGGATGATCAGCAGTTCTACGCGCGCCAGTGAAGTCATCCGGCGCATCCGCACGCTGTCGCGCAATGGCGACCCTGAACGCCAGCGTGAGTCCTTCAACGAGATCGTCAGTGAAACCCTGGGCCTGGTGCAGTACGAGTTGAGCCGCAGTCACGTGAAATTGCGCGTGGAACTGGCGGTGACACCGGTGCACATCAGCGCGGACCGGGTGCAGCTGCAGCAAGTCATCCTGAACCTGATCATCAACGCCTGCCAGGCAATGACCGAGGTCGATCCGCGCACCCGGCTATTGAAAATCCGCAGTTGGGTGCATGACCGCGAGGCGATGCTGGAAGTCCGCGATTGCGGCGTGGGTATCAGCGCAGAGGCGTTGCCGTCGTTGTTCAATCCATTCTTCACCACCAAGGCTGACGGACTGGGCATGGGGCTGTCGATCTGCCGTTCGATTATCGAGTTTCACGAGGGGCGAATCTGGGCTACCAGCAATCAGGGCGAAGGTGCCGTGTTTTCGATTGCTTTGCCTGCGCTGAGCTGTGAGATGGCGGTGGCTTGAATGTGCGCAGTGGCAAGCGTTGCTGGCGTACACAACGGCATCTTCATGCGAACCCGATAACCAAACACGCCATCGATCAACTGTAGGAGCCGGCTTGCTGGCGATGGCGATTTCACGGGCGCTATCGCCGGCAAGCCGGGCTCCTGTGGGTGGCATGAATACAGGGAGGATCGGGCTGGCAGGGCTTCGCGCTTATTGCACAGACAAAAAAACGCCCGCCAAAAAATCGAGTGGCGGGCGTTTGGGAAGTGCCGGTTCAGCAAGGAGAGCGCTGAGCCGGGTAGGGAAGAGCGTTTGGATCACGCGACGATGCAGTCGCCTGTCGCGACGCGATTGAGGCGCAGTCGATTGAACGCCAGCAGTCGCATCACGTAGCCCAGTTTGATCGCGGTCGGACCAAGAATTGTCATCGCGTGGGAACCGACCAGAGCGGGCAACGTCAGGTAGGCATCACAGAAATAAGCCAGGATGATCCCGACCAGCAGCATGAGCAGCCCGCCGATCAACAGTACGTGAGACAGCTTCAACACTCGGATCGGATTCTCGAAAAAGCTGTACATGTCGGGTCACTCTGGAAGTGCACAGTGAAGCGCAATGAAGGCCCGCAGCCCTCGACGGCAGCCGAGTTGCGGCTCGGTCTGCCGTGGCCACGAGTATTCATTGCAAGGTGGGTCAGGCCACAGGAATCAACGGGTCGGCAGCCGCCAGCGCGATCGCGCGATCAGCCACCGGCGGGTAGATCCACACGGTGTTGATTTGCGTCTTGAGCTCCTTGGCTTCGTGCTTGACTAGTTTCAACTGACGGTCCCAGCCTTCGGTAAAGACTGCGCCCCATGCACCGAGGTCCAGGCAAGTCACGTATTTGGGCTGGCTGTAGGTAATCGGTTCGACACCCAGCAGATCCGCCGCGACGTTGTTGCCGGCGTAACGGCCCAGGCTGATGGCATGCTGGCAGGACATGCCGGCAAAATTTCCAAGGTCGTCGGTGGCGGCGTACGCCACGTCGCCGGCGGCATACACATCGGCATGCCCCAGCACTTTCAGGTTGCCATCGACGTGCAGGCGACCCTGCGGATCGCGGGTACCGACCACTTGTTCAGTCAACGGACTGGCGCGGAAGCCGACGGTCCAGATCACCGTGCTGGACTCGATGCGCTGACCGTCAGCCAGGGTCACGCCGCCCGCATCCACCGAGGCGACCGAAGCGTTGAGCACCCACTCGATGCCCAGGTGTTTGGATGCTTCAACGATGGAAGGACGAATCCCGTCACCCATCGACGCGGCGATTTGCGGACCGCGATCCACCACGATCACGCGGATCCTGGCATCGTCGCCCAAGGCGGAACGCAGGCGGGCCGGCATTTCGGTTGCCGTTTCAATCCCAGTGAAGCCACCGCCGGCGACGACTACAGTGTTGCGTGCAGCACTGTCCGGCAGATCCTTGAGTGCCTTTATGTGGGCTTCGAGACGCGTGGCTTCTTCGATCTGATCGACATCGAAGGCGTGTTCGATGATGCCTTCAAGCGCCGGGCGAACTACGCGGCTACCGGCGGCCAGTACCAGTCGGTCGTAGCTCAGGATCCCTTGGGTGCCGAACACATCGCTGTAGGCAACCTGCTTTTTATCGACATCAATGTTGTCGGCGGTGCCCTTGACGAATTTCACACCCACGGCGTCGAACAGATCACCGAGCGGCGCCATCATGGTGTGCACGTCCGCCTCGTAGAAGCGCGGACGGATGCGCAGTTCTGCCTGGGGCGCGAGGAGGGTGATCTGCACGTCGTTGCGGTCATGCTTATCCAACAGACGGGCTGCGCCCAATGCGCTCCATACGCCACCAAACCCTGCGCCAATTACTAGAATGTTCTGTTTCATGGGATTACTCCGGAAGACAAAGTCGATCATTAAATGGATTGTCGGTTTAAGCGTGACCGCGTCGCGGCTTGATCCAGGTGCGTGGCTTGATGGATAAGCGCGGCACTTAATCCGTTTCGGTTCGCTGTAGGGGATGTTATCGAGGGGGGGGAGGCAGGGCACTTCTACCTAGGGTCAGTGGCGACACGTCTAGGTATGAGGCGGGCATACCAAAGTATTAAAACAGGGTGGAACGGCTTTCAGGCGTGGCGAGTGAGGGCATCTTCGACGCAGGCCACGAGTTCGCCGCAAGGGAAGGGTTTTGGAAAATACGCGATGGGTTCAGGTGCTTCGGCACTGACCCGCGGCGGTGAGCCCTGGTAGCCGGTGATGAAAATGACCGGGACCCGGATGCCCCTGGCGGATAGCTCGTCATACATTTGAATGCCCGACATGCCGGGCATTTGTATATCGGAGATGAGGCAGCCGGTGTCTTGTGGCGCGGCGGATGAAAGAAACGCTTCAGCGGTGGCATACACCCGTACCGTATAGCCGTGGGAGCGCAACAAACTGTCCAGGGCAGCTCGCACGGACTCGTCATCGTCAACAACGGAAACAACAGCGGTGTAGGACATTTCTATACCTGGGCTGATCTCGGGTAGCCCATCGAGGGCGCCCGTCATCATCGCAAGATACGCCGTCCTGACGCTCGGCGTACTATACGTGCGTATAGAAGCCTTATTGAGTCTGGTTGAGGCCGAGCGCTTGTGCCATGCGCACCAGATCGGCGAAGGAGCGGGCGAACATTTTGCGCATGGCCTGACCGCGATGGATCTTGACTGTGATTTCGCTCAAGCCGATTTCGCCGGCAATCTGTTTATTCATCAGGCCCGATACCGCCAGCGCCATCACCGTTTGTTCTCTTGGCGTCAGCGTCGCGTAGCGGCCGCGTAGTTCATCGTTGCCACGCTCGGATTCGCGGCGCACTTTGTCCCGGGTATGGGCGGCGGAAACGGCGTCGATCAAGTCCTGCTCCCGAAAGGGTTTGGCCAGGAAATCTACGGCGCCAGCCTTCATTGCCCGCACCGTCATGGCGATGTCGCCGTGACCGGTCATGAACACAATTGGCAGGTTGATATTGGCCGCCACCAACTCGTGCTGAAAATCCAGCCCGCTGGTGCCCTGCAGCCGCACGTCGAGTACCAGGCAACTGGCAATATCGGGGCGCTGGTAGCTCATGAAATCGGCAACAGAACCAAACAGTTCGACCTGCAATCCGATGGAGCGCAACAAACTGCCGAGTGCCTCACGCAGCGGTGCATCATCATCGACGATGAAGACCAGCGGCTCATTGTTGACGACTTTGTTCATGGGGTGATGTTCGTTCATGGGGCTTCCATAGAGGGCGGTAGTCCTGATTCAGCAATGGGTGTCGGGTCGGGTGGTTCAGTTCGCGCCGCCGCTGGTCAGCAACGGCAATGCGAATTTGAACGACGTACCCTGGCCGACGGTACTGATTGCCCAGATCCGCCCGCCATGAAAATCAATAATCGAGCGGCAGATGGACAAACCCATCCCCAGCCCGCTTTCCTTGGTGGTGAAAAACGGGGTGAACAGTGATGGCAAGACGTCGGCGGCGATGCCCGAGCCCTGGTCCGCCACTTCCACCACCGCCTCGTCGTCACTGATCCAGGTGCGCACATGCAACACGCGATCACGCACTTTCACCGCGCCCATGGCGTGGCAGGCGTTGATGATCAGGTTGATGATCACTTGCTGCAGTTGTACCCGATCCACCTGGACTTGGCCAGAAAATGCCAACAGTTCGACTTGCGGGCTGATGTTGTGGTGCGCCATCTCTTGCTGGACCAGGCCCAGGGTCTCACTGACGATATTGTTGAGTGATTCCGGCTGGCGCAACGGATCGCATTTGCGCGACAGTGCCCTGATGCGGCTGATGACATCACTGGCGCGGCACGAACTGGCGATGATTCGATCCAGCGATTGCAGCGCTTCGTTCAGGTCTGGAACAGGCCGATCCAGCCAGCGTCGACAGGCTTCGCCGCTGCTGGTGATCGCGCTCAGTGGCTGATTCACTTCGTGGGCAATCGACGCAGCGAGCTCACCCAACGAGGTGACGCGGGTAACGTGCGCCAGCTGCGCTTGAGCGCAAAAGAGCGCCGTCTCAGCCTCCTTGCTGGCGGTGATGTCCATGATCGCGCCAAGGTATTCGCAGCTTTCCTGCTGTTTAAACAGCGGGCTGGCAATCATGTGCACGTGTTTGATGCGACCGTCGGGCATCAGCAGCCGGTGTTTGATTTCGATCAGCGGCTCATGCCGGGCCGCCTTGGCAAACACTTCGTATACCGAGGCCAGATCATCGGGGTGGGTGCGCGCCACAACCATTGCAGCGGTCGGGGGTTGAGTCAGCGGGTATTCGAAAATCCGCGCCGATTCGTCCGACCAGGACATTTCTTCGCCGTCACCCCGAAAACCGACGCTACCGGTCTGGCTCAAGCGTTGGGCACCGATCAGGTAGACCTCGTTATGACGCAGGCGGTCAGCCGCGTATTTGCTGCGCAGGGCCAGGAAAGTAATCGCTGACAGGGCGGTCAGGCAGCGGAAAAAACCGGTGGTCGAATCCCAGCGTTGATAACCGCCGTTGTAAAGAAACATCGCCGTCAGCAACAGGATGCACATCAGCGCAATGGAGATCACCGCGTTGATGGAGAACAGATTGGCCGCCATCAGTAACAGGGTGATGTAGAGAATCGTCGGAGCGAGGTCGGTGTGGGTCTCGGAATTGATCACCACGATTCCGCAGGCCACTACCAGTCCGATCAGCCATCCCAGGGCGTTGATCAACGGGTTGGGGCTGATGCTGATGGCGGCTTCGGCAGTCCTCAGGCTGGGCATGCGCGGCGCTGTGCCGAAGACGTTGCTGAAAAACGGCGGCGCTTTGCGCGCAGTGGCAGACCTGTTGTTTTTCATTGGGGTCATGCACTCCTGATTTCGAGGGGGCAGAGCATGGGGGCTATCGTAGAAGCAATCGTTCGCATCTGATAGGACATAAACCCCTGAAAAACAGCCACGCGGACTGTCGGACAGCCGCGAAGCTGCAGGAGAGCCCGGCTTGCCGGCGATGGAGATTTCACGGGCGCCATCGCTGGCACAGGCAGTCCCGGATTTTTCATCGTTCCCATACTCAAGTATGAAACGGCACACCCATGGATGAATGGCCTGTCCTCAGGTAGGACATACGTCTGCCGGTCACCCGCATAACCTGTGCATACACCGCGAATCGCTACTCCGGATTGCTTGAAGGGGGGAGGTGAGACGCTATTTACCCAACCTCAATGGCCACATGGCCGGGCGGTTTCCATGATGAACAGAAATGACCTGCGTCGTGCTGACATCAATCTGCTGGTGGTCTTTGAGTCGATGATGCACGAACGAAATGTAAGTCGTGTCGGCGAGAAGCTGTTTCTCGGTCAACCGACCATCAGTAGTGCGCTCGGCCGTTTGCGTTTGATGTTCGACGATCCGCTGTTCATTCGGTCGGGCCGTTTGATGGAGCCGACATCCCGGGCGGAAGAGATTTTTTCCAACCTCGCGCCCGCGCTGGATGGCATCGCGGCGGCCCTGAGCCGGTGTCAGGCATTCGACCCCGGCACCAGCGAGGCGACCTTTCATATCGGTCTTTCGGATGACGTCGAATACGCGCTGTTGCCATCGCTGCTGCGTCGTCTGCGGATCGAGGCGCCGAACATGACGCTGGTGGTGCGCCGCGCGGATCACTGGCAGATGTCGCAATTGTTGGCCTCGGGGGAAATATCCCTGGGCATCAGCCACACCCTGGAGCTGCCCGCCAACGCCCGGCGCAAAGGACTGCGGCCAATACGCCCGATGCTGTTGCGTGCCGATTCGCAGTCCGGGGAGTTGGGGTTGGATGAATTCTGCTGTCGCCCCCATGTCGTGGTGTCATCAATGGGCAATGTCATTGAAGAGGCTGATCGCGCGCTGAGCCACCTCGGACGTCAGCGCAAAGTTGTGCTGACGGTCCCGCAGTTCAGCGCGCTGCCGATGCTGCTGGCCGACAGCGACATGATTGCCATCGTCCCGGATTACATCGCCCGATCCATGGCGATGATCGGCGGGTTGCGCGCCGAATTTGCCCCGCTCGATCTGCCGCAGCGAGAGCTGTCGATGGTCTGGCGCGGGGCGACGCATAACGATCCAGGTGAACGTTGGCTGCGCGCGCGGTGCAGCGCGTTTCTCTGCGAACAGGATGCTTCGCTTGCGCGACTGACGCCTGTCGATCACTTCATTTCAGCGGTTGCCTGAAGCGAACAGATCCAGATATCCGGGAAAGTCCATGCTCAATTTATTGCAAGCTCACCCTTTGATCATCGGCGCAGTCCTGATCCTGCTCGACTTGTCACTTTGGCATTGCCTGGGCATCACCCGGCCTGGCTGGCGAGTCTGCTCGCGGATTGCCCTGTTCGTGGCGTTCTGTTGGGTGCTGACGGCGGCAAGTATCAGCCCGTTGCAGCCGCCGTTATGGCCGGAGGATGCGATCCTCAACCTGATGGCGACCGTCCTGGGCATCGCCTGGTGGCTGTTTGCGGCCAGGACCCTGACGGTGATTTTGAGCAATGGCCTGACCTCGCGCGAAGGCCACACTTCGCGCCTGTTGCACGACGTGATCGGCGCGGCGATTTTCCTGATCGCCATTGTCGGGGCGGCTGCGTATGTCCTGCAGTTACCGGTCAAGGGACTGCTGGCCACGTCGGGGGCGATGGCAATCGTCGTCGGCCTCGCGTTGCAAAGTACCTTGAGCGATGTGTTCTCGGGCATTGTGCTCAACACTACCAAGCCGTACGAACTGGATGACCGCATCTCCATCGACGGCACCGAAGGCAAAGTGGTCGAGATCGACTGGCGTTCAACTCACTTGCTGACAGACCTGGGCGCCATGGCGGTGGTACCGAATTCGGTGGCGGCGAAAGCCAAAATCCTCAACTTCAGCCGGCCTGGCAATGTGCATGGCGTCAGTATCGTCATGGCGATTCCGAGCACCGTACGCCCGCGACAGGCAATCGACGCACTGGAAAAGGCCCTTCAAGGCACGCGCGCCTTGCTGCCCGGATTTGCCCCCAAGGTCTCGGTCAAAAGCTCGCACCTGGAATACAACGAATATGAGCTCAAGGGCTTCATCGAATCGATGTCGCGCAAGACGGAAGTGCGCAACCTGATGTTCGACCTCGCGTATCGACACCTCGAAGCGTCCGGCGTCAGTTGGGGAACGGCGGCGGACATTCAGACCTGGAGTCGTCCGCGACGCTTGCTGGAGGAGGTCCGGGTTTTCCGCTCGTTGAGCCTCGAAGATCGCGACCGGCTGGCCGGTCACATGACGACGGTGGACTACCAGGCCAATCAGGTGATTCTCGGTTTCGAGGAAGTGGCGGAGTGCCTGATGGTCATTAGTACCGGCGTGATCTCGGCGTCGATCCATGACGGCGAGCGCTTCATTGAAGCCGCGCGAATGGGGCCAGGCGAAATCATGGGCGAGGAGGGCATTCTCGCGCAAGGTCGGTCACGGGCCGAGTTTCGCAGCATCACCAGCGGGCGCTTGTTCCGGATCGAGAAAGCCATGCTAGGCATGCATCTGGAACACTTCAGCGATCTGCAACTGGCGCTGGATAACTTGCAGCACCAGCGCGAAGACATTCGTGAATCGGTGGTCGCTAAGAAACCTGAACAGATCAAGCGAAGCGGCTTGCTCGGCTGGTTGCAGAGAAAACGCCTGGCGTCAGCGTGAGAACCGACTGCGGTATTCGCGCGGTGAAATCGAGAGATGGCGATGGAAGGTGTAGCGCATGCGCTCCTCATCGCCAAAACCACACAGCTGGGCGATCTGATCAATGTTGCGCTGCGAGTCTTCGAGCATCCGCCGTGCGGCTTCCATGCGAAACAGTTCGATGGCCTTTGCCGGTGTGCGGCCGATCTTGCGTTTGTAGACCCGGGCAAAATTGCGCTGGCTCATTTGCGCCTGGCGAGCCAGTGATTCAACGGTCATGTTGGCGTCACTGAGGTTTTCGCTGATCCAAAGATGCAATGCGTCGAAGCCGGAGCTTTCGTCCATTTGCGATTGCAGCAACAGGCTGAACTGCGCCTGGCCACCGGGCCGCTTGAGAAACACCACCAATTCTCGCGCCACCTGCAACGCCACTTCGCGACCGCAATCAGCCTCCACGAGGGCCAGCGCCAAGTCGATGCCGGTGCTGACGCCCGCCGAAGTCCAGACCGAGCCTTGCTGAATGAAAATGGCATCGACGTCGACGTCGATCGTCGGGAAACCGCTCTTCAGCATGTCGCACATCGCCCAATGCGTGGCAGCACGCAGCCCCTCGAGCAAGCCGGCCTGGGCCAGCAGAAATGTACCGCTGCACACCGAAGCGGTGCGTTTTGCCTTGACCGAAGCCTCGCGCAGCCAGTCCACCAGCGCGACGCCATCGATCATGGCCTGACGAATGTTCGGCGCGCCCGGCACGATCAAGGTATCGACACTGCTGTCATTGAACAAATGCAGGGCTGTCGTGTGCACCGACAGGCCTTCGGCGGTGGCGATCAATCCACCCTCGAGGCTGGCAGTGTGCAGCTCGTAACCCGCAAGTCCGCGTTCGTTCATGGCTTTGGAGGCCGCCCAGAACACAGTCTGGGCCCCCGTCAAATCCAGCAAGCCCATCTGCGGGTAAGCAAGAAATACCAGAATGCGCGGTAACGAAAGCGATTCGGTGGGGCGGAGGGGGTCGTGGACAATCGAATTCATGGGCGTTTCGAGGCTCGGTTTTCGCCTGCAGTGGCGTTGTTTCAGTGTGTCGGGAGCGAGGTGAAATAAATTCTCGGCGCAAGCTTGTCAAGTTGTCGCGATAACTAGTCTTCAAAACGATTATATGGAATTTTCAAATTTTTCAGCTGGCCGTTATTCGGGGTTATATGTCATATCGATTGCCCATGCCAGCCATTAAAATGCCAAGTTGGTTATCGATTCCGCGCCCATCCGGGTAAGCGCCTGAGAATCAAAATAATATCGCAGGAAACCTGTCTGTTCAGATGGTTAATGCGGCAGGCAATAAGCAGACGATTGTTTTTGGGGTGCGCTATTCTTCCTTCCATCTTGCTTCCCCACGATGTTGCCGATTTTTTTCCAGGGGATGTTTTGTTATGAGCGATCAGCCTTTGTGTCAGACATCGCGCCGCGTGCTGGTATTGATCATGCTCACCCTCGAACTGATGTTGAGCGGGTGTGGTTCGCTCAGTCGACCGATGATTGACACGGTTTCAACCCCCCAGCCGACTCGCCAGTTTTCTTCTCTGAAGCGCTTTCGTTTTGTGGCCGATAACGCCGAACAATCCATGGCGTTCATGCAGTCCTGGGAGGTAGATCGCGAAAAGGCCGGACGCACGAGCATCACGGCACTGGCCATTTCCGGAGGAGGCGCCAATGGTGCGTTTGGCGCCGGGGTTCTGGTGGGCTGGAGCCGCAGCGGTACTCGCCCTGAATTTGATCTGGTGACCGGCGTCAGCACCGGGGCATTGATCGCCCCGCTGGCCTTCGCCGGCAAATACTGGGATCCCCGTCTGATACAGGGTTACCGCAGCGTGGGCGCCACGCAATTGACAGAGCGCGGCCTTGGCATGCTGGCCCGACCGTCGCTATACAGCGGCGAACCGCTTGCCGAGCTCGTCGAGCGCTACACCAGTCCCGCGTTACTGCAGGCCGTTGCCGACCAGCATTGCCGGGGTCGCCGATTGCTGGTGGCCACCACCAATCTCGATACTCAGGAAACGCACATCTGGGACATGGGGGCGATTGCCCTGTCCGCCCGGGAACCCGGCAACGAGCAACAAGCCCTGGCGTTGTTTCGCACCATCATGACGGCGTCGGCCAGCGTCCCGGGAATCTTTCCGCCGGTACCGATTGCCGACGGTGAAACGTCGGAAATGCACGCTGACGGAGGAATCAACTCACCGTTCATGTTGCTGCCGGAAGCGCTGGTACAGTGGCAAATCAATCAACCCAGCCTGATGCCGGGCAAGATCTTCATCATCATCAACGCGCCAATGGCGCCCCGCAACAACCAGTTGAACGGCGGTGCAGTGGCGATCATGAGTCGATCGTTCGACTCACTCAGCCGGGCCAATTTGCGCATGCACCTGGCGATGGCAACCGCGTTTGCCCATCGCCACAACGTCCAGCTGCGCTACGCGGCGCTGCCCTCCGATATGGACGCTGATCCACTGGATTTCGGTGCTGCGCACATGGCCGGTCTGTTTGACCTTGGCGTCGCCAGCTACGCTGAATTGACGCCCTTGTAGGGCTGGCCCGGCGTTGGTTTATCGGTTCGGTGCCTGTGAAATTGCCATCGTTGGCAGGGCACCGCGTCAGGATTTGCGCGATGCAGAGCCTTGCCTCGTAAGGCCAGACACGCGGGACTCCTGGCACATCCGTATTGATCTTGCGCCAGGCCGCTTCGACGAAGCTATAGACCGAAAAAGCGATCAGCCCCATCACCATCAAAATCACAGCACCGGCCGGCAGATTCTGCAGCGCATCGAGTGCGTCCTTCATGCCGGGCGGATCCATCGCCTTATAAGTCGAACCGCTGACGACCAGGAACAGGGCGATCTCCATAAACACCACGCCGCGGGCGATCAGACCGAACCGCGACACCGGACGCACATAGCGCATAACGTCTTCGTCAGCTTCAAAGTACTTTTCAAACGAGACCATCCAGCCTTTTGAAGAGGTGGGCGAGACCGACGCCGAGGGGGATGAGTGTGATGAGATACACCAGCAGATTCGAGTGCTCCTAGGACAGCAGGTGCGCGAGCAGATCCCTGGTTTGACTGCCACAGGAATCGCCTGAGCGCCTGATGCTGCCAATCAACAGGCCCGCCGCGAAAAAAGCCAGTGCGCCATTGATAATGCCTCCCGCCAGCAGGCCGGAACGGATCACCAAACTCTTTAACTGTGTACCGTGATGGTCAACGTCGCGGGTGGCTGCAGCACGTGCCGACCGGCAAAGGCAAGCAGCCCGACCACCAGCATCGCGACCAGAACATAGCCGAATGGCTGACTCAGCAAGGACTCAAGGCTTTTTTGGTTGTCCTTGGTTTTGGTCGAGTCTTGAGCGGCGAGCAAGGCAAAAGTACCGAAGATTAGGTAGAACACGCCCCGAGCGGCATAACCTCCGCGTGCGATGTCCGCCAGGCTTTGTTGCGCGGACATAAGGTCTGATTCCCGAAAGTAAATAAAGAAGCAGACCTGTCACGCGCAGAGGGGGCCAATAAAGGTCGGGGTGAAATCCATTCACCGCCGGGTCGTGAGGGCTGCCTTGCCAACCAGCGTTTTCGCCGACGTCTTGAGCAGACCACCGGTGATCTGTCCGATCACGGCAAAAGCGCCCACCATAAACACCACATCGCCGAAAGTTCGCATCCAGCGCAAGGTCTGCAACACGTCCTGCTGCATGAAAGCCTCGCTGCGCGCGTACCACAATCCCTGGCTAGCGCTGGCGTAAAACTGAAGCACACCGATCGGTAGCAGGCTGGTGAAGATCATCAGCATTAGGCCTGCATTCAACCACCAGAATCCGGTGTTCATGAGACGGTCATTCAGCCGCAGGTGCGGGCGGATGTAGCGCAGGATCAGCAAACCGAAACCCAGCGCCAGAAAGCCATACACTCCAAACAAAGCCGCGTGGGCATGGAGCGGGGTGGTGTTCAAACCTTGTATGTAGAACAGGGCGATCGGCGGGTTGATCAGGAAGCCGAAGACCCCGGCGCCGAGCATGTTCCAGAACGCGCAGGCGACAAAAAACTGCAAGGGCCAGCGCACGCGCTCCATCCAGGGCGCACGGTCGCGCAAACGCCAGTTCTCCCAGGCTTCATGGCCCAGCAGAATCAGTGGCACGACTTCCAGGGCACTGAAGGTCGCCCCCACGGCCATCACTGGCGTAGTGGTCCCGGAAAAATAGATATGGTGAAAGGTGCCGGGCACACCGCCAAGCATGAACAACGAGGCGGAAGCCAGTGTTGCGGTTGTCGCCAGTCTCTTCGAGACCAGGCCCATGGTGGTGAAGATAAAGGCCAAGGCGCTGGTGGCAAACACTTCAAAAAAGCCTTCGACCCAAAGATGCACGACCCACCAACGCCAGTATTCCATCACGGACAGATGGGTGCGTTCGCCGTAAAACAGACCTGCGCCGTAGAACAGGCCGATGGCAACTACCGAACATGCCAGCAACGCCAGCAGGTTTTTATCGCCAGGGTTGCGTAGCGCCGGGACCATGGCGCGCAACATCAGCACGAGCCAAAAGACAATCCCGGCAAATTTTCCCATCTGCCACAGGCGGCCCAGGTCGACGTATTCGTAGCCTTGGTGGCCGAGCCAAAAACTCCACTCGGGCGGCAGCAACTGTGCGATGGCGAGAAAGTTGCCGCAGTAAGAACCGATGATGACCACCACCAGCGCCCAAAACAGCAGGTCCACACCGAGCCTTTGGCCTCGGGGGTCTTTCCCGCCGTTGATGATCGGGGCGAGGAACAGCCCGGCGGCGAGGAAACCGGTGGCGATCCAGAACATCGCACTTTGCAGATGCCAGGTGCGCGTGAGGGAGTAGGGGAACCACTTCGACAGTGGAAGCCCGTAGAAATCCTGCCCTTCAACGGTGTAGTGGGCCGTCAACCCGCCCATCATCACCTGAAAACCGAAGAGTGCGCAGACGAGCAGCAGGTATTTGCCCAAGGCTTTCTGGGACGGTGTCAGGGCCACCAGACTGATGGGATCCTGAGCCGGGGCAACGGGTTCGACATCATCGTGCTTGCGCAGAAACGCCCAGGCCCACACAAGGAAACCGACGCCGGCAACCAGCACGATGACACTGACCATCGACCAGATGATGTTTTCAGCCGTCGGGGTATTGTCGATCAGTGGCTCGTGAGGCCAGTTGTTTGTGAACGTGCTGTTGTGGCCATCCCGCTCGGTTGCGGCGGCCCAGGCTGTCCAGAAGAAGAAACGAGTCAATTGCAGTCGGCGTGCAGGATCCGGCAGGGTGACCTCTTTCATCGCAAAGCTTTCGCGGCTGCCGTGCAAGGCTGGATCGCCGCCAAACAACGCGTTGTAGTAGCTAGCGGTCTGCTGGATCGCTTGGCTGCGTCGAGGGCTGAGCACCAACGTGCCATCAATAACGCGATTGCCGCGGTATTCACGCTTGAGCTGATGGCGTAGCGACGCTTGCTGATCTTCATCAAGGTCAGCATAGGGGCTGCCATAACTGTCACCTGCCGCCAGATCGAGCCAGGCGACTAGCTCGCGGTGCATCCAGTCGGCGGTCCAGTCCGGCGCCTGGTAGGCCCCATGACCCCAGATGGATCCGAGCTGCATGCCACCGACGCTCTGCCAGGCCGTTTGACCGTCGACAATGTCATCGGCTTGAAACAACGTGTGCCCATCGGTACTCAGTACACGTTCCGGAATCGGCGGCGCCTGACGATAGATCTCGCGTCCGAACCAGCCGAGCAGGCAGAACGTTATTCCCAAGATGCCGATCAACATCCACCATAATCTTCGGTATTCACCCATGAATCACCTCGGCTTTTCGCCTGATGGCAAATTGGACAGTCGCGGGTGAGCGCTTCTATCGTCTGCTGTTGTCAAATAAAAAAAACGCTCTTTCGTAGAAAAGAGCGCTAAATCCGGTTTTGAAAGGAGCAACAAAACCGGGTGGAGATGAGTCGCTAAAAGGTGAGCCTACAGTAACGTGCATCAGTCCATGGAAAAGTGCGCGTTAACATTCATTGCTGAACCGTAGCTGTAGCTATTACCAATGTCGGCAACCCGGTGTTCACGTTCGCGCAAACGCTCTGCTCCGCCTTCGGCGACACGGCGTTCGAGGAGTTTGTCCGATCCGCCTTCGGCGACGCGGCGTTCGAGGAGTTTGTCCGATCCGCCTTCGGCGACGCGGCGTTCGAGGAGTTTGTCCGATCCGCCTTCGGCGACACGGCGTTCGAGGAGTTTGTCCGATCCGCCTTCGGCGACGCGGCGTTCGAGGAGTTTGTCCGATCCACCTTCAGCGACGCGGCGTTCGAGGAGTTTGTCTGATCCGCCTTCGGCAATTTGAGTGGGCGCCGATCTGGCCCGGTGCTGTTGCAGGGGAGGGGCCGCTTCATCGGGGGCATTATTTTCGCGGCCAGCAACAACGTTAGGTGCAGCGTAAGTTTCGTTGGCGACTGCATGCGTAATAACTAAACCCGTCGCTGCCAGAAAAACGATTGCCAGGCCCAGATCGGAGGTCTTCATTGTATTCACCCTAATTAGTTGGTCGGCTCAGTTCATAAATATGCTGGATTAGTCGAGGCGCTATTTATGGTGGTGAGCGGGTAAAAGTGGTCGAAAGTTCGTTTGCTCAGAGCTGACTAAATAGTAATGGAATTAATCGGTACGTCACTTGTGCATAGGGTTTTTCCGTAGGTATGTTCGTATGACACATTCATCCCTAAGTATGATTGGTGCCTTGATAGTGAGCCTGAGAGGAGAGCTTTGTGAAAGCCGGCTTGCTGGCCACCCTCGCAATGCGGTATCCCCGCATTCGCGGGCAGCCATGTCCCTGCAAGTTCTTTGGGGATGATTTATCGAGATCAAACGATCAAAACGGCAGCACCCGTAGTGCGGCGTTCTTCAAGGTCGCGGTGTGCCTCTATCAATTGCTCGAACGGATACACCCGACTCGGTTCGACATTGATTATTCCCGTCTCGATGGCCTGGAACAGGTCTTCAGCCGCTGACGCTAATTGTTGAGGCGTGGCCACGTACACCGGTAATACCGGCCAGGTCAAGGTCAGCGACCGCGGCGCGAGATCGAACGGATTGATGAGCGGGGGATTTCCGGAAGCTTTACCGAAAACGACGAGCGTGCCCCGTGGCTGTAGAACCGCCAGCGAGTCGGAGAACGTGTCTTTGCCGACGGAATCGAATACGGCTTTGACGCCGATGTTACCCGTGAGCTCCATAACGCGATCGGCAAAATTGTCGGAGCGGTAGTTGATTACGTGTGAACAGCCTGCTGCCAGAGCAATGGCCATTTTCTCGGGGGAAGATACGGTGCCAATGACCTGGATGCCCATGGTCTTGGCCCACTGAATGAACAGCTGCCCGACACCGCCCGCTGCCGCGTGATACAGCACGGTATCGCCCGCTTGCAGTTTTACCGTTTCCTTGAGCAAGTAACGTGCAGTCAGTCCCTTGAGGAAACTCGAGGCAGCCTGTTGATCGCTGATGCCATCAGGGACGATCGCAACGCGATCTGCGGAGTAAAGGCAAAACGTCGAATAGGCGCCGTGCACATCGTCTGAATAAACCACGCGATCGCCAACCTTGATGCCGGTGACATCAGCGCCAACGGCTTCCACGACGCCCACTGCCTCGTTACCGAGAACGGCGGGGAATGCCGGAACCGGGAAGGTTCCACGTCGGTAATAAACCTCCACGAAATTCAGTCCGATCACGGTATTACGAATCAGCAGTTGTCCCGGGCCCGGGGCCGCTACATCGATATCTTCAAACACCAGTACTTCAGGCGGGCCATAAGCACGAATGCGAGCAGCTTTTGCGCGAGTCGACATGTTGAATATTCCTTTTAACTCCGTAGCACATCTTCTGTAGTGAGAAGTGTGGGCGGGGAGTGCGATGGTTTGATAAGAATGGCGATCGAATTATAAGAGTTACCCGTGATTCGATAACCGGTCTGGCTGTGAACAGACTGTGCAGTGAAATTGGACAATCAACGCATGAGTAGATCAGTGGGTGGCCCAGTGCTAAAAAAAAGCAAAGTGGAAGGCACGAGCTGGCTGAAATTAATACTTTCATATGAGATGACTATACTTAGTTGTCCGTAAGTCATTTCATTTCTCTGGCACTCTGGTGGAAGTGTTCAAGGGCGACATTAAGTCTGGCAGTCCTTGAGATCATAATTTTTGATACGAGGATTGCATGATGTTTTATCAACGGGCGGCCAGCCCTTACGAAATCGGCGTGTCGAAACCGCTGAATAAGTGGATTGTGTGGGCGCCGGTATTGGTGACATCGGTTTACCCTTATTTCTTGAATGCCTTTCACGCACAGGTCATGAATATCGGACTGGACTCTACGATCTCGCCTGTTTCTTTATTCTTCGCCATTGCGTTGATGCTGGCAGTTTTCGCGGTGCCGGCCATGGGGTTTGCATTGGCGTGCCAGAGCATCACTCGTCGACACAACGCGGCGGCGCAGTTACGAGTCAGACGGCTGGCCCTGTTTATCATCAGTGCACCGACGCTGTACTGTTTCGTAGGGGTCAACAACATCATGCTGGGCGGCGCGGTGCCCGATGAGGGGATCTGGGCCGTCTTGTGGATTGGCCTGGGAATTTATCTCGGCAGAGAAAGTCATACCGCCGAACAATCCATCCCCCCGGTCCGCTCGATGCCGGCGTTACGTGTAGCCCATGGCGCTGCGGGTGTGATCGTCTTGTTTTTCATCGCCTTCCATTTGTTCAACCACCTTTTCGGCCTCGCCGGACCGCAGGTTCATCTGCAGGTCATGGAACTGGGACGCACGATTTATCGTTCACCTTTTGTCGAACCCGTCCTTGTGATCGCCTTGCTGTTTCAGGTGGTCAGCGGACTGCGTCTGGCGTGGAACTGGAGTTCGGTGGGCAGCGACAACCACCGGATTTTTCAGGTGGGCTCCGGCGTGTTCTTGTCCATATTCATCCTGGGCCATCTGAACGCGGTGTTTGTATTTGCAAGAACTTACGCGGGCATTGAAACGGGCTGGGAGTTCGCGTCCGGTGATCCGGTGGGGATGATTCATGATCCTTGGGGCATTCGATTGCTGCCGCATTACGCCATTGGTGTCTTCTTCATTATTACGCACCTGTTTTCCGGACTCAGGGTGGTGATGCTCGCGCATGGTGCCTCCCGATCGATTGCCAATGGCTGCTGGTGGGGCGGGACCGTTTTCGGCGTATTGATCAGCTTGTCGATCATGCTGGGTATTACGGGCGTCCGTTTCGGCTGATGCGCTGTCTCGACTGCAAGGGGACCCGACGTTGACGATCGATACCGATGGATTTGAGCTATTGACGGTTTTCGTCTGCGTGGCAGACGTGCGCGGCTTTACCGCTGCGGCGGTCATAATGGGCGTGAGCAAGTCTGCTGTCAGCCACGCCATCCGCCAGTTGGAAAAAAGAGCTGGCGCTCGACTGTTCAATAGAACGACGCGCAGCGTGGGGCTGACCGAAGCCGGAGAATTATTTTATCAGAGGGTAGCGCCGCTGGTCCTGGAGCTGAAAAGCGCTTTCTCCGATTTGGCCCAAGTCGCTACGAAACCTTCAGGCACGCTGCGTTTGACCATGTCACGCAGCGCCTACGTAATGTTTCTCGAACCGTTGTTGCCCAAGTTCCTGGCGACCTATCCGGACATCAATCTGGACATTGCCATCGAGAGTCGCGTTGTCGACATCGTGAATGATGGCTACGACGCTGGCATCAGAGCGACCAAAATGCTGGAGCAGGACATGGTGACCGTTCCTTTGGGTACTGAGATCCGTATGGCAGTGGTGGCATCACCCGATTACATCAACCGTCACGGGGTGCCGAAGATTCCCGCGGATCTCATGGCACATGCCTGTATTCGCTACAACAGCGCCGTCACCGGGACCCACGAGCGATGGATGTTTTCATGCGAAGGCCAGGATGTCGAAATCGAGACCAGTGGTCGCATCTCCAGTAACGACGGAATGACCCTGCTGGCCGCTGCGCTCGAGGGGTGCGGCTTCGCCTATTTTTACGACCGCTACGTTCAGGATTATCTCGCCGATGGCCGTTTGGTCAGAGTACTGGAGAACTGGAGCCCACAACGCAGCTTGTCACTGTATTACTTCAACAGCCGCGCCATGCCGCAAAAGCTCCGCGTGTTCATTGATTTTTTAAAACAGCAGGAAGGGCTGAAAACGGAAAACCAGTCATAAATTGCGCGTCGGCGGCATGCTTTCAATAGCGTTAACCATTCTATGAAAAGTGTTTCTCGTCCAAGACAGAAATGAGCACGTAGTAAAGCAGTTTTGTATGGATGAGCCTTATCAAGCAGCAAGAACTTTTATCCTTAGCTCCCACTACTCCAAGGTTGAACTAATTGTTAAATATACCAATCATTTCGATCGTTGATGACGACGACACAGTCCGTATTTCACTCGATAGCCTTGTTAGATCAATGGGGTATGCGGCTCGTAGTTTCGCCAGTGCCGAAGAGTATCTGGCTTGCAACGCTCTTGATTTAACAGCATGCCTCATTTCGGATATACGGATGCCTGGCATGAACGGTCTTCAGTTGTTTGAAGAGCTAAAGGTACGTGCGATGCGGTTTCCGGTGATATTCATAACGGCATGCATCGACGACGCACCAGAACTAAGGGCACGGGAACTGGGCGCCGTGGGCTACTTCAAGAAACCCTTCAACGCTGAACTGCTCATGAGACATGTGCAAGATGTCCTCGGTATCAAAACTGTCGACTGAAGATCGGTGTGACGGCTCCCGTGGCACGCTGATGAGCGCTTGCAAAACGGTTCAATTCTTCACGAACAGATGTTCCTGGTCAGCTACCAAACCATAAACCTGTCGCGATATGGAATTACCCCCTCGGCAAACGACTGTCGCATCACCGGCGATTGCCCTGCTGCCACCAGCGCTATTTTTGTTTTGGATTGGGCAGACCAGCCTGATTTTCGTAATGGTGCATTCAGTACTGTGGGCGATCACGTTGAACACCTAGGCCTGATTAGGCGCCTCCGAAACCCGGCGCAAGGGCGGGAGCAAATACGGTTTTAAGGGCACGCAATTTGTGCTGTTCATCCTGGTACTGCGGCGCTGCCGTCGATCCCGTGCTGCGCCGAGGCCTGGCAGGCGGCATATATATGACAGGCGTATGAGCCGCTAACACCTATGGATGGTGGTCTGCGTGACCCCAAGGTGTTAACTTTTTTCCATAGTTTGCCGCGTAGGTGCATTACTTATCGCGAGAACTTGCTTCCCTTCATTAATGCTTTAAGCGCACTTATAAGTTGCTGATAAGTCAGTTTCGTCAGTGAAGCGCCTTCTTAGACCGCCTGCCCACTTTTTCGGAGTTTGAACCGATGACCTCTCTGACTGGATCGGTGTCTCTGGCCGCGCCCGCGCCGGTCAGCGCGGTAGCTTTTGGGCCGCGGATTATCATCGGCCTGGTGGGGGTGTTGTTGGCAGTGCTAGTGGCAGGCCTCAACGAGATGGTGACCAAAGTTGCCCTCGCCGACATTCGCGGCGCATTGGCTATCGGCTATGACGAAGGAACTTGGCTTGTCGCAACCTATGCCGCGACCGCGGTGGCTGCCGCCGCTTTCGCACCGTGGTGCGCAGTCACCCTGTCGCTTCGGCGCTTCACTCTTTGCGCGATCTGCCTGTTCACCTTGCTAGGCGTGCTTTGCCCCTTCGCCCCGAATTACGAAAGCCTGCTAGTGATGCGTACATTGCAAGGGCTGGCGGGCGGTGCGTTGCCGCCGATGCTGATGACTGTCGCGCTGCGTTTTTTGCCAGCCAACGTGAAGGTCTACGGCTTGGCCGGTTATGCCCTAACAGCGACGTTCGGCCCAGGCCTTGGCACGCCGTTGGCCGGGTTGTGGACCGAGCATGTCGGCTGGCAGTGGACGTTCTGGCAAATCGTCGCGCCGTGCCTGATCGCCATGGCCGCCGTGGCCTATGGGTTGCCCCAAGACCCGCTGCGCCTGGAGCGTTTCAAGGAGTTCAACTGGCGCGGACTGCTCTTGGGTTTTCCGGCTATCTGCATGCTAGTGATCGGCATCCTGCAAGGCAATCGGCTGGACTGGTTCGAGTCGAGTTTGGTCTGCGGCTTGCTCGGCGGTGGACTGCTGTTGTTGGTTCTGTTTCTGATGAATGAATGGTCTCACCCGTCGCCGTTTTTCATGATGCGGATGCTCGGCATTCGCAACCTGTCGTTTGCGTTGCTGACCCTCGCGGGCGTGCTCGTGGTCTTGCTGGCGGTGGTCGTGATTCCCTCCAGTTACCTTGCACAAGTCCAGGGTTATCGCCCCGTGCAGACCGCGCCGATCATGCTATTGGCGGCGCTGCCCCAGTTAGTCGCGCTACCTCTGGTGGCGGCACTGTGCAACTTGCGCTGGGTCGATTGCCGTTGGGTTTTGGGGCTGGGCTTGAGCATGCTGGCGCTGTCGTGCTTCGGCGGCTCGCAACTGACGTCCGGGTGGATTCGCGATGATTTCTACGTGCTGCAACTGTTGCAGGTTTTCGGCCAACCCATGGCGGTGTTGCCACTGTTGATGCTCGCCACCGGCAGTATCACTCCGGTGCAAGGACCATTCGCATCGGCCTGGTTTAACACGGTGAAGGGCCTCGCGGCCGTGATCGCCACCGGCATGATCGACGCTCTGACCACCGCGCGGCTGCACTTTCATTCGACCATGTTGGTCGACCGCCTCGGTAATTCGCCGCTGGCCGATAGCGACAGCGCAGGCCTCGCCCATCGGCTGCATGAGCAGGCCGTGGTGCTCACGGCATCCGATCTTTATCTGTGTATGACAGGCATTGCGCTGGCCCTGATCCTGCTGATTTTCTGGCTGCCGACGCGGATTTATCCGCCACGTGCGGCGACTTGAATGCTCCACTGAAACAGAAGGTTTTTATGACGACTCAATCAAAGCTAAAAATGGCTGTGATCGCCGCCTCCGTGGTGGCGATCGGCGTGCTGGCGCTGGCGCCAGGGTTGTTTGGCAAGCGAACGCATCAGACCACCAATGACGCCTTTGTCTCCGCCGACTTCACTTTGGTGGTACCGCGCGTCGCGGGCTTCGTTAAGGAAGTACTGGTGGAAGACAACCAGCAGGTGACGGCAGGGCAATTGTTGGCATTAATCGATGACCGTGATCTGCGTGCGTCCGCTCAGGCTGCAGATGCCGAAACGCTGGTGGCGCGGGCGCAGCTGCAAAATGCGCACGCCACCCTTGAGCGCCAGACATCGGTGATTGCTCAGGCGCAAGCCTCAGTCGCGTCGGCGAACGCGGCAATGGTTTTCGCCGAACATGAACTGAACCGCTACAACCACCTCGCCGGTGTTGGCGCGGGTACGGTGCAGAACGCTCAGCAAGCACGCACGCGGATCGATCAGGCGAGTGCGCGGTTGGCCATCGCGACAGCGTTGCTGACGGCGGAACGCAAGCAAGTCGAGATCCTGGCGGCACAGCGCGACGCGGCGGACGGCGGCTTGAAGCGCGCGCAAGCAGCGCTGGAGATAGCCAACTTCGAGTTGTCGTATACGCGCGTTGTTGCGCCGCAGGACGGCATGATCGGCGAGCGGGCAGTGCGCGTCGGCGCCTACGTCGTCCCGGGCAGCAAGTTACTGGCGGTGGTGCCGCTGAGGCAGGCCTATGTGGTCGCCAATTTTCAAGAAACCCAACTGACGGACGTGCACCCGGGGCAGCGTGTACAGGTGCGTGTGGATACCTTTGGTGGTGAATCCTTGCGCGGCCGCGTCGAGAGTATCGCTCCGACCACTGGTGTGACTTTTGCCTCGATCAAACCGGACAACGCGACCGGAAACTTCACCAAAGTCGTGCAGCGGATTCCGGTGAGAATCGTGCTGGATCCGCAGCAGCCGTTGGCCGAGCGGCTGCGGGTGGGGATGTCGGTGGAAGCACGAATTGATACGACGGGTGTTGGTGAGCAAGAGGTTGCCGATAGATGAAAATTTTCACTGATGCGGCTGGCGCGTTCGTGAGGGGGCGGCTGCCTCGTCTGACATTGTGCGTCTTGCTCGTCATGAACCTCACTTCCTGCACTGTCGGCCCTGACTTTCAGAAACCGCGCACACAACAAATCGCGGAATGGTCCAAGCCACAAAAAGTGGCTGGCAGCCAAGTCATCGCCGCAACAATGGATGAACGCTGGTGGGAAGTCTTCCAAGACCCGAAACTCACCGCCCTGACCCAGCGCAGCCTGACCGACAACCTCGACCTGAAACTCGCCAGCAGCCGCCTGCAACAAAGCCGTGCCGTGCGCCAGGTGGTTACCGCCGAGCGTTACCCCAACACCGCCGCCACGGGCAGTTACGGACGTAAACGCAACAGCGGCGAAGGATTGATGGACCCGTCCGGCCACAACGGCGACTCGGCGTTCAATCTGTGGGATGCAGGTTTCTCCGCATCCTGGGAGCTGGATTTCTGGGGCCGTGTACGTCGCGAAACCGAAGCCGCCGATGCGACCCTCGAAATCGCGGAAAACGATCGTCGCGGCGTGCTGCTGTCAGTGCTCGCCGAAACGGCTCAGGACTACATTCAATTGCGCGGTGTACAAAGCACTCGTGCCGTCACTGAGCAAAACCTCGACGTCGCCCGCCACAGCTTGAAACTGTCGCAACTGCGTCTGGATGACGGCGTTGCCACCGAC